>Ga0265593_1000209_pt1 | contig 37516 bp, 32 predicted proteins | sample saktaG_8_FD_190136 | JGI IMG/M metagenome (GOLD analysis project Ga0265593, IMG submission 190136) | Saline water microbial communities from Sakinaw Lake, British Columbia, Canada - sak_2011_5_24_36m | ecosystem: Environmental > Aquatic > Non-marine Saline and Alkaline > Saline ... | reverse complement strand
AATCGAGTAGGAAGTGAGGGATTAGTTCCCTCACTGTCCTCTCACACCACCAGTACGTGCCGTTCGGCATATGGCGGTTCGTAAAGATAAAGACTTAGAGTAAGCCTCAGATAACCCGATAAGACCAAGTTTACAAAAGAAAGAATTGGTCAGGGAACAAGCCAAAATATGACTATTAGCGGTGTGCCAGTAGCCTTTTCTTGTATTCGCATATTCCAGCGCTTTGGAACTGAAAATTCCCAGCTTAACAAGGTTCTTATGCCTCGTGCCGATAAGTTTCCATTGTTTCCAAATACACATACGTAATCTGCGCCGCAACCATTCATCTACTTTCTTACAATGACTTTGCATGTCGGCAATCGAATAATAATTGACCCATCCGGTAATAACCTGATTGAGTTTCTCGATTTTAGCCTCAATGCTCCATCCATTGCTCCTTGATGTAATCATTTTAAGTTTCTCTTTTAGTCGCTTGATAGGCTTTGGATGAATTCCGATTCTTTGGTTTCCATTCCTGCGGTAAAAGGAAAATCCTAAAAATTTACGTTTGCCGGGATAATCAACAGCACTCTTTTCCCGATTGACTTTTAGCTTCAATCGCTTTTCAATGAACTCCTTTACGCTCTCCATTACCCGGTTTCCTGCTTTCTTGCTTTTGACGTATATATTACAGTCATCAGCATATCGGCAAAACCGGTGGCCACGCCGTTCAAGTTCCTTGTCCAGTTCATGGAGCATGACATTCGACAGCAACGGACTTAGTGGTCCACCTTGCGGGGCACCTTCGTCCGTTGGGCTTACCAGCCCTCCTATCATGACCCCGGATTCTAAGTAAAACCGTATCAGCTTTAATATCCGTTTGTCCGCTATTCGCTTCGATAACAAATACATCAGCTTGTCATGGTTGACCCTATCAAAGAATTTCTCCAAGTCGATATCTACAACTATCTTATACCCCTCGTTTATATACGCTGCTGCCTGTTTTATGGCTTGGTGCGCATTACGCCCGGGGCGAAAGCCGTAGCTATGGTTAGAGAATTCTTTCTCGAATATCGGGGACAATACCTGTGCTATCGCCTGTTGTATCATCCGGTCAATTACTGTTGGTATACCCAACAACCTTATTCCGCCATCCGGCTTGGGTATCTCTACCCGTCGAACCGGCTGCGGTCGGTAGTTACCTGCCAGCAATGATTGCTTGAGGTGTTCGCCCTGTTGTTTTAGGTAAGGCAGAAGTTCATCTACCTTCATCCCATCAACGCCGTGGCTGTCATCGTTCTTCTTAACCCGTTTATAAGCAAGGTTCAGGTTATTCCTGTCAAGAACTTTTTCAAGCAAATTACCGGTGTTTACTTTTCTGTTGTCTTTGCCTTCTGCTGATACTGGTGCAAAGCTCTGCTCTCCCTCATTGCCTCGGAGTTCCACTCCTACTTCATGGGGGTAGTCCCTTTCTCGTTCGGGATTGTCTGCTTTCTTCACTTTACTCACAAATCGTGCAAAATTGAAAGACATCTTTACGTTTAGCCCTTCCCAGTTCATACTTGTCTGTTCTGGTACTATGGCTTATGCTGACTCCTGGCCGTTCATTCATACATCACTGTATGGTTTGTTGGTTATGAATGTAAACATTCCCAACGTATCGGTCAGGTCTCCCCGGGTAAGAACGATAACTTTCATCCCATATACCTGCCGCATTTACTTTAAGGGATTCGTACAGTATTGGATTTTGTTTTGTCATGCAAACTCATCCACCCCTCTTAAGCCTTATATGCGATTCTTGTTCATCAGGCCAGGATTTTGCCGCCGGCTTCCTTCAGATTCCTCCTCGCGGAGGACACCCTTGCCTTTAGCTAACACTTCCTACTGCCAAGTGTGTTCGGGACTTTCACCCTATAGTTATCGCCCATGCCGGGCGCACATGAAATTCCCTGCCTCAGCGCAGGGGAGAATTGAATCAAATAAACTCACCCTCGGCAGGGTCAACGGCGCGGATCCAAAAAAATTCCTTTTACAGCTTTACAATGCCCGGCTTTCTTTTATCCGGGATATCATCAAAAAGCATCCTGAACAGAAGAAATTTGAGCGGGGGTGGATCCGAAGGCTGAATGATTTCATATAAAAAGGGCGAAAAAGGAAACCCGCCCAGGCCAAAGGCAGGGTTTACAAGGCTTAAAATTAAAAAGTTATCAACAAAATACTGTCCAAAATTTAGACAGTACGCTTCCGGGTCATTTTCATATCTGTTTGTAATCCATTTGTTTAAGTTTCTGGCATTGTTTTTGTCAGGGCAAAACGCTGCTGTTTTCCTAATTTATTAACTTTCAGGTTTTTGGAAATTCCGAAATATACATTCAACTTTGTTATGAAAACACGGGGGGGGTTCCGGATTGCAGGATCCGTCAGGCTTTCAGTCCTTCATGCCCGGCTTCTGGCTGTAAACCGGAAAAAGAAGGGGGAGGCCACGGGGAGGAAGGGAATGATCCTTGATTTAAAATATACGTCCTAAGGCGGGGGCGTTAGCAGCAAATAATCCAACCTTTTAACTATGAAAAATACAGTATTGGATAAAACAATAGCAAGCAATAATTAAAAAAACATATGAAAAAGACAACTTTTTTACTCGCCTTCCTGATTTCTGCCACCTCTTTAATTGCTCAGAAAAATCATCAGAAGTATGCGGTTCTTATCAGAAAAGCAGACTCCCTTTATCAGGCACAAGACTATACGAACTCTGCGCTTGCGTTTTCTGATGCTTTTCATGCAACTGATGCTAAAATAACCATGAACCATCGTTATAATGCCGCATGTTCTTATGCTTTGGCAAACAATGCGGATAGCGCATTCTTTTATTTGAATTATATTACAACATTCATGAATTACACCAATTACGGGCATATAAAGTCTGACCCTGATTTAAAATCCTTGTACACGGATAGCAGATGGAACCCCCTTATTGAAATCGTTAAAGCAAATAAAGACAAAGCTTTTGCCGGCTTAGACTTTATTACTTTAAATGGTTACAAGGTTGAAGTATATACCACTGGTATGAAGAATAATCAAATTAATAAACCGGTAATCGTATTTGAAAACGGAATGGCTGACACCTATGACCGGTGGAAAGCTATTATGGATGAAGTTTCAAAATCAAATGCTGTTTTTGCCTATAACCGCCCCAGGATTGGAGAGTCAGAAGACGACAGCCTGCCTCCAACAACGGAACATATTGTTAATAATTTGAGAGAAATGCTGTTGGAAAAAGGACTAAAACCCCCTTATTTATTGGTATCACATTCCTTTGGCGGAGCCTATATCCGAAGTTTTGCTTCATACCATCCCGATGAAATTGCAGGTCTTATTTTTATTGATCCCATTGATTTCACTAAAAAGGGGGAGATGGGCGATCAGCCTTACCTGGAAATCGGACTTACCCGGCATCAGATTGATTCACTGTTTGGGCAACCGTATCAGAATTTCATTGAAAAACTTTATACAGAAATGCCAAGGTATTATGTAGAAGAAGTAAAAATATCCAGGCAACTGACCAACACAAATTTTGAAGCCTGCGACCGGAATCCTTTGCCGGACGTACCCGTATATTTTATGAAGGCAGGTGGCTTTTCTGATTCTGAACCCCCAACCATTTATGACAGGGAAAAGATGTGGAGAATTAATAGTAACATCCAGATGAAACGTTGGTTGGAACTTTTATATCCCCTGAAATATGGAAAGTTGTTTTATTGTTCAAACTCAAGCCATTTTGTTCAAACAGATGAACCCGATCTGGTGATTTCGAGCATAAAATTAGCTTTAACCGATTATGATAAGATTCAAAAAGCAAACAAAACCAGCCACTGACAGCGTGTTTATTTTATTTGGGTTTATGATGCATTACGGAAGTTCAGCGCTTGAAGGGATCAATGAGGTTCACAGGATATTGAAAAAGGGGAAATCTGCTTATCATGTCATTTGAAAAGAAATTCCGAGAATCAAAAATTATTCTGCCAGAAGGAGCCTTGGTCGAACGATTGGAATGGCTAAAGCAATGGCCGGAACGAATGCTGTATTAATAGAAAATTAACAGTGAAAATACAAAGTACGGTACATCCTAACAGCAAGCTATCCGGCAAGCCGGGTTCCGGTGCTTCGTTGACAGGAAATTTATAAATTGAAAAGCAGTTCATCACAGAAGTGGAGCTGTGGCTGTCATTAACTCAAATCGTAACGGATTAACCTTGGTTTTAATCTTCTTATGCTTCATAGTAACTTCATCATTGTTGGGGCTCTTATAGGAGCTGCAGGTTCTGTAGCCTACCTGACAAATACCGTGAAAGGTAAAGTCAAACCGAACAGGGTTACATTTTTACTATGGTCTGTCGCGCCATTTATCGCTTTTTCCGCACAAATCAAACAAGGCATTGGGCTTGAAGCTTTAATGACATTTAGTACAGGTTTTACGCCATTGACTATATTTATAGCCTCTTTTGTAAATAAAAAAGCGGAATGGAAGCTGAGCCGGTTTGATTTGTTGTGCGGAATACTGTCTCTTTTGGGACTGGTTTTATGGATGATCACAAAAGTGGGCAATGTTGCCATATTTTTCAGCATCGTTGCAGATGGACTCGCAGCCGTTCCAACCATAGTGAAAGCCTACAAATATCCGGATACTGAAATAGCATGGCCGTGGATTGCAACCGTATTTGGGATCGTTTTAACGTTACTCACACTATCCACATTCACCTTTGCTAATTGTGGGTTTATTCTCTATATCCTTGTCGTCAATACACTGATCTATACACTTATCCGCTTTCGATTAGGCGAAAGATTTGGATCTAAAACCAATCTTTAGTATTTGCCGTTTACAGTCCGGCAGCATCCGGCCCGGGAATATCGCCATCAGGCTGGGACGGGGGCGTTTACGCCAAACCCATTTACCAATGACTTGACTTTGACGTACGCTATTTGTATCTTTGTACGCCTCATCTTAAAAATATGGAAACAAAACTGACATTACGACTAAAAAAGAAGGTCATTGATCAGGCAAAAAAGTATGCCAACGATCATGAAACCAGCTTATCCAAATTAATTGAGAATTATTTAGAAGCCGTGACCAATACTTCTGATGAAGAGGCTCATATATCTCCATTGGTTAAATCTCTAAGTGGTGTTATTCAACTTTCCAACAATTCGGACCTCAAAGAAAAATATCATAAACACATAACCGAAAAGTATTTATGAAAAAGAGGGTCTTTGTTGATACTGACATTATTTATGATCTTTTAGCTAAACGTGAACCATTTTACCAGGCTGCTGCCAGGCTTTTTACATCAGCAGATGAGGGCAAAATTCAAATTTTCATTTCATCATTATCCTTCGCTAATCTTCATTATCTGCCATCAAAGGAAACATCTTCGTTGGAAGCCAAACAAATATTGAGAAAGTTTAAGCTACTGGTTCAAATTACGCCATTAAATGAAAAAATAATTGACCTGGCTTTGAATTCAGACTTTAATGATTTTGAAGATGCCATTCAATACTTTTCTGCTTTACAAAACGAACTTGATATTTTATTGACCAGAAATTTAAAAGATTATAAAAAGGTTCAAATCACAGTGCTAACTGCTCAGGACTTTGTTAATCTTCAAAATTGATCCTACCCCATCGCCATCAGGCAGGGATGGGGGCGTTACAATGCATTAAAATAACGGCAACAATGTAAGTATCTTTAAAAATCCAACCACTTATAAATTGGCGTGGTAAAACCACAAAAAACAAACAAAAATGAAAAAACTACTTTTTTTAGCGTTGGGCACTTGCCTTTCCACGATTATTTATGGGCAGATATTTTCGATTGTTGCCGGAGATACCAGCGCACTGACTCAGCATCGATATTTTAATCCGCCGGAACACATTGAACGCGTCGGAATAGGCGATCCGATTGAGTACAATCTGGATGTCAACCAGGATGGATTTAACGATATTTCCATAAAATGCGGCAACTCCTATGGGGCGATGGGATATGCCTCCAATTATTTTACGGTGAAGGCCATTGATTCGAACGATATTTGTTATGCCTATGTTGATTCATCGTATTGTTTCAATGGGTATAAGCCGGTGTATTTTGCAAGGACGTTCAACATCGGCGATACGATCTCCATCGAAATGACCTACAGTAAGAATGAGATCATTGTCAGCAAGGAACTCTGGTTTATGAACGACACTTGTCCTTTCAGCCATGAAAATATTGGGGCAAAATATCTCGCGGTAAGGTTGAATTCGCATGGAATCAACGGATTGGCCTGGGTTAACCTGGAATTATACCCAAAAAATTCAAATGGCTTTTCCGCTGATTTAAGAGAAACCGGATTCAAATCCGTAACGACTTCAGTTTTGGAGAATGATTTACCTGCGCTTTTTATTTATCCGAACCCATCCGATGGATATGTAAACATCATCATTCCTGAATGGAATGGAAGTATGACCGCAAGCCTGTTTGATTTATCAGGACATGAAATTCTGGTAAAAGAACTGTATACCAAAAAAACCACGATCAAACTGACCAATGGAACTTACGTGATGAAAGTTTCTGATAAAAACAAAAAAACATTGACCAGGAAGATCATTGTTCTATAATATTTCATGGCCCGGCATGTCGTTAAATCGCAGCAAGACCGGCAAGGATCGTTTGGCAGTATCAGGCGCGGGAATAACGCCATCAGGCAGGGATGGATCGTCGGCAATGAGCTTAGGAAAGATGCTATTTATACCCACCCCCATCCCAACAAGCAGAGAGGGGGCATAGGGAGAACCTCCTCCTCCCTGCTGGCAGGGAGGAGGCCAGGGGGTGGGTACAGAAAAAATGATAAGCAGAACCATCGCTTAACATGGTTCGTTGAAATTTTAAGCGTTTTCGCTATCTTTGTAAATCACTGGTAAAACGAGATGCTTACGAAAGACAATGTTATCAGGATAAGGCTTGAGAAGTTGCCAGAATGCTTAAAATTCCCGGGATTTTCAGGAAGAAAATATAATACCCTGGCTAACGGTAGTCAGCCGGCTATACGCAACGGGTTTCGGAAGCCGGAGCGTTGGCGGTAATTTAAGTTGAAAACCCGGCAGGTTAATATAAAGGAGATTTATCATGAAACAGGAAATTATTGAAACCCGGATTTTTGACGCACCCCTTGAATCAGTCTGGAAATGCTGGACAGAACCAGAACTAGTGATGCGGTGGTGGGGCCCGGATCATTTCATTTCACCAAAAGCAAGCATTCATTTTCAGGAGGACAAATTTTCAATCGTTTGTATGAGAGCCCCCCTTGAGCTCGGCGGACAAGACATGTATAATGTCTGGTTATATAAAAAAATCGTTCTGTATGAGAAAATCGAATACATTCAGAACTTATCAGACGAATATGGGAAAATGGTTGACCCCATCAAATTGAACATGCCTGCTGACTTTCCCAGGGACACGGAAACGATGGTTACTTTTAAAAATCTCGGGAAAAATAAAACAGAAATCACTTTCAGGGAATATGCAGATTTTGGACAAATGTTTGAACATGCAAAAATTGGTTTAGAACAATGTTTAAACAAGATGGCTGCAATATTCATTCCAACCTGATTGAAAAATAAAGCATCATGAAAATAAAGATTTTTTTTATGTTGCTTTCCATGGCAGGAATTCTTGTGAATGCCCAGGTCGTGATATCCATTGACACCAGCCTGCATTTTCAAACCATTGAGGGATGGGGGCACGGAGGCGGAGTGCTTGGCGGCGCTGCCGGTCCATACTTTATGCTGGATTCGGCGGTTGCCAATCCGGTCAATTACCAGATGCTTGATTACCTGGTTGACGACCTCGGCCTTACAGGCTCCCGCACATGGGAAGTGGGCCCTCGCGTGGATGGCAGCGGTATGGATAACGGCGACTGCGACAGCATTGACTGGTCGAAATTCGAAGCCGGAAGTTTACCGGTACAGATGGCCGGTTACCTGGTCTATTTCAAAAACCGCATCCTCGCGAAAGGATGCCAGCCAAACTTTTATTCAAGTCCGGGATATCCCACGCACGCTACGGATCAGAAACCATGGGTCATGTATCATCCGGGCGAGCGTGCCCAGCAGATATGGGCGAGCGCGCTGTATTTAAAAAACACCTATGGAATAATCATTAACCATGATGTGATCTATAACGAGCCTTCTGGCCCTGTTACTTCCACCGTTTTAGCCGATGACATTAAAGCATTAGGACCCCGTTTGATTGAAAAAGGCCTGATCACAAGCTCGCAATATTCAGAATCGATAAGTCCGCAATCTGCCTGGAATTTGATCACTCAGGTTCAGAATGACTCCCTTTTTTGGACTTATGTCGGGCGGCTGTCTTATCATAATTACGGCACAGCCGATCCTTACCGTTCCTATATCTATAGTTTCGGATTGACCAAAGGAATCACCACGGCTCAAACTGAAATGGACAGTCCCACTTTCGATGATCTTTACAGCGATCTTACGATTGCAAACGTTTCCTATTGGGAAGTTGGATACAGTTCTGGCAACACCCTGGCCCAGGATACAGGACTGACTTCGTTCACCCCTTCAAACACCTTTTTCCGCCTACGCCAGTTGATGCATTATGTCAAACCCGGGGCAAGCCGTATCGGAACCAGTACGAATGATGCTTTGCTCCACGTGCTTTCCTTTCTGCATCAGGGGAAGGTGACAACCATCATCGAAAACACTTCGGGATCGACCAAGACGATCCATTTGACCGGATTACCGCCAGGTAATTATGGACGGTCACAGGCGGTCAGCGGCGCAACTTCATTCCAGGAATCCGGCATCAGCACAGTAGGCGCCGGAGGAACCATCGATTTTAGCGTCAATGGGAACAATGCTGTTACTACTTTGTACCCTTATACCAGTCCCAATCAGCCCCCCACGATCATGACATGGAAATCTATTCCCGGGTACTCCGTAATGCCGGTTTCATCCGCAACCTTAACGGCCACTGCCTGCGACCCCGAACTTAACCCACTTACTTACCTGTGGACCGTCACCAGCCATCCTGCCGGAGCAAACCCTGTTCCCGGATCACCCAACACGGCCACCACTTTGGTTTCCGGAATGACGGCAGCCGGTATTTATGTCTTCAATCTCGCGGTGAATGACGGAACCAATACTACCTCCAGAAAAGTTTACAGGGTCGTTTACGCTTCCAATCCGCCCCCGGTTCTGGGTCAGACAGGATTCAGGATTGCTGCTCCGTACGGACTGGTGTTTGGTGATCCTTCAGACACAACCCATGCGAACATCGAACCGCCGGTTTCATCGGTCATTTTGCAGGCTGGGATCTCCAACATTGCAAACGATAATTTTTCCGGGCAGGGCCTATGGAGTCTGGTACAGCAACCCGCGGGCGCAAATATCACCCTGAGTGCTACAACCTATATTTATGTGAGCTTACGTGCAACGGTTACAGGAATGACCGTACCCGGAGATTACATATTCCGGATCAATGTCAGCAATCCTGGACATGCCGACCTTACCGCACTTGTGATCTGCACGGTACATCCCGAAAGTTCAGCACCCGTCATCGCTTCTATTACCCCCTCCCCTGCCAACCTGACCTTGCCGGAAAGCACCACCCTTCTGACTGCAGTAACTTATGATCCGGAAAATGACCTTCTGAGACATTGGTGGGCCGTGGTATCGGCCCCGGGAGGCGCTTATCCCTCATTCGATCATCCCTGTAAACCGGTCACGGCTGTCAGCGGATTGACCGTGCCGGGGACTTATGTTTTCCAATTGCGTGCATTCGACGATCTGCACAAGACAACGCAAAATGTCATGATAAACGTTTCTACGCTTACAGGAACAGATGCCATTTCAAATATTGACGGGGGTGTTGCTATTTATCCCAATCCATTCTCCCATGAAACAACTTTAAAAACAAAGGACCATTTTAAAAATGCAAGCCTGACCGTTTACAACATTTACGGACAAAGAGAAAAACAAATTAAAAATATTTCCGGACAGACCATTACTTTGCAACGTGACAACTTACCAGCCGGACTTTATTTAATTCAGTTGACAGAAGATAACGCCGTAACAACGGGTAAAATACTAATCGTTGACTGAAAAAGGACACAGGCATAAGCCTGGAGGGTAAGGATCATTTGAAGAAAGTTGACCGGGAATATAATTTAAACTTAAAGAAAAATTTTCCTGCCCAAAGAAAGGAGAAAAGTTATGTCAGATCCATTAAAGATCACATTCCCGGTCGTGAAAAGCCATACCGGCATTGCAGCGGTGACGTTGCTTCCTGTGGTTGTCACGATGCCGGGTGGTTGCAGAAAAAGCAAGCCGGAGGAGCATCCGGTCGGAACGAAGGAAAGAGCCTCACAACTATAACAGGCAGGCACCCAAAGAAAACGCTACATTTACATTTTATTGAAAGTACATAGTCAGCACGATCATCACTAAAAAAATTTAAATGAAAAAAATTACAGTTTTCCTATCCGTTTTTATTGCAATCACCATTTCGGCCAATGCACAAATTCCAAATAGCGGATTTGAAGATTGGACAACGGTGGGAAGTTATGAAAACCCAACAGGATGGAATAACTGCAATATTAATTCTGCCGGAACATTTTACCCGGTTACAAAATCATCAGACCATTACCCGCTAACAGTAGGGAACTACTCCATCAGGGTGGGAAATCAGGTTCCTCTGTCAAACTGCGCTTCATATGGCTTTGCACAAACCTGTGATAATAATAATCCTTGTACACCTGCTTTCCCTGTAACAGGACATCCCAATAATCTTTGTGGATACTATAAATGTTTTCCGCAAAATAATGATACCATACAAATTGGTTTGATGTTATTTAAAGCCGGGGTATGGATTGCTGGTGCTGAATTTTTATGCACCCAAACTGTATCCAACTGGACCTCATTCAATATTCCCATTTCATCCTATGCTACCGCTGACAGCGCAACCATTACCGTAGCATCATTCTATAATGACACAACTTGTGGTTTCCCTTTTGGACCGTTTGGTAATTCGGTTTTATATGTAGATAATATTAGTTTTGATCATCTTATTACTTCTATATCTGAACAGCATGCTGCAAAAATTTCATTTAGTTTATACCCGAATCCTGCTTCTGACCTAATTAATTTGAATATAAACCACGCAAGGAATGTTGGCTTGACATTAAATTTTTATAATGTAATTGGTACTTTGGTTAAATCAGAAATACTCCAGCAAAACAACCGGCAAATCAATACCAGAGATTTAAGTAACGGCATTTATATGGTTGAAATCAAATCTGAAGAAGGGTCCGGGAAACAAAAACTTATCATTCAAAGATAATGCCATTGGCAGATTTAAGAGAAAGTCGGAGATTGATTGAAGCGTACGAAAGTAATCTCAGGTTAAACCCCGCAAGGTGCGGAGTCGGCAAGAAAAACACTGAAAATAAAGAAATGAAAACAAAATTTTTATTAGCCGGAATGTTGATCCTCTTTAGTTGGAGCACAAACCTATATGCACAAACCTATGTAAGTGGCTTAATATCCGCCAATACGACATGGACCTTAACCGGAAGCCCTTATATCGTAACAGGAAATATATTGGTTGACAATGGCGTTATTCTGACCATTAATGCCGGTGTTACTGTAAAATTTGACAGCTTGATGGCATTGCAGGTTGACGGAGAATTAATAGCAAGAGGTGACAGCAGCAATAAAATTACTTTTACTTCAAATCAATCCACGCCCATACCGGGTAACTGGGGTTTTATATTATTCAGTAATACAAGTATAGATGCTGCCTTTGATATCGCTGGCAACTATACAAGCGGATCAATTCTTGAATATTGTGTTATCGGGTATGCCGGTGGAGGAAACAGCACTCAGGGAGCAGTTGTTATGGATGATGCCCGCCCATTTATTAATTTCTCCATCATTCAAAACAGTGCCAGGTCGGGTATTCATGCCAGTAACCTGATGGGTTCACTCAAAATTACAAACAATGACATCAGCGATAATTTCTCCGGCGGCCTCCGCATTTCTGGTGGATCGGCAATAATTTCCGGAAATTCTATTCATCATAATTATTCAGCTGACTATGGCGGGGGAGGAATTTTTACTATTTATAACACAAGCGAAATTCTCAATAATTCTATTACAAATAATATAGCATACGGATATAGTGCAGGCGGTGGTGGAGGTGGAATTTATATCCGGGAAGGGACTTCCACAATATCCAAAAACATTATCAGAAAAAATTCATTGATTGATACGCTTGCAGGGGAAGGAGGGGGAATACTGATATACTACAACTGTATTGCCACAATATCCAATAATGATATTACCAATAATAAAGCAGGGTATGGTGGTGGGATATATAGCATTGAAGGGACTTCGGCAATATTCAACAATATAATTAGCGATAATACGGCATCTATAAGTGGTGGTATATATGGTGATGCAAATAATATCTCCAATAATGCGATAATCCGTAATTCTGCTCAAAACGGTTCGGCTATTTTTACGGCTTATAATGCCATCTCCGGTAATTATACTTATAATACTTTTGTTGGCAATAAATCTACTGGTACTGACCCCGTCAGCACCATAAATATTTCTTCCCTTCCTCTATTTAATTATAACAATATTTTCAATAATACAGCTTCTTACGAATTATATAATGGAAATGCCAGCACTTCAGCACACCTGGATGCAGGGAATAATTGGTGGGGAATATCTTCAGATCCTCAGATTCAGGAAAAAATTTATGATTGGTTTGATGATGCATCATTAGGAATTGCTGATTTTTCCCCTTTTTCAACCATCATAAGAACAGATGCTCCCATTTCACCACCGGCTGGGTTGAATATTGTGGCAAGTACGGGGCAGATCCGTTTAAACTGGAGTGCGAATACCGAACCTGATATTGCCGGATATAAAGTTTACTGGGGAACAACAAACGATTACCCCTATACAAATTCTGTAGATGTTGGGAATGTTACATCCTATTCCATTACCGGCCTTCCGGCAGGGACCTGCTTTGCAAATATTACGGCCTATGATATTTCAGCTGATACCGTTGCCGATGACAAAAACACCCTTGTAAATGAGAAGCAATGCGCGGGTAACGAAAGCTGGTATGCAAGACCCGTTTCAAGCGTTGGTATCAATGATCCTGAACAGAATTCAAAAAATATATCATTCAATTTATATCCTAATCCTGCTTCTGATATTGTTACTTTGGATAATAACAAGGCAAGGAATGGCGGCTTGACATTAAAATTTTATAACGTAATTGGTACTTTGGTTAAATCAGAAATCCTGCAACAAAACAACCGGCAAATCAATATTGGAGATTTAGGTAACGGTATTTATATGGTTGAGATCAAATCTAATGAAGGGTCCGGGAAACACAAACTAATCATTCGAAGATAATAAGCCTGGCAGATATAACAGAAGGTCGGAGGTTGATTGAAGCGAACACAAGTGATCTCAAATAAAGTCGGATCAGGAAGGTTCCATTCAGCAAGTGAGGTCATTCGGGCAGGATTAAGATTACTGGAACAGGAGGAGCGGAAAGTTGAAGCGCTAAAATGAAGCTGTATAATATCCTGAAGAAATTTGGTCTTATTCAACCGCCCCATCATCTGTGACGGGTTGATGGTAATACATGGAACGGTCAAAAGATTTAACATCCAAATGATTTAACCAACATGAAAAAGAACCCGAATAGGCGGTACTTGTCAATAACCATAGGATTTGTTGTGCTTCTTTGCAATGGCTGCTCCAAAGATGGCCCCTCCCGATACCTTCCAACATCCACGGATTATTCACAATCCAGGCATTGGTTGTCTTTACCCCCGACGGTTTACAAAGCGGATGTTTTTTACCTGTATCCAACGACTTCGTGGACAAAAGACAATACCACTGCTTTAATTTGCGCAGTCGACGACTCGCTCATGATGGCCGGAGCAGCCTCGGCCTTTGCACGGCAAGCCACTGCATTTGACACCGCAGCGAACGTTTATGCTCCCTACTACCGGCAAGATAATTCTTCACCGGATAACCGCTTAAACGTGATAGCTGGAATACCCACCACAGATGCAACAGCGGCCTTTGATTATTATATTAAGAACTTTAACAAAGGCCGTCCTTTCATTTTAGCCGGACATTCGCAGGGAGCCAATATTGTGTGCAACCTGTTGTCGGGATACCTGAGAGAAAATTCTCAGGTTTACGCAAGAATGATCGCTGCATACGTTATCGGCGGTCCGGTTACGAAGCAGTTTCTCAAAGATAATCCGCAACTGAAATTTGCCACAGGCCCTGATGATACGGGCGTGATCATTTCATACAATACCGAAGCCCCTTATATAGCCGGGGTGAATCCGGTGCTATATGGGATGGTGGGCCTGGTCATCAATCCGATCACCTGGACAAGAGATGAAACCCCGGCTGATACAACCCTTGGACTGGGATCACTCTATCCGAATAAACAAGGCGTATGGGTAAAAATACCCCAATATGCCGATGCCCGCGTGGACACTACAAAGGGTGTATTGATTTGCACATCAGCGGATGAAAATAAATTAGCTATATTAGACTCGCTCAGTGGATTTCCAAAGGGTGTTTATCATAGTTTTGATTTTCCTTTCTATTATTTCAATCTGAGGCAAAATGCCGCGAACAGAATTCAAAAATTCTTAAATAAATAATTTTCCCTGCTCCGGCTCAAATTCAGGATTTATATAAGAAAGCAAAGCTGATAATGGTTTTCGGCTTAGCGGATGGCTGAATAAAAAGGCATTGGCGGGAACCACGGCTTGCACTCATTCCCGGCAAACTTTCCCGATCATACTTTTTTGTCCGTTATACAGTTTCAGGATGTAGATCCCCGGGGCTTGACGGGTCAGGTCAATTCTGAGGCTTTTTTTAAAAGTATTTTTCAGAATGACCTTTCCTTCCTGATTTCTTATTTCGAGCATGGCGGGTTTGCCATTGAATGCATCAGAGCTTACCCGGATCAACCCATTGCCCGGATTGGGATAAATCATCAACCCCTGCTTTTCCCCCGGTTCTATGGCCTCGGGCTCTTCAACCCTGATTTTAAAAGTTACGGCTGCGGAAGCGCCCGCGGTGTCGGTAGCCGTAATCCGGATATTCAGCGTTTCGATGATTGCAGGGGTACCTGTAAATGTGCCTGCAAGGGTGTCGAATATTAACCATGCGGGTAAGGGATTTCCATTCGAAAGTTTTGCATGATAGGTCAGGGTGTTATTGCCATCATCATCGATAAAGGTGGTGTCGGGGATTGTAAAATTGAAAAACATGCCTTTAATGGCTGTCTGATCAGGAACCTGATTTTTAACATAAGGAATAAAATTGGTGTGCATGAGGCTATCCATGAGACCATCTATCCTGACCCATCTTATATAGGTGTCGGAATAATTCGGGTTGGTGCCTGTGGTGTAAAACAGATATTTATCGTCGGAAGTCACATAAGGACCCCACATCCCAAGGCCAAAGTTTATCTGCGCTCCCAGGTTTTTAGGATTGGTCCAGTTGCCATCCGGTTTATGATAACTGATCTGCAAACCGTTTTTAGCCAAAATCATAAACGTTTCATCTCTGGAAACGAAAAAATCCAGATTATTTCCAATTGAATTTAAGGGCAGTCCCAGGCTTATCGCGGTGGTATCATTGCCACTTATCATCAATTTACACCAGTCTGCCGCGCCTATGCCCGGATTTGAAATGGATGAAATATAATAATGACCATTGCTGGTGACCTGTAAATAATGTGCCGTGTTCAGGCTGGATAACAGTCTTTGAGGATTGCTCCAGTTTGAACCATTTCTGACCGAAAAAAATGATTCATAAACTGAACTGTTATTTTGACAATACAGGGTGTCGCCGCCAGGCGATAAGGCCGGAGCCAGGAAATTCTGAAACAAGCTGAACGGACCGGTCCAATGGCTGCCGGAATATTTAATAAACCTGATCGTATCACCCACAGTGGGATAATAACTATGCACTTCTGAATAATAAATTTCACTGCCATCATTGGAAATTGCAATTCTTTCGGCAGCAAATGATCCGTTGCTTACCGACAGGTTAAAGATGACCGGTATATTCCCGGGAGGCGTTTGCCCCAGGTACAGACTGTCGGGGGGGATGGGTTGGGCGGATGCGACACATCCGAATAGAAGGAAAAGGACTGAAGTCAGCGCTGATTTTTTCATATTGCCGTTTTTAAGGTAAATCAGCTGCAAATTGAACCAAAAGAAATGTTCAAATCGACCGCTAACCGGTTAACGGACTATTTTTCTGAATAGAAAATATTTTGCTTACCGGTTTAACAAACATTCCCCGCTATTGCTTCATTTAAACAGATTAAAATTATCAATGTTCAAATTTTTCATTACATAATGATTCCATTCCAGCAATTCCTTTTCCTTTTTCCCCAACTGCACTTCCTTCAGATAATGCTGAGTAATGCGGTCGATCCGGGACATCGTTTCCTTGTAAACAGAATCTATCTGCTCCATTGACTGACCATGGGCATTGAGTTCTTTTTCCATCCTCCGTCTTTCAATTTCACAGAGGTCGAAATAAATATTTAAAAAAGCCATGGTGTATGGTTGTGCAGGTAAATGGTAAAAAGTTTTCACTGCATCGAACACCGTGTAGGATTTACAAAATAATGAATCATCTGATTGTGTTACATCAAGCAATATCTGAACTTTTAAATTGTATAAATTGGATTGAATGGTTTGATTTATTCTTTCCGGTGAATATATTTCATTCCGGAGGAGTTTTCCATTAATTCTGATGCGTTCGTCGGGAGACCAAAACGTATAATAATACTCATAAAAAGAATGGACCGTCGGGTCGTTGTTTGAATCATATCTCACAATATTTAAAAAATTCTTTCCGTAATTTCCTTCTTTAAAGTTGATCAGTTTCCCTTCATGAGAAAAAAAACCGATGTCTTCTTTTTGCTTTTCCGTAAGGAGTAACCTGCTATTATGATTCCAAAAAATCTCATTATAAGGAATGATAGACATTTTTCTATAATCGTCATAGTTGGCATCATACTCAAAGTACGGAAGTATAAAGGGATGGTCGTAATCATAAAAATACATGACTCCGGTCGTGTTGATCTCTCTTGTAATGATAAAAGGGATCAGGCTGTTTATTGAATCCCTGACACTTTTATAGGTTACATGGTAGCTGAAGTTAATATGATCGGGCAATATGGCATCTCCATCCTGTTTATAGGTGCCGCTGATATTTAAATCAACATGATAAAGAGAATCTTTCGGGGATATCGGTAAAAAAGGGTGCTTCACCGCGTTTTTAATCGAGAGGTCTGTCTTCAATAATGCAAAGGTTTCTTTATCAACAAAGATTTCGCCGGAAAAACGCCTGTTCTGGTCATTCCGCGGATGAAATTTTATTTTATACATTTTATCATCGCAATATTCCAACTCAAGCACAAAATATTTTTTCATCTCCCTTTTGCTGAACTGAAACGGACACGAAGGTGCATCATCACTTTTTTTTGTCAGTTCTATGCTGCTGATCGCTTTTGATGAGTTAAGGGTCAGAAAATAACGATTATTCAACTCAGACAGTCCGATCCTTCCGTTTTTAAAGTATAACTGATCGATAGCGGAACCTCTGATAGTCCCGTTATAATAGCATTCCACGAGTTCAATCGGACATTCGTTTGTTTGTGTTTCTATGCCATAATAGATTTTTGCCATATGCCCGGCTTTATCCTGGTTAAGTTTCCGCCTGCACCGGTCTGTGATATCATAAAGAAAGTCATTGTTTGCATGAACGATAATCTCCTGTAAAAGAACTTCTTTTCTTTCTAAAAGCACGACCTTATTCTGATATAACCTTGTCGCCGGGATTACCTGTGTATGATAACCTACATAAGAAAACTGCAAAGTATCATTTTTAAAGCTAACCGGAATGCTGAAAGCCCCATCCCCATTTGTTAAGGCGCCTTTTGTGCTGGCTTTAACGGAGATGCTGCAATAAGGCAATGATTCATGGGTCTTTGAATCTCTGACCAAGCCGTGAATGACGGTTTGTGAAAAGGTGCAGACCGCATAAAAAAGAAGTACGATTGATAAAACTATTCGCATACTTCCGACAGATCAAATTTCCATAAACAATTCGTCCCGCCTGCCTCCGGCTCAGCGTATTTCAGGCTTGCAGGAAAATCAGGAGAAAAACACAAGGATGATATCAGCAACTTACCGCCTTTGACCTGGTTGACGACCGGATCCATCACGATTTGATTTGAGCCTCCTCCGAATGTTGAATATTCAATTTGCTTCAGAGTTTTGTCGAGTATTAATATCACCAGATCCATCCCACCCTGGATGGTTGGGTAAAGTGCATTTGTGGTTACCGGGAAATCTTTTGATGCGGAAGTTCCAACCAAAACGTATTTCTGATGGTCGGTTTTTGCAACATATTTTAACCAATCGGTCTTTGAACCACCCAGGAAAGATGAATATACCGGCTTATTCGAGGTTAAATTAAATTTCATGATAAAACCATCTGATCTCCCACCCATGTATTTTTTATTTAACGCATCGGATGTGACCGGAAAATCGGGTGACTTTGTTTCACCGGCAAGTATAACATGATCTGCATCTTCTGCAAAGACAGCATTGACCTGATCGGTTGAGTCGCCTCCGATAAAAGTTGAATAATCAATTTCGGAGAGATTTTTACTGAGGATTGTTAAAAAACCATCCTGTTTCCCAGCCATAGATTTTTGGTAAGCATTTTTTGTGACCGGGAAATTATCAGAATAGGTTGCGCCCGTGAGTATCATTTTCCCGTCTGAACTGAAAGAACAGGATCTGATATAATCCAAAGATTTTCCGCCTAAATAAGTAGAATATAAAACTTTATCAAGATTTAAAGATAATGCTGTAATGGTTATGTCGCCAGCCATCCACGATTGGCTGGTGTCGGGGGGTGCGGAATTATCATATTCCATTTGAATGGCATATTGAGTTGTAGGAAAATCCCGAGATTCGGTTTTCCCGAATAAATACAGGGTATGATGATGGACGGCGAGTGTTGTCCAGTGATCGCTGCCTGAACCTCCCAGGTAAGTGGAAGCAAGAACCATGCAATCATTGCTGAATTTTATAATATAATGATCGTTTTCCCCTTTAAGTGATTTTTGATACGCATGCTTTGAAACCGGCAAATCCTTCGAATCTGTTGTGAAGCCAACATATACGTTGCCGGATTCATCCAGGGCCAGTTTCAGACAGTAGTTTTCCGAGCCCGAACCGCCAATATAAGTCGAGTAAATTAATTCTCCTGTGGGTGACAATTTCATTAAAAATGCATCGCCTCCGGTCACATCCTGATCGGTATGTCCCATGTAATTTTTCTGATACGCGTCGTTTGTCACCTTTAGCCCCTCCCGGGTCCCGCCGGCGACAAAGATATTTCCATTCTTATCAACCACAGAGGGAGTAGAAGTGTGTACGCCCCCGCTGGAAGCCAAAAAGGCTGAAAAATCTATTTTCCGGGCGAACGTGCCGGAAACAGCGACAACGAAAAGCAAAGCAGCAATAAAAATTATTTTCATGATTTCAGGTAAAATTAATTTATTCGCATTCATCCTTTGGTCTTAATAGAAATTTTTAGCCTATTGAAGGCAAATCCTCCTGACCAATATTTCACCGTCAACGATCAGTATTATCATATAAATCCCCTTCGGATTATCTGTCATATCAATCCCGATGCCCTTGTTAAATGTTTTTGAATGGACAATCTTCCCTTCCATATTGCTTATCTCAACCATTGCAGTTTTACCGGGCAATGAATTTAATGAAATATTTATCAACCCGATTGTCGGATTCGGAAAGACCATGACCTTTTCAAGTTGCCCGTTCGTCGGTTCAATTGAAACAGGATTATTTACCATGATTTTAAAGTTTGTTGAAACCGCTGCTCCGGCAGTATCGGTTGCTGTAACCCTGATGTTCAGTGTTTCGATGATTACAGGGGTGCCTGTAAATGTTCCTGTCAGGGTGTCAAAAGCTAACCATTCGGGCAAGGGGTTTCCATTGGTAAGTTTTGCATGACAGGTCAGGGTGCTGTTGCCGTCATCATCGATGAAGGTGGTGTCGGGGATGGTAAAAGTAAACAACGCTCCCTTGATGGCTGTCTGATCAGGAATCGGATTGTTTACATAGGGAACAAAATTGGTGTGTTGAAGACTGTCAATAAAATCCGATCGCACCCAATAAATATCATTATTCGAAACAAAAGTCATATATAAATTATCATCGGTTATTTCAGCTCCGTTTTCATTGGTTGCAGTATTTATTATATTTCCCAGGTTCTTTGGATTGGTCCATGTCCCCTCATTTTTTTTGTAGGAAATATACAGGTCTGTACCCCCGAAACCACCCGGACGGGAAGAATTGAAAATGAAGTAACCCTCATCGGGCGATACATACGGATTGCCCCATGCCATGTTTGGATCGTTGAACAGGGAGGGCAACAGGATTCTTGGCAGGTAGTTGCCATTCTGAAATTTGGAATAGCAAATTTTCCCGGCCACGTTTTCAAAATAAACAGAACTATCGGCCACCACACAAGGATGGTATTCATCCTGGGATGTATTCAGCGGAGTTCCAAGGTTAAAGGGTTCGCTCCAGACGGAACCATTTTTCACGCTATAACATAAATCCGCTCCTCCAACGGGATTGGGTGGGGAATACGCATAATAATAAACCCTTTGGCCATTGGGGGAGTAAATGGCTTCTTCGGCCGACCGGGTTGTTGAAAATGAAGCGGTATCGGGGCTGGTCCAGTGGTTGTTTTCATATTTTATAATCATCGTGCGCTTATAAGGCCAGTTCCCTATGGCAAATAACATTTCATCCCCGGCCGGTGCGATTGAAATGCCATATTCCGTTCTTCCGGGCAGGGATATTATTCCCGGGGCAAAAATTTGAGGCGTATTCCCGGGAGGTGTTTGTCCCAGGTACAAACTGTCGGGAGGGATGGGTTGGGCGGATAATACAGATCCAAACAACAAAATAAGGATTGATGTGAGAGCTGACTTTTTCATAATCATTCTTGTGTTTGCGTGAAAAGAGCATAAAAGAACCAGAACCTGTTCATTCAACAACAAGTTTTCCGGTTGCTGTATATTTTCCCCGATCCGTTAACTGATAGAGGTATAAACCCCTGGCAAGATCAGTACAATCAACGGAAAACTCATTCGTTTGAATGTTGGGGATTGTTTTTACAATTCTGCCAAAAGTGTCGTGCAATAAAAATTCTGCATGATTTAGGCTGCCGTGGCTTATCTGAACTGTTGTAACCTGCTGAACCGGATTGGGAAAAATCTTAACTTGAACCTTTTCGGGTTGATCATTATCATTGCCTGCCGTCAGGTTCGAAAACCTGTAAATGGTTCCGTCTGCAGGAGTTCCGTCCAAATTCGCCAGTGTGTCTGATAACTCAGGATTATCCGGGCTTCCCGACAAAAGATAAGAATTGACAAGATCTTTATCGGAAACGCCAACGAATGCCCCTGTTTCTCCTTCATAGCTTATAGCCGGATTTGATACCTTATTCGAACCATAATGCATTTCGATGTCATTTGTTCCTTCAAAAAGCCATACCTGGAAATTAACGTAATCATCCAGTGTGCCCAATTCTCCAATCTCACCCACAAAGCCGGCATTTTTCCACTCTATTTTTAAGATTCTGCTCCCGGCATAGCCTTCCAACTTGTAACTGATGGGCGACTGGGAAATTCCGGTAAGCTCTCCCCGGTCAATTAAATCTGCTTCAAACGGGATAATCGCGTAGTCAGCTACGAAGTTTGAATCTATAACACTTGACACCAATCCTCCCAAACCCATCCCGAAATAAACGGTATCAAGCATAAGGCCATAGAGTTTAAAGGTAAATCCAATGGGAACTGAACCTTCGGGATCGTCCCAAAGCTGACCATTGTTTATGGAAATGGCGTCTGTCAGGTCGGCATAGGTCCCGGTTGTTCCAGAAAAGGAATAATCGCCCGAAGCCAATGATTTCTGAATGGAAGTACCATGGATAATTTTATCTCTCAGGCTTCCTTTGGATTTTTTTTGCATAACAGGTTGCCCGAAAACAGTTGTGATCATAGTCATTGCGAAGAGTGCAAATACGAGTTTTTTCAAAGTATTCATGCTTTTTTGTGTGTTTTGTGTTTTCTGTTTATCTGGTTTGTTTATCATTTTTGTGCAAAATAACCGCGAAAGATTTTCCGAATCGACCTGCAACAGGTAAATGGACCATTTTTACCACTAATTTTGCTCCTCTTTACCCGGGGATCATTCACAAGCCATTTCTTTTGCCCAACATCCAGGCTGCAAACGCTCCGGAAATTGTCATGGCCGTTCCACTGCATAGCAGGTCGACAAACATCCCCGGCGCTGAAAAAACGGTTGAGGAGGCATATAGCCCGAAATTTACGGAGCCCCAGAAAAGGAAACCCATGACAAATGCTTTCTTCAAGCCGGTCATGAATGTCTCAGCGCCTGACCATTTCATAACGGTGGTTATGAAAAAGCCCATCATCAGCGAAGTGCCTGCCATTGCCCACAGGATCAGCTGATCGGGAGGACGGTGAAGCTGCTTCATGAACGCTTCAGGCCCGGAAGGATGAGAGCGGTAAAAATTTTTTAAAATCATGGCATAAGCCAGGGCATTAAGCAGGAGATTTATGATGGAGGTCAATAATCCGGTTAAAAGCAATCTTTTTTTCATGTGTTCAAACATTTTGATTGGAATCACCATTTGTATTAATTGTATGCATAGCTTATTCTTATTTTCTTGCTTTTCTTTCCATTGGCAAAAGGCAATGATAGATAAATCGGTTAACCGGTGTGTCGACCTTGTTTTTTTCAGCAAGCTTAACTACTGTCCCGTTTTGATACTCAAGTTCCGAAGGCTTCCCGTCCCGGATATCACGGGTCAAAGACGATGTTGAATCATACGGGAAAGAATCGATGAATGCGGCAGCTTTATCTACAAAGTCCGGTTCGATCCGGATCCCGATCTTTTGCGATAATCTGAATGTCTCATGAAGCAATTCCATCATCAATTGCCTTGTTTCCTTAAGTTCCCTTAACGCTCCGTATGTTGTTCCTGTTACAGCCAATAGCCCGCTGACACATATCGGGATGAATTTTTTCCATAAGTCAGCAATAATATCATTTGAGACATTTGCTTTAATATCTGCATGATTAAATACAGCTTTTATCTTATGAACCCGTTCTGTTTCAGCATTGTCAAGTTCACCAAATACAATGGTCGGCTCAATACCGGAATGGTTTATAATACCGGGAGATTCAATTTTGCTGATAATCCGGCATAAACCGCCAATTATATTATTCTGCTTTACATGTTCTTTTAATTCATCAGCAGCCGAAACACCATTTTGCAAGGGTAAAACCATGGTATCCCTGTCTGAGATATCTTTCAGGTCATTTGCGATCTCCTTAATTTGCCATGCTTTTACAGCTATAATGATAAGATCAACGGATCCAATGGTTTTTATACTGTCCGTCGCTTTAACAGGAGCTAGTTTAAAATCACCTTTAATGCTTTTTATTGTCAGCCCGTTTTGCTGAATTGCTTTTAAATGTTCTCCCCGGGCAAGAAAGGTCACATCATATCCGGCCCTGGCAAGTTTCCCTCCAAAGTACCCTCCGACACCCCCTGTTCCTATGATTGCTATTTTCATTTTGCAATGTTTTTTATTTCCTTTGACCCAAGGCTTTTTTAGCCGGCTCAAATTCGGGATTGATTTTCAGGGACTGGTTGTAATTCTCCCTGGCCAGTCCTGCCTCGCCCTTTTTCATATATAACTTTCCGAGGTAATAAAAATAGATCTCAGAACCGGGATACAGGTTGATCAGGTATTTGTTCATGTCGATCGCCTGATCCGTTTTTTGTTCATCTCCCAGATCGATGACCAGATCGAATAATGCACCTGCCTTTGGATTAACCGTAAAACCATAGGCTTTCGAAAGCGCTTCAAAATGGGATTTAATTTCAGGAACACTTAGTTTTTTTCTTTCCGCCGTCATGGTGCAGCCCGAAAAGAAAAACAGCAATGCATTATTCAGGGTTGCCGATGGGACGTGACTTGCATTTTCAATTAAATCAATCTTCCATAACAGATTGGTTGGCGATTGCTTCAGCGCGTCTTTAAAATCCTGCATGGGTTTCAGAACCTGCACATAATCAAGATCGCCACAGGAGATATAAAGCTTTTTACTGATCTCCGGATGGTCGTTTAAAAACGACTTTGTTTTGTTTAAAAAGAAATCGGGACACCATCCAAACATAGGGCTGGCAATGATATAGGCATTGAATAAATCAGGATCACGTAAAAAATCATACATCACAAAAAGCCCGGTGTTGGACTGCCCTGCCAATATCTGATATCCGTTTGTCCGGTAGTTCTTATGAATTTCCGGAATCAGTTCATCTTTTAAAAACCGGTAAAAGGTATCACCTCCCCTGACCTGTCCGCTGTCGTTCGGACAGGACCAGTAAACGCCTGCTGGCCCCGTGTTGGAGATCCCGATGAGGATCATGTCGGGAATGCGGTCGTTCGACAAATTATCGAGGGTAGCGGCATCATTTGCGAACTGTGAAATAATCTGCCCGTTCATCATAAGAACCAAAGGGTACCTTTGATCTGATTTTTCATATCCATCGGGCAGATGTTCCAGGTAAGTGACTTCGCCTCCAAGTATCCTGGATTCGAATTTTCTATACTTTCCGATGGTAACATCCTCCTGTGCGTTTATGCTCATGTGAACCAGGCAGGTAATCAATAACAGGCCAAATTTCTTCATTCTTCAGGTTTTTAGCTGTATCGCTTTGACAATTGTTATTCTTTTATTTCAAACATTGACTCACTCTCTTTGGCCACTTTGTTATAATAATCAGCCAAAGCCGGCATATAGCTTTCAAGCGTGGGATACCTGATCCTGTTTTTTTCATAAACCCCCAGGGATTCAACGAGTCCTTTCATCCAGAAAAACCCCCTGCCAAATTCAGAGATCAGCTGATTTTTGGCTGCCTTCCCATCGGAATTGTGTTTTAACAGGTAACGGATTACAGAAGCCCTCACCAAAGCTTCATTCATCATGGTCTGCCAGCTGGTATAATGCTGATTTCCCATGCCCGCTTTCACCAGGTCAAAGAGTTTTTCGCCGGAAGGCTGAAAATCCTTTTCATCTTTTTTTGTCAGATGGTTTACATAAGAGTGGTTAAATTCGTGAATGAGGGTTGGCAGGCAATTATCAACCGGATAAACAGGTTTATTGTTAACATCAATAGACCAGGTTCCCATGATGGCATAGGTCTCTTCCCTCCCATCGGGATAGCTTAATTTTGGCCCATAATTATTTCCTCCAAGGCCCAGTCCGACCATGATATTCAGGCAGCCTTCCGGTTGCACCCCATAATACCGGTTGTACCAGTTTATATCCAGCGTTTTGTAAACCGGCATAAATCTTTCCTGTGCGATTCCATACAAGCTTTCCTGTTCTTTGAAAAATTCTTCACACCTGGCATCGGTATAAAATTGTTTCAGCAAGCCGTCGAATTTGTTGGCATTGTCCTTTCCCCATCTTCTTTCCGGAATTGTTGATGAAAACGGAACCACCGGATTTAAATCCGGTGGTTGCTCAAGGTAAACGGCCATAAACATGACCGCATCGAAGCTTACCCCGTTTTTGTTGCTCAGTCCGGTCGCAAAGGCAATGAGCGGATGATCTTTGTATATGTCGAAATGCCGGTGGATATCTGAAATATAGCTTTTGTAACTATCATCATTGTACTCGAAATTGCCTGCAAGGCGAAATACGATGCTCAGAAGTTCAATCCGCTTGTCCACTTTCGGCAAGGGATAATGGTTCAATACATCCGGGTCTGTCTTTTTAGTCTCCTGTCCGAACATCAGCAGTGAGCAGAGCAGGCAGGAAATGAATAAAATGGTTGTTTTCATGGTCAATCAGGCTTTGCCCAGAATACATCCGGATTGTTGGTGCATTTGGGTTTACTTGTTTTTACCCTGGGGATGATGCCTTTGTATTCGACCGGCAACAACAAGTTGCTCTGACTCGCCCCTCCGCCGGTTACAAAACACAAAAGAGCATAGAGGTTCTTGGCCATATAACCATAGAGATAGCCTTCTTTTGTTATCGACATCCGATGGTTCCAGTTTGCTTCCGGATTTAAAATTAATGGTTTGTTTTCAACCAATCTTTCTCTTACTTCAGCAATACTCAACAGTTCCCCTTTCTCATTCATTACATATGCGTCGTTTGTCGGGTCGATCCACAACCATTTGTTCAGGGTATTTGAATAGACCGTATTGATTGAATGACAATCAAAATCCGTTGAATCTTTTGGCAGGCAAACTACCCGCCGCGACTTAAAACCAAGGGCCAGGTAACAATTATTGAGTATGGTTGCCAATGAGCCGCAATCCACAGTCTTATGATCGATGATGCAAACATCCATGAGGTTATGGATGGAAGAATATTTCGGCGCATCCCTGGTGCCGTCATGTGGAAATGTATTATGCACCCAGTGAAGCAGATTCAGTATTTGAGAAATCTCGTTTCCCGTACCTATAACAGAATCGAGATTGAAATCAGTTCTTATCTTCATTAATCCGGTATCACTGACCGGTTTGTAGGTAAACTTTGTTATTTCTCTCCTGTCTTTGAAATCATATCTGGATGCTTTTTTTAAAATGTCCAGGTTGCTTGGTGCATGGCCAGCCTTTTCATATTTTATTTGTGTAAAAGCCGAGTCTTTCCCGTTAAGCAGAATGACGAAGCTATACTCATGCCTGGGTTTAACCGTAAAAGAAATGGAATCCAGGTCGGTATAAAATGTAACGCTTTTACCTGAAGTTTTATAAACATCAGGTTTTGCCTCCGGAACAATGGTCCAGGCTCCTTTCTTTAAGGTTTTACCGTCTTTAATATCGACAGTTTTTGAATTGGCCTTTATCACCTGTAAGGCTTGTTGGGCAAATAATGGTGTTCCTGTCAGAAAAATAAAAAGGACAATTTCCAGTCTTAATTTGAGTGTCATGATTTCTCTATTTATTCTTTTCACGTTATCTCTATTGTTACTTTTTGTTTACACGGTTGTGATCCCGGGACTTTGTTTGCAACCTGAAATTATTACGTCTTTACTTTGTTTTCAAACCAATCTCTGTACTCTTTCGATGGCTCAACTTCTACAAGTTTCAAAAAAATCGTTTGCACCATAAAGAATCCTTCTGAAAATCCTATCGGAAGCAGGTACCGTAAAAAGGTCGAAGCTATTTGAAGAATGGGATTGCGGGCTGCTTATCTGTCCACCTACACCGAAGTTTGAGCGGAGAAGAATGCCTGAAATACCATTGAAACCCTTATTGCAAATAACCTTTGCCAGCGTTTCGTTGTTCATTTTATGTTGTTATCTGATTTCCAGTTTTTATAAATCATTTCAAAACCAGCACATATGCTTTTAAATCCTAAGGAGTTGTGTGTTTCGCTTTTATAATGGATATAATCCCAGTTTAATCCTGCCGGTGCATATTTTTCAAGCACTTCAATAAAAGGGAAAATGCCCATTTCCTTTTCATTTGATAAGGAAATGAAAATTGATTTTTCAATATTCTTATTCTTTTCAAGAAATCCGGGCATCTCCTTTACAAGGGATTTTTCATCATACCACAAACTGGGGTCAATGCAAATAAATGAGTTAAATAATTCAGGTTGATTTTCCAGCGCATAAACAGCAAATAATCCTCCTGCAGAATGTCCGATAATACAACGGTCTGAATTTGCAGGATAAGTGGAGTCAATTAATGCTACCAATTCTGAGCTGATAAAACGAAGGAATTTATCGGCCCCTCCCCCTGTTGGGTGTTCTTTTGAAGGTGTCGGCAGATAATCCTTTTCTCTATCGCTTGAGACAATCCCCACAATGATCATCCGGGGCATTATTTTCAGCATATCTGAATAATAATTTACAATTCCGAATGTTGCAAAAAGATTATTCCCGGGATCTAAAACGAAAACCACGGGAAATTTTTCATCCGGTCTGTCTTTGTAATTATAGGGAGGAATTACAACGATGGTTTTTCGCTCATTAAGAACTTTTGATTCAAAGCTGATTTTATCTCCAATGACAAAATCGCTCTTTTTTTGTTGGGCAGAACAGATGCTGAATTGTGTCAGGATTAATAAAGCCGATATCTTAATCTTTGAATTTATCCTCAATTCATCCAGAATTCCTGTTACTTTTTTGTATATGCTCATTGCTTCAATTTATTAAGTTTTGTTTTGGACGATTCCGTTTGGTAAATGTTACATCCATGGTTGAATCTTTTTTAAGTCATGCACCGTTGTCAGGTTAAAAATGTCAGGGCCAAAATGAATTTAAATTGTGGTTCAATCTTTACAATGACCGCTAACGGTTGATGGGATGGCGTCCTACGGGGTTACGAGGCAATTTCCTGTCAGGGTATACCGACTTAAATTTACGAGTTACAAGTCTTCGAAAACCTCTGAAACCCTCATGCACTATACCATTTGTTATATTCAGCAGCTGTTAAATATACGTGTTGTGATGTTCAGGGTAATTCTTATAGCCTTTTAAAATATGTATTGCAATGAATGCAGATGTCATAAAAAATGAAATCCCAATCAAATGTGAAATTGTCTTACTGCTTGATTCTCCAAGTGCGTTAAAATCATTCATTGCCCCAAGTAAATAAGCAAAATAGTTGTTCCCAATATCGAATATCGGACTCAGTATCATTATTACTAAAATCAAACCTATTATAAAAGGTTTTTTCATCTTAGTTTTAAGTATCAATAAATATCCAAGAGCAAGAAGAATCATATCTCTCGCATAGGGAAGAATAATAATTATAAAATCCATTGAATCACCTTTGTAATCATACCTGACATATCCTGAACCAAAATCACCCGTCCAAAATTTTGGAAACAACTTAATTTCATATATCGTTTTATCAGAAACCCAGGCACCCAGCAGATGCATCAACTCATGAAACACCCCGTAGGATAAATACCAAATCAAATAAATCAACATAATGCCGGGCAAATATTTCTTATAAGACCAAATACTCCGTTGATAAAATAAAACCAAAGGAAGCATAATGAACAAAGTAATTTCCAAAACGTTAATAATCATAAATCAAATGTTTTGTAATAAATATTTGCTGTCTTATAAATCAAATTTAAATTTTGACCCTTATAGTAAGCAGGATGTGTAGTCTGTTGCATACAACTCATAAAGAACAGCCATTTGCCAGTTCATTGCTGAACTTTTAATTATCCAGTTTTTTTAGCGCAGCCTTTGCAGGTTCGTAGTCAGGGTTGATACCCATGGCTTTATTGTAATTTGCTTTTGCTGATTCAACATCTCCTGATTTTTGTAACAATCGACCCAGGCAATAATAATTAAGTTCAGAATCGGGATTTAGGCTGATAAGATAATTCATGATCCCGATCGCCTGGTCTGTTTTCCCTTCATCGCCAAGGTCGAATGCCATATCGAGCAGTACGCCCGGCTTGGGATTGACCGTGAAACCGTATTCATTCGAGAGCGCTTCAAAATGCGCTTTGATCTCCGGAACGCCCAGCTTCCTCCTTTCGGCATTCATCGTGCACCCGAAAAGAAAAACAGCAGGCCATTATTCAGCGTTGACGATGGAACGTGACTCGCATTTCCGATCAGTTCGACCTTCCATTCAAGTCCTGCAGGCGATTTTTTCAGGGCTTCTGCAAAATCATGTATGGGATTCAGAATCTGAACATAATCGAGATCGCCATAGGAGATGTACAGCTTTTTTTTGATACCAGGATGGTCAGTTAACATCGACTTTGTCTTATTCAGAAAGAAATCGGGACACCAGCCAAACATAGGACTTGCAATGACGTATGCATTGAACATTTCAGGGTAAACCAAAAAATTATACATTGCAAAAAGACCGGTATTTGATTGCCCCGCCATGATGCGGTAGCCGTTTGTCCGATAGATTTTTTCAATCTCCGGGATCAGTTCGTCTTTTAAAAAAGTACAAAAAGTTTTTCCGCCCTGAACACTTCCGCTGTCGTCGGGACAGGACCAATACGTATCTGCCACCCCCGTATTGGAAATCCCGATGAGGATCATGTCCGGAACTCTGTCGCCTGAGAGGTTATCAAGGGTTGCAGCATCGTTTGCAAACTGGGATATATTCTGCCCGTTCATGATAAAGACGACAGGATATGTCTTACCCGATTTTTCATAACCTTCGGGCAGATGTTCAAGGTAAGTGACTTCACCGCCAAGTATTTTGGATTCAAATTTCCTGTACTTTCCGATGATCACATCGTTCTGGGCGCTTAAGCTCATCTGCACCATGCAGGCAATCAACAACAGCTTCAGTTTTTTCATAGGGGTGTTTTAATGTGAATCCGGTGCAAATGAAGTAAAAATAATAGAAACAGAAGTCCATTTACAGGCATGTGGACCATTTTTCGATATCAAATGCAAAGCGGGTTCTATTCGACACAAAACTTTTTAATAATCATGCCATCATGTAAAGAAACTTTTACCAAATATATGCCCTTCGGTTTGTCCGAAAAATTAAAAAGAGTGGAATTCATAACATTTGTTTTCAGAATTTCCTCCCCCTTCAGATTCTCGATTTTAACCACCGCCGTTATCCCCGGTAATGAACCTAACGTTATATTTATCCATCCTCTCGCAGGATTGGGAAAGATCCTGACACCCTCCCCGGCAGTCTGATCGATAGAATTTGGTTGAAGGATGTTCAGGGAAAAAGTTGCTGAGGCACAAGCCCCGGCAGGGTCAGTTGCCGTAATCCTGATATTCAATTGACCTTCATTGGGCGGAGTACCGGAAAAACCAGCCGAAATGCTGTCAAAAACCAGCCATGAGGGCATGGGGCTTCCATCGGAAAGTGTCGCGTTGTAGGTGAGCGTGTTGTTTCCGTCATCATCGAAAAATGTGGAATCCGGAATGATAAAATTAAATGAACGCCCTACCGAATCCACCTGATCATTGATCCTGTTCTTCAGATAGGGGGTGAAATTAGTGTACCGGAGACTGTCGATAAGTCCGTCTATTTTTATCCAGTAGATATCCGCTGCGGCATTGGGTCCCCAGCCGGCCGGCCGGCTGAAAAAGTAATATTTCCCGTCAGGACTCACATAAGAACCGTATTCTATCGCGCCGGTATTAATAGTGGGTCCAAGGTTCTTGGGATTGGTCCAGTTGCCGTTTATGTTATAACTTATGTATTGATCTGCCTGTCCGTAACCACCGGTTCGGATCGAGGAAAAAATGAGATAACGTTCATCCGGTGCTATAAAAGGATCATAGGCCCCATCTTGCCCGGTGTCATGCCGGTTGATAAATTCAGGGAGTTTTTCAGGAGCAGAATAGGTTCCGTTTTCATCAATGGAACGGTAAATTGAGAAAGCCGAGTTTTCACGCATGGAACAAAAATAAAGGGTTCCGCTCCGGGCCGTTGTCGGATGATACTCCTCAAAGCCGGTACTTATTGGCGGACCAAGGATTGCAGGGGTTGCCCATGCTTGATTGAGGCGCGATGACCTGTATATATCGGCATAGCTGGTCAAGAAAACATGGAGACTGTCGGGGGAATAAAAAGGCTCAATCGGCCGGGGATTTGACAGGAAAGAAGCGGGTACAGGGGCTTTCCAGTATCCGCTGTAAAAATCGGCATACAGTATCCTGAAGGTATTGCTTTGGCCAATGCCGATCAGGCATTCCATATTGTTTGGTGAAAAAACAATTTTCGTTTCTCTCCGGTTGGTAAGGGATATATTCCCGGGTGCAAAAATAATCGCTGAATCTCCCGGGGGTGTTTGCCCAAGGTACAGGCTGTCCCGGGGTATTGAAGGCGGTAATACGATTGATTTCAGACTGTCAATGATCCCTGATGAAGTCCAGTAAATATCCATGGTGTTTCCCCGGTTTTCGCGCGTAAAAAAAAGATACTTTCCATCAGCTGTCACCCGCGGGCCGTATTCATCATCTGGCGTATTAACATCTGCACCCATATTTACAGGATCTGTCCACGAGCTGTCGGGCTTCATGAAACAGATCCATAAATCCCATCCTCCTTGTCCGCCAGGCCTGGTTTCAGAGATAAAAATAATATAACGCTCATCAGGCGCCATAAATGGTTCTGATTCACCCGGGCCGGTTTGGATTATATCTCCTAAACTTTCAACCTGGGAATAAACACCACCAGCGAGCTTTGAGCGGTAAAGCACAGACCCGCCAATCCCTCCCCCTCGAAGTGATTTGAAATATAATGTTCCGTTGTTTGTCACACATGAAGATCCATCGGCTGAAGATGAATTAACAGGAGCTGCCAGGTGCGCGGGGCTCGTCCAGGTTGAATCGGATATCCGGTCTACTGACCAAATATCTGTACCGGATGATTGCGGACGATTCGAAGTGAAGAATTGCCTGTTCCCGTTAGGAGAAATAAATGATTCCCAGTTGAGAAAATCATTATCAGAAAAAGATGCCGTATCCACTGCAGTCCATATTCCGTTCACCTCCCGTGTATGGAGAATCTTGCCTGCAGTCCAGGCTGAATTTACAACCGAAAAGAACATCTCGTTCCCGTCTGGTGAGAAAGTGGGATAGGTTTCAAGCCGGTTATTCAGCGAAATTATTCCCGGTGCGAAGATTTGCGGGTTGTTCCCCGGATGGGTTTGTCCCAGGTAGGAACTATCGGAGCAGACCGACCGTGGATAGCCATCGGACAACATAAGTACAAATGCCAAAGTAAAAAGTAGTGTTTTCATAAGTTTTCATTTTTATTGAAACAGCGGCAACCTTAATATTGTTTGCTTATTCGACACAGACTTTCCTCATGAATGTTTGATGATCAACAGTCAGATTGATGAAGTACATGCCTTTTGGCCTGTCCGCCAGGTTAATCACAATTTCCTTTTCGAAGGTGTTTTTCAGAATAGCCTTACCTTTCTGATCGCGTATTTCCACCATGGCCGTTATCCCTGGTAATGAACTTGACGATATATTTATCAACCCGTTTGTAGGATTGGGAAAGATCAGGACCCCTTCAAGCTGCCCGTTTACCGGTTCAATTGAAACTGGATTGTTTACCATGATTTTAAAGTTTGTTGAAACCGTTGCTCCGGCAGTATCGGTTGCTGTAACCCTGATGTTCAGCGTTTCGATGATTGCAGGGGTGCCTGTAAAAGTTCCTGCCAGGGTGTCGAAAGCTAACCATTCGGGCAAAGGGCTCCCGTCGGTAAGTTTTACCTGATAGGTCAGGGTGTTATTGCCATCATCATCGATAAAGGTGGTGTCGGGAATTGTAAAAGTGAACAGTTCTCCTTTAATTGCAGTCTGATCAGGGATCAGGTTTTTCACATAAGGTATGAAATTGGTATGCCGGAGACTATCCATGAGACCATCAATACGAATCCAATATATTGAACTGGGACCGGAATAACCACTTTCATAAAACAGGTATTTATTGTCGCCCGTAACATAAGGACCAAAATCAGCCGTGGAGGTATTTACCCAAGGACCCATATTTTTTGGATTTGTCCAGGTATCGTCATTTTTATTGAAACTTATGTATAAGTCTGTACTTCCATAACCTCCTGATCTGTTCGACATAAAAATCATGAATGACTCATCAACTGAAATAAAAAAATCACCTTCATTTGCCCCCGAATTTACCGGGAGCCCTAAGCCGACCAAAGATGTATCAGAATTTCCCATCATCAGTTTGCAAATATCTCTTTGACCCAAACCTCCTTCCGGGTTGGAGGACAGGTAGTAATTCCCATTGCCGGTAACATTCAGGGAATGCACCTTAAAATTGTTTAAAAACCTTGAAGGCGGATTCCAATTCGCGCCCTGTCTGCCTGAAATCCAACAGTCATTATAATTGTTATTCTCAAAATACAGGTTATTGCCTTCCGGAGATAAGGAAAGACAATAGTAATTATTGAACAAATTAACCGGCTCATTCCATTGATTGTTATCATATTTATAATATTTAAACCTGAACGATGTCCAGCTGGCATTTGTCTCTTCAAAATAAATTTCTTTCCCATCCGGCGAAATGGCTATTTTTTCAGCAGCAAAGTACTCCGGGTCAGCCGTAAGGTTAAATATTTTCCGAATGTTATCCGGAGGTATTTGTCCAAGGTACAGACTATCCGGAGGGATTGCTTGTGACAAGCCGGCATTTAGCATTGATAAAAAAGCAATAGAGAAAAGGACTGTCTTCATGCTTGTTTTTTTACGTTGACAATGAAACCCTATGAATGCAAAGCATTTGCTTTAAAAATTCATCCCTTAACATGATAAAGGATTCGCATTTTCATAAAAAATGAGCGACTTATTTTGCAGCTCAAGACATTTCGACCGGTATTCGATGGGCGTCAGATGGGTAAATAATTTGAACTGGTTATTGAAAGCTGATTTTGAATTGAATCCAACCTGGTACAGAATTTCAAGGATGGTCAGGTTGCGGTAATTTTCATCTGCCAGGATCTGCATGCTTTCCTTAATGCGGTATTCCAGAATGTAGCTTTTAAAATTCTTTTTGAAGGTTTCATTGATGATCTGGGAAAGGATCCTTGGATTTACAGAAATATCATTGGCAAGAGATTCAAGCGTAATATCGGGATTAAGAAAAGGTTTACGGGTTTCCATATGGGCATTCAATCGCTGCAGGTACTCCCGTTTATCCGGTTCACTGAGTCTCGTGTTTTTATACTTGGCGATGGTATAATAAACGTCGGGTTGCAACAGCAGAAAAAACATGAGGGTGTTGATAAACAGGAAGGCGGTCAGGGCATAGATACTTTCCGTATAAGCACACCAGCCGGGTCTTCTCAGAATCATATAAATAGCGAAGGAATTTAAATTTACGATCCAGATCATGATAAAGCCCAGCAGCAGAATCTGAAGCCAGGTATGATGGGAAGAAATCACAACGCGCTTGTAAAAACCCTTCAGGCTGATCGTGGTAGATTTAATGCTCAGCAAAGACAGCACGATATAAATGAAGTTGAAGGCCAAAATCAATAGGGTGAAGTTCAGGTCAAGGATTGATTCCCAGATGACAAATTGATTCAAATTCCTGTAATAAATCAGGAGGAAAATAACAGCCACAGCAAATGGCAAAAAGTGAACCGTGATACGATAATTGAAAACATCCTTTTTTTTCAAAAATGAATTGACATAGAGATATATCAGCGGGCCGATCAGGAATGAAGTCTGCCTGATCAGGAACAGGGGTTTATGCCAATCCTGGAAATATTGAAAAGCGAACGAACTGGTTGAAAAAGAATAGAAGATCTGGAGGGTAAAAATCAGCAGGAGGATCCCCAATATTCTATTTTCGGGGATGAAGCCTCTTTTATTGATAAAAAAGAATAGGGACAAGGTCAAGGTAAGGAAAACACTGATGATGGTCAGAAGGGTGAAAAAATTCAGGGGCATAACCGCTTGTTTTTTTTGGAGCGCAAATCTATATCGCCTTGCCATGGGAAAGAAACGAAATCGGTCAACCCCTGAAAACTTCAGGCAAGCAATATCAAAATCATGCTGAATGAATATAACGGCAGCCGGGGGCCGGCCTGGGCATTACAGGCTAAACACATATCCCAGTGAAACGAACCAGCTTCCTTTCATCACCGAAACGGTTACATTTCCGGGTTCCTTGGTATAAATTTTTTGCGTTTCATATGCCTTGCTGAGCCGCTCCGAAAATCCGAAAATCATCCCAGCCGTAGCCAGGAACTTATGTTTCTTCCCATAGGCCAGGCCGACTCCCACAAGCAGCCTTGGTCTCACTTTTGAAGAGATATTCACTCCCGGGCCAAATCCCCCCTGTATATACAGATCGGCCTTTTTAAAGGGCTTCCAGCCGGCATGAACCATGGCGGCAATGCCTGATTCCCATTTACCGGAGTTCTCGGCCACCAAAGTGTAATGCGTGAGGGAATCCGATATCCGGGTACTGCTCACGGAATAGGCCTCGTCATAAAGCCAGGAAGCAAAAAATCCGGAACTGACACCGAAAAACCAACGCGGCTTCAGGGGGAAAATCAGATCCGTATGATATTTCTGCAACTTCAGGCTGGTATCCCTGGGCTCAATGTTCAGACTGAGAGAAGTCCTGTCTTTTGTGAACTCCTGGGGTAAAGAAATATATTCGTTATCGCGGTTGTTACAAATATTTACCAGCGCGGATAATATTTTATTTACGTTTTCGGGGTTAAATTTTTCCTGGAATTCCCCTATTCTGGCATATAAATCCGCGTAATTCTTTTTCACCCTTACACCGGCATTCTTCAGGCTGTCGTCTTTCAACACCAGATCCTCGTTTGCAAACATATAGTCCTCGTAAGCCAAGAGAGCACCGAACATCCCATCCTTCATCTTTTTCAGGTCACCCTGACAGGTCTCAATTTCCGAAAGCAAATCCGCCAGCCCCTTTAATGGATCCAGGTACGGAGATACCCGGATTCTTTCTGGCGTTTTGAACTCAAGGCGCTCCTGAATCACGGCGAGAATCACCTTCTGGTTTATTTCCGCGATGGAATTTGAAATATTTTCCAGCGAATGCGTAGTGTTTTTCAGGTAAACATTCATGGATTCAATGCGTTTTAATATTTCAAGTTTCCGGTTTAACACGGTTTTTTCTTCGTCCCGGTTTTTAGTTTTTATGCTGCCTGGTGAGGATTCAGATTCGGTGATTGCCATCATATCAGCCTTCATATTTGCTATCCCGGAGGAAATGCTTCCCCCTGATTTTATGATGTTGGCCATGAGGGTGGATAAACCATCCGTGCCTAGGCCGGCAAAAGTTGGAAAATTGAAAGTCTGTGGTTCCAGGCTGTCGGTTTTATCAATGCTCACTTGATACAGGTTTGTATTGATGTTTGTTATGACCAGCTGATAGAGACCGCCTCTTTTCAGTTTTTCAAGGGCATCCGGGTTGAAAAAACGTTTTTCTTTAAAATCAAAGTGGATGATTACCGGCTTGGTATAGTCCCTGCAATCGCTTATACCGGATTTCCCCTGCGTAAATCCATTGGCAGCTGGAAAAATGGAAAGAATCATAAGCACGGTACTTAAAAAACTTTTCAGGATTTTCATATGCTTGCTTTTTAATTGATAATGCCTTACCAAATATAAGATTTCAGAACATATAAAAAAAGCTGAATTCAATTGATAAATGCAAAATTTCTTTTACAAAGATATTTATTCAACGCCTCTTTGGGCGTTTCAAACCCGAGGGTTTTTCTGGGTCGATTGTTTAATCGAGCCGCAATCAAATCTA
>Ga0265593_1000206_pt1 | contig 37754 bp, 30 predicted proteins | sample saktaG_8_FD_190136 | JGI IMG/M metagenome (GOLD analysis project Ga0265593, IMG submission 190136) | Saline water microbial communities from Sakinaw Lake, British Columbia, Canada - sak_2011_5_24_36m | ecosystem: Environmental > Aquatic > Non-marine Saline and Alkaline > Saline ... | reverse complement strand
TATCTTTACCAGGCAATCAGCCAAAATTCTTCAGAGAATTTCAGGGGGCTGATAAACCGTTGCCGGATCAATGAGGCCAAACGGATCATCGAAGAAAGTGTTGCCCGCTCATCGGTATTCGATGGCACATCCCTTTATTCGGCCGCAGGGTTCAATTCTTCAGTGTCGTTCTTCAGGGCTTTCAAGCATTATACCGGACTTACTCCCAGGGAGTATGCCACTCAAACCAGGAAGGAGTTAAGGAAGCCGAACCTGAAGATGGTCGAATTGGACGAATTCGATGATGATGACGGGTAAGTACGATTCCGGTGTCCGTATAAAAAAAGAGGTTGCCCCTAAAGGCAACCTCTTTAAGAATGGAATGAAAAAAGTTTACTTAACAATGAGCTTTCCGGTAACTTTCTGGCTGCCCTGGGTTACGGTGTAGAAATATACACCAGCAGTGAGCTGGGAAGCATCCAGGCTGAATGTATCTGAGCTTTCGATAGTTCTGCTCAGGCTCATAACAGTCTGGCCCACGAGGTTGGTAAGCTTGATAGTAACAGCGCCCTTCCGGGGAACATTTACTGTTACAGAAGCAATACCCCTCACAGGGTTCGGGTATACTGAAGCAGTCAATGAAGCCGCAGCAACCGGTTCGTTAATTCCAACAGGGAAACTGCAATCACTTCCCCAAACCGGACCAGCGGCATTGATAGTAAAGGAAGACTGGGGGTAGGAAAAATCGGGGATGTATTTAAAAGTCACCTGATTGTCCATTGTACCACCCGTTAAGCTTTCGCAAGCTATGGCAAGAAGAGAAGAGCCATCAGGTTTTGTGAAAGCCAGGTTTGCCTGGTCGCCGCAAACGGCATTCTGTGTAACGTCTGACAGATAGGTGACATTATTTGCTGCATCCTGGCCGTTGTTGTTTGTAAGCTTATCGGTGATGAGATCCCAGCCGCGGGCAAAGATGTCGGGTGAACTGTTATCGGTTGCGCTGGCTACCCAGGTGTCGTTATAAGTGACAAAGATTTTGTCGCCGGTAGCATTTCTTGAAATATTACAGCGATTATATTCTGTATAGGTGCCGACCGGGAAACCTCCGACCATTCGTTTTACAACACCCATCATACGTGCGCACCAGGTTGCTCCCCTGTCGGTAGAGAAAATGTCAAACACAGCAGCTGTACTGTCGAAGAGAGGAGAATTAGTACCATCGGGGTCGATAATCGTGAATCCGCCGCCGGGTAAACAGACTACACAAGCTAAATGAGGATTTCCCCATTTATCAACGGTCATGTCACCTTCGAAAGCGCAGGTATAAGGAATTTCATCCCTTGCAGGTGCACCCGAAGGATAAACCTGGGCGAGCCTTGCATCGGAAATAAAATTTTTAATTGCCGGGATGCCTGTAGGCCCGTCAAGAGCCACGGCGATACGGGAATCGAAGGTTACGCCACCATCTGATGAACGGAAGAAAATCGGGTAATAGGTGGAGTCGAATGCATGATTAGAGCTTCCGTCATTGGCTATTGCTCCAACCCATACATAATTACCGCTCGGGTCAGCTGAAACTTTTTCGGTAACAGGCTGAGCACCTAAAGGTGCGGGGAGTTCAAGAAGGCTGGCGGTGTATTCAAAATCATTGGTTGCGGTATTCCATACGCCCGTGTATAAGTAAATATTGCCATCATATCCATTTCCAAATGAATAATTCAGGTCCGTTACAAAGACTTTTCCAAGTGGTGTAATGGTAAGTCCTTCAGGAATGTCCCGCTTGGGAGGAGGACTGTACCAATCGATATTTTTGGTGGAGTCTGCCTGATTGCCCCATTTGCCGGTTCCGTATACATAACCTCCCCATGTGGGAGAGGTGGAGCCTACATTGTTAACATCGGCAAAACTTGCTGCAAAGTAAACAAAGTATGCATTATTGGGATCGGTGTTTCCTGCGGGGTTGTATATACCTCCCTGTGGATAACGGGCTGCATCCAGATAATACGAACCGCTTAAATTCAGAGTGGCAGCATGCACCTGGTAGTTGATAGACCAATCGGCTATGGTAGCGCCATAATTGGTTGCATGGTCTGCGGCAAGATAACCAGAAAAGCTGGGAGGAGTTGCAGCAGGACCCATACGATGGGTAAGAGAAACTGCCTTCAGGTCATTGTCGGCCCAAAGATGTCTCCTCTGGCCTCCGCCATAACCCCATCCAAGGCCATTGGTTGAAGTGCCAAGGGTGAGTACACTGACGATGCCAGCTGATTTTGTTTGACTGGGAAGTGGTGAAATTACAGATGAGCCCTGCATGTTAGGAACCGGATCGATGGAAACTGCATTTTTATCCGAAACTTTGACAGTGGTAAACTTACCTTTTACCAAATGCCCCTGTGCAATTACGGTTAGCCCTAGAATAAGGGCCACACCAAAAAGTAAAATTTTCTTCATTGTTTGATTTTTTAGTTTAACATTTCAGGATTGACACTAATTTTTATTTGTTATGGACAAGAATAAAACACTAAATTACTACAATTTCGAATACGGGCATAAAATTATTATGTATTAATTGTTAAAAAAATAAAAACGGTCAGCCGGGGAGCGGGCCCCGGGGCTTTCTGCTTAAATATTCCTGTTCGGGTATGTATTCTGCGTATCTTTGTAATCTGTTCTTTCATTTACACTTACAGCTGATTTTATTTCATATGAAGAAACTTATTCCTCTTTTGGTCCTTGGTTGCAGTATGGCATTGTTGTTGCCTGCACAGGACACCAATGCACAAAACGCCCCTGATCTTAAACCCAGGGTTTCGAAATGCGTTTATTTTGATGTCTCTCCCCCGCTCAGAGACATGATCAAAACCCCGCCTCCCAAGGCCGATGTCTCCTGGAAAGACGGTATCGTGATGAACCATTCCGACCCCTCGCAACAGCTTAAAGACGCATCAGTTCCGGGACCCGACCCCAGGGTCCAGAATTATCAGGGCACTAGCTCAACCGACAGTCTTCTGATTTCATTTGACGGAAACAGCAACTCCCAGGGCTACGCTCCTCCCGACTGCGACGGTGATGTAGGCCCGAATCACTACTTCAGTGTGGTTAACTGCCATTATTCAATTTTCGACAAGGTGGGGAACCTCCTGCTCGGCCCTATTGCGAACAGTGCGATTTTCAACGGACTGCCCAACAATTCCAACGACGGCGACGCCGTTGTTCTTTACGATGAAGTTTCAAACCGCTGGATCTTTACACAATTCTCATTGCCGAATTATCCCGCCGGCCCGTTTTTTGAAATGGTTGCCGTTTCCCTTACCGGTGATCCCCTGGGTTCGTATTACCGTTATCAGTTCCAGTTCACCTATATGCCCGATTATCCTAAACTCGGCGTATGGCCCGACGGCATCTATATGAGCAGTAATAACTTCGGAACTTCGGGAGGTGTGGGTACCGGCGCTGCATGTTTCGATAAGGAGGCCATGTATGCCGGTAGCCCGACCGCACAGATGGTATACTTTTCTCTTCCCGCTTCCAACGAGGCCTGGGCCGTTCTGCCTTCCGACTGTGACGGCACTTTTCCGCCCATGGGAACCCCGAACTTCTTTGCCTGGCTGAGGAGCGGACATATACGGATATATGGCTTCCATGTGGACTGGACCACCCCTTCAAATTCGACTTATGCACAATTGATTACTATCCCCGTGGCTTCCTACAGCGGCAATGTTCCTGAAATCCCCCAGAAAGGGACCACGTTCACCCTGGACCCGATCTCCGGACGGCTGATGTTCCGTTTGCCTTTCAGAAAATTCAGCGACCACTGGACTATGGTATGCAATTCTACTGTTAATGTAAGCGGCCACGCGGGTATCCGCTGGTGGGAACTTCGCAACACCGGGACCAATGCTGCCGACTGGACGATATACCAGGAAAGCACTTTTTCACCTGATAACAACGGCCGCTGGATGGGAAGCATCGCCATCGACTCTCTGAACAATATTGCCCTTGGGTATTCGCTTTCGGGCAGCAATACATTTCCATCGGTTTATTACACGGGCCGCCAGGGATCAGATCCTCTTAACAGCATGACGGTTGCAGAGTCAGCGATAATCGACGGAGGTGGTTCCCAAACCACCCTCATCGGAGGAAGGCCCAGGTGGGGCGATTACAGCTCAATGAACGCCGACCCGGTAGTCCCGGGAAAATTCTGGTATACCCAGGAATATTACAAGACTTCGAACGCAAGCTGGACGTGGTACGCGAGAGTAGGAGCTTTCGCCATCGGGAACAACCTCATGGCAACGGCATTTGCCATTCCTTCGCTTATGTATCCGTTCGATACCGTACATCTTGACGTCACGGTAACGGGAGGCAGCGGTAATTATACTTATTCATGGATATCCAATCCGCCGGGATTTACCTCAACACTGAAAAATCCCTGGGTCCGTCCGCTTGTCGGAACCACCTATGCAGTCGCTGTCAACGATGGGATACACACAGTTAACAGCAACGTTCCGGTTACTGTTCAGAATCCTGCCACCGCTAATCCTTCCATCACCTGCATCGGCGACAGCAGTCAGTTGAATGTACTTGGTTCAGGAGGAGGCGCTTACACGTATTCCTGGTCCTCCGTTCCTCCCGGATTCACCTCCGCACTGAAGAACCCCTGGGCACATCCCCCGGCCACAACGACATACAATGTAGTGATAAGCCAGGGAAGTAATTCTGCAAACGGTTCAGTCATCGTTACCGTACAGCCCGGCCCCGCCGTCAACGCCGGAAACGACACCACTTACTGCAATTATGTGCCTGTATTTACCGTTTACGGCAGTGCCTCCGGTTTTGACCAGAGCTTGTGGACCACCATGGGCGATGGCTGGTTCGACGACCCTACATTAATGGTTACTCAGTATCATCCGATGGAGCTCGACAAACAGAACGGGGTCAGGCTCTTCCTCCAGATCCATCCCATGGCGCCTTGTCACGGACTGAAAGGCGACACGGTAATGATTCACTTCGACCCCTGTACTGGCATAAGCAGCCCCCAGGCAGGAAATCCGGAAATCGGTATTCAGCCAAATCCTTCAAATGGTGTCTTTGAACTTAGCGTTCATAACTGCGGTAATATGATAGCGGATGTGAGTGTGACAGACCTTCTGGGACATGTTGTTTTTCACAAGGGCTACGAAGCCACGGGAACCATCGTTAAACAACAGCTCGACCTTTCATCCCTGCCTGAAGGAAGTTACCTTATGACCGTGAAAACGGTAAATGGCAGCCAGGTGAAAAAGATCTTCATTTCCGGCAAACGATAATATCATACCACGGGGATATGAGAAAGATATTAATTATTTTACTGCTTGCCTGCGTGATAAGCAGTGTTTCAGCTCAGAAAAGACCGTATAGGTTCGGAATAAAGGCAGGTGTCAATTACGTCCATCTCGAAAACTACGGCAAAGGCTATTACTCTGACTTTGATGCAAAGCCGGGATGGTGTTTTGGCGCCTTATTCCAATACACCAAAGGAGGCTTTCTGAATTATTCGATAGTACCCGAAATTATGTTTACAACTTCGGCCACCGACGCCGACCTTCTTTACATAACTGATTGTATCACAACAATTCAGACGATAGATGTTCCCTTTAGCTTTAAGCTTGGCCTGCAGCTTAGTAAAATCTTCAGGCCTTACATCCTTGGAAGTATTTACGGATCCTATATCGTCAATTATGAAGGAGATTTGTTCTATGCAGGTGAAACCGAAGAATCCGCTACAAAGGATAAAATAAATAAAATTTATTTCGGACTTGGTGCCGGGCTTGGATTTGATATCTGGAAATTTCAGGTGGAAGGAAGGTACCGCTGGAATCTGAACAGGATCAATTCCGAATACTTCTCGGCCCTGAAACAGATGGGGCTGGAACTCACATGCGCGTTTCTTTTTTAGATCAGAATCATTAACAACCAAACGGAAGATGAAAAAGTTATTAATATATGGCCTGCTTATCTTTACCCTGTATTCGTGCAAGAAAGAGCCTCTCGAGGATTTTGTCTTTCTCGAAAGAGTTGATAAGGTTGAAATCATAGACAAGTATACCCTGGCAACCAGGATTAAGCAAGACCCGAACTCCACCCTTTACAAGGCATTGCCGAATAAGAAGATAAAGATCGTTTCAATAGTTTACAATACTACCGACCCCAGGGGCCGGCCCATTCTTGCCACGGGGGCAATATTTTTCCCTTCGGTTGATGTGGATTATGAAAGATTGGGAACTATTTTAGCGCTTCATTATACCTTAGGCGCCAACTACGAGGTCCCGTCCCAGAAAATGGCCGTAACCGAAGGTCTGTTCTCCCTGTTTGGTTACATTGTAGTAGCTCCTGATTATATCGGATATGGCGCATCAAAAGATACAGTTCATCCTTATTATGATGTGGGCAGTACCGGCCAGGTCTCTGCCGATATGCTACTGGCAGCCAAAGAATATTTTGCTTCGATCAGCAGAAAAGTGGCTCATAAAGTTACGGTGATGGGATATTCCCAGGGCGGACAGGCCTCACTGGCTTTCCTTAAATTTGTTGAGACAACACCTTTATACCAGGATGCATTCGTAATAGACCAGGTGTTTGCCGGTGGCGGAGCTTATGATCTGATCAAATCGTACGACACCTTTGTTGAAAAAAATTATAGCAGTCAGCCCGTTACAATCCCACTTCTGGTGCTGGGAATGAATTATGGAGACAGCCTGAATCTGGATCTCACGCAGATGTTTGCCCAACCTCTTCTTTCTAAATACAAGGATTGGATACTGTCGAAAAACTATACGACCGATGAGGTTACGACCATGATGAATGAAACGAAACTAACCAAGATCCTGGCCCCTCAGGCATTTGACACCTTAAACCCGAACACCATGAAGTTCAGGAGAGCATTAAGGAACAACAGCCTCATCATTTACGGGAAAGTGACAAACTGGAAGCCGAAGGCAAAGATCACTTTATTGCATGCGACTAAAGATACCATCGTTCCTTATGAGAATACCGACAGCGCGTACAAGGCATTCTTAATGGCGGGCTGTGATGTAAAGAAGGTCGATATTCCCGATAAGGACCATAAGGAAGCCGGACAGGATTTTTATACCTATGTAATGCTTCATTTACTTATTTAGACATTTCCGATGATGAAGACCAGGTTAACCATTTTACTTTTATTGCTGAGCTCTGTTGAATTAAGCGCTCAGGCAAAGTCCTATGCAAAACATAACAAGGGATATTTCTGTGATGTGGGGGTGGCTTTTGGAGGAATGTTCCCTAAAAATAATGATCCGAAAGCGGTCCTCGAAGTTTTCACTACACACGGATACCAGTTTTCGAACACCTTTTCTTTAGGTGGCGGCCTTTCCACTTACAATACTGAAAATATTATCGTCTATTGCCAGGTAAGATTCAATCTGCGTAATATCACTGACACCAGGACTCATTATACGTATATTTCGTTAAGAGGGGGGTATTCATGGAGCACCTGGACCGGAGAAACCTGGGGTGAAGACAAAGGTCCGATTATCGACCCTCGTTTCGGATGGTCTTTTTATACCAAAGAAGTAAATTTAAGGTGGAGTGTATTCGTGGCGCCCAGCTTTTACCAGTTCCACTTTGTGCCCAAGATCGGGTTGGCATTTGAGTTTTAGGGACCCCGGAGGACCTTATAAAAAAATGAGATTTACCTTTAGTTATTTTGTATGCGGCTTATATGCCGCTATTCTGCCTTTTATTTCCCTTGCCGGCAATGTCTCGGTCATTTTCAGGGTAGATATGAGCCAGCAGACAGTTTCTGCGAACGGAGTTCACATAGCGGGCAATTTCCAGGCCGTTGCCGGCTTCGGGGCTGACTGGGATCCTGCATCCACGGTCCTGACCGATATTAACGGGGATAAGGTGTATGAAATAACCGTCATGATTCCGCCGGGAATGTATGAGTACAAATACATCAATGACAACTCCTGGAGCGGGGCCGAAAATCCTCCATCTGCATGCTCGCTTGGAGACAATCATAACCGCTTTGTAAACGTTCAGAATAATGACCTGGCCATGATGCCTGTACTTTTCAATTCCTGCAATACTGAGCTTTTGTTTGCAGTTGACATGAGCGCCCAGGCGATCTCGCCCGCGGGGGTGCATGTTATGGGTACTTTCCAGTCATCCGCAGGTTTTCCAAATAACTGGGACCCTGGCTCAGTAGCAATGCAGGACCTGAATCACGATGGCATATATGACATCAGGATACCCGTGCTGCCGGGGCAATATGAATATCTTTACGTCAATGGGAACTCAGCTGCCAAAGCTGAAATACCACCGGCTCAATGCTCTGTTATTAATAATGAAGGGAAGGCGGTAAGAACCACCGTGACCGGCGCTGAAAACGACACCCTGCCTGCGTATCGCTTCGGAAGTTGCGATATCAGCAATCCGGCCATCTCAACAAATTATCAAACATATTGGTGGAACGATGCAGTTTTTTACGAGATATTCGTGCGAAGTTTCTATGACAGCAACAATGACGGGATTGGCGATTTCAGGGGAATCATCGACAAGCTCGATTATCTCAACGACGGTGATTCGGCTACTACGACCGATCTGGGTGTCACTGCCCTCTGGCTGATGCCGATGATGAAATCACCAAGTTATCATGGGTACGATGTCAGTGATTATTATTCAACGAATCCCCAATACGGAACGATGGCCGATTTTGAGGAGCTGGTAACCAAAGCCCATGCCCACGGAATCAAAGTGATCATTGATTTTGTGATGAATCATACTTCTGATCAGATTCCCTGGTTCACTCAATCAGCCAACAATCAAAATAATTACCGCGACTGGTATATCTGGTCTCCCACCAATCCCGGGTATACCGGGCCATGGGGTCAGACTGTATGGAATTATAAAAACAGCGCATATTATTATGCCATGTTTTACAGTGGCATGCCGGATCTGAATTACAGGAACCCGGCCGTTAAAACCGAAATGTTCAATGTTACGGACTTCTGGCTGGGCAAAGGGATAGACGGTTTTCGGCTGGATGCAATCAAATATTTGATCGAAGACAGCGTGGTGCAGCAGAATACCCCCGAGACTATGGATTTAATAGCCGGGTTTAATACCGTATATAAAACGGCAAATCCTGATGCGTTCACTGTTGGCGAAGTTTGGGACCCGACCCCGGTAATTATTCCCTACGTCCAGGACCACCATCTGGATGCCTGTTTTGAGTTTACGCTTGCTTCATCAATTGTGAGTGCGGTAAACAGCGGAAAACCATCCGCAGTAAAGGATCAGATGAACATCATCCAGCAATCCTATCCCGTTCTGCAATACGGCACTTTCCTTACAAATCACGACCAGGACAGGGTTTTCACACAGCTGGGTACCGACCTGCTTAAAATGAAGCAGGCTTCTGCTATTTACCTTACATTGCCTGGTATTCCGTTTATTTATTATGGTGAAGAAGTGGGGATGATTGGTTCGGGCGCCGACGAAAACAAACGCCGTCCCATGCAATGGACTGCCGGCGCATATGCAGGGTTCAGCACCCATGCTCCATGGGAAGCGGTCGGGAGCAACTATCTGACCAATAATGTAACCACAATGTCCCTGGATTCGGGCTCCCTCTTTTCACATTATAAGAAACTGATACGCATTCGTAATGAGCATGCCCCTTTGCGGAAAGGATATTACCTGAATGTGAACTGCAGTGATACCAATGATCTTGCTTTTGCCCGGATTTTTGAGGATAATGCCGTTGTGGTAATTTCAAATTTCGGGTCGGGGGCATCCAATTTATCGATCAGCCTGCCTGTTTCCTCTCTCCGCACCGGGACTTATTATATTAAAGAATTATACAGCGGGATCCTGATGGGCACCGTTTCAATAAACGGCAACGGGGGGTTTGAGAATTGGCAATCTGCCGGTAACAGTATTGCTGGCCGGGGAACCTGGATTTTGTCCTTATCACTAAAGGACCCCGGCTCGGTTTCAGACATTTCCCGGAATAACATCGGCCTGGAATTATCACCCAATCCTGCAAAACTCCAGGTCAGGGTAAAGCTCAACCAGACATTGACAGAGAATGCTTTAGCTGAAATTTATTCTGCCTCGGGAAACTGCGTTTATAGCTTGCCTTTTACAGGAAATCAGGTTATTATTCCCACAGCTGGTTTGCCGGCAGGAATGTATTTTGTAAAGATCTCCGCAAGCGGTAAATCAGGAATTCGACAGCTGTTGGTGACGAAATAAAAGATTTCGTATCCTCGTTATTCTTTCCCAGGCAATACGCCTGACGTATTCCTTAAAAAGGATTATTTCCTGTTCTGTAAGTTCGTCTTTTAATTTATTCAATCAGGAAGCTGCAGCTCCACTCACAGGGAGCTGCAGTGCCACTACTTTCCGGATCATGAGCTTTTTAACAGCTTATTTGGGGGGTGCCGGCATATGAGCAGTATCACATACCACCTGTTTTGGGCAGCATTTCATCATGCTGTCCTGCGGCATACATCCGGGTTTTGGAGCACACATTTCCTTTTCCATTCCCGGAGGGCAGCAGGGACCACCATTACCCATTCCCGGAGGGCAGAAATGACCACCGCGCATGCCATGGGTACAATCTCTCATCATCTCCTGCCGGCATTCATTCTGACCGGGGCAACAATGATGTTTCATCTTGCACACGCCGCCTGCGATGAAGCCAATGAACAGGAGAAAACCTACAACGATAAAGAACCAGGAAATAAAGGCAAAGAATTTGCCGGGCATGTCTTTCCTGAATTTTGCAAGCAACAAAGTGCCTGCAAGGATAGTCAGTAATGAAATAGCTAAAAGATGCATAATCAGAAGGATTAAGGTGGACTACTCTGTTTTCGGTTTTCGTCATTCCCGTTTAGCTCACGGCTCTTTATGAATAAAAAGATTGTAAACCTGTACAAAGATAATATTATATTATGCTTGCCAATTATTTAAACTTTTGGCTTTTTAACGAAAAAATTAAGTCTGTTATCTTTTCTCAATTGATAATTTTGCCGCGTCTCGGCCTCCTTGCTTTTATCAGAAATAAATATTATCGTTCTTCCCCCATCAAGGATTATAGGGTATTTACCAACAACTGATCCCGATAAAAGCTTTACATCGGGTATTTTTAATCTGTTATGTTCAATCATCATCCGGTACTCAAGTGTGGTTTTCTTCATTGTCTGTTTTTTCCTTTAGAGAATTCTAATCTTTGGTATTTGTACAAGATACGCATAATTTTTATTCTTTTGAAAATAATTTATAAAAAACCCTTACTTTTGATCTTTTAATCCTAAATTCAACCTTTCGATGAGAGCAATATCCCTTACTGTTTTTTTTCTGATGTTTCTTCTGTTAAGCCCGGCCCAAGCGTAGGCGGAACCCTCTCACTGAATCCTGTTACCATGCAATTGACATCAAAACACGGCCTGGACCTTTCTTATTCAATGTATTTGCTGTCGGTCATGCCCAGAGTTAATTTTTACTATATAAACAAGGGGCTGTTTACATTGTATTCAGGGCTTGAAGTCGGATGTACTCTGGGAGTGTATTCAGACCGGTCAGGAACAAGCAATCAGAATAGCTTTGGCAGCACTTTTGCATTCCAGCTTAACACCATCGGGATGCGTATTGGAAAAGAAATCGGTGGCTACATGGAATTCGGCTTCGGATTCCGTGGCATCGTAAACTTCGGAATCTCAGGCAGATTCTAGGTTTTAAGCATCTATCGGGGCATTCATGTAAACCCGGTTTGTCGGGGTAACGAAATTATGTTTACCTTTGCACATCGTATTCCTCCTTTTATCCATTTGAACGACCACGGATAATCCCAAAAAATCTTTTTTTTGAACTGTCGTTTTGTGTCAAAAGGCAGTTCTGAATATTCTCTTTCCCGCTTCAACAGGCTGCTGTTGCGGGACAGATTAATTATTTGCAGCCTTACTTAATACAATTATAATGACATTTGAAAAATTAAATTTGATTGAACCCATCCTTGCTGCTGTTAAAGCGGAAGGATACACTGAGCCTACTCCTATTCAGGAAAAGGCTATTCCTGTTTTACTTCAGGGGAGAGACCTTCTGGGATGTGCCCAGACTGGTACCGGTAAAACTGCAGCATTTGCAATCCCTATTTTACAGCTTTTATACGCTAAACAGAATCCTGCAGCCGGGAGAAGGCTCATCAAGGCCCTAATCATTACTCCAACCCGGGAACTGGCTATACAGATCAACGAAAGCTTTTCGGCCTATGGAAAATATACCGGAATTAAGCATACTGTAATATATGGTGGAGTTTCACAAGTAAACCAGACCAATATCCTGAAAAACGGCATCGACATCCTTATTGCAACCCCCGGTAGGCTTTTAGACCTGATCAACCAGGGGTTCATCTCCCTTCAGAACATTCAGTTTTTTGTGCTGGATGAAGCCGACCGAATGCTCGACATGGGTTTTATTCATGATGTAAAGAAAATCATCTCAAAACTTCCATCAAAACGCCAGTCCCTGTTTTTCTCGGCAACCATGCCAGCGGAAATCCAGAAACTTGCAGGCTCTATCCTGTCAAACCCCGCTAAAGTTGAAATAACCCCGGTTGTCGCCACGGCAGATCTGATAAGGCAGTCGTTGTTTTATGTGAGTAAAACTGATAAAAAATCACTCTTGATCCATATTTTAAAAGACCAGTCCATCGAAACAGCCCTGGTCTTTACCAGGACCAAGCACGGGGCCGACAAAGTGAGCAAGGACCTTGTAAAAGCCGGGATTAAAGCCGCGGCAATTCACGGAAACAAATCCCAGTCAGCTCGCCAGACTGCGTTGAAAAATTTTAAAAACCGTTCCACCAGAGTACTGGTGGCAACAGATATCGCAGCCCGCGGAATTGACGTGGAACAACTGTCGCACGTGATTAATTATGAAATCCCCAACATTCCCGAAACCTATATCCACCGTATCGGCCGTACCGGCAGAGCCGGGCTCACAGGGGTTGCTTTTTCTTTCTGCGACGCCGATGAGAGAGCCTACCTGAAGGATATTCACAAACTGTTGCCTAAACCCATTCCGGTTATAAAAGACCACCCGTATTGCTGAGAAAACCGAAAATTCCTGATCTTTGTGTTACAATAAATTAATATTCAGACCATGAAAACATATGTAGTATTAGGTGCTACCGGCCATACAGGTAAACCGATTGCCCTCGGGCTGCTCGCGAAGGGACATAAGGTTCGCATCATTGCACGCAATACTGCCAGGACAAGAGAACTCACCGATCAGGGTGCCGTGCTCTTCCAGGGCGACGGCCGTGATGTGGAATTCCTGAAAAAGGTCTTCCACGGAGCTGACGCACTGTACACCCTTGTTCCGCTTGACACACAGGCGGTAGATTATTACCAGATGCAGGTATCGCATGTTACGGCTGTAGCTGAAGCATTGAAAGGTTCTGGCATAGGGCATGTGGTGGCCCTTAGCAGTCTGGGCGCTCACCTCACTTCCGGGGCAGGCGTAGTGCAGGGGTTACAGAAAATGGAGGAAGTCTTCAATGAACTCACCGGTATTTCTGTGCTGTATCTGCGTGCAGGGTATTTCCTTGAGAACGGACTTGGAATGGCTCCGATGGTGAAGATGATGAACATGCTGGGAACTCCGGTAAAAGCCGACCTTAAGATACCGATGGTGGCCACCAGGGATATTGCAGCTGTGGGACTGAAACATCTGCTGGCCCTTGATTTTACAGGGAAAAGCCTTGTTTACGTTCTGGGAGCCCGCGATTATTCTTACGAAGAGATCACGTCGATCTATGGCGCTGCCATTGGAAACCCAACACTGAGATATATCCAGTTCCCTTATAATGATGCAAAGCAGGCGATGATGATGATGGGAATGGGCCAGAGTGCTGCAGAGCGCATGGTTGAATTCTCCAAAGCCATGAACGACGGACTGGTATTCTCAGAACATCAGCGAACAGCCGACAATACAACTCCGACGACTGCCGAGGAATTTGCTGCAGCGTTCAGGGATGCGTATGAGAATTCCTGAATCGGGAATCGGGTTTCTTAACGCAGTTTTTCTAAGGCGCTCACACGGATTTGGTGATATCTGTATCGTACCAGCTAACATTGTAATGATCGGTCCACACACTTTTTTTCTCTTCCATACCGGCAAAATTAATGTTTACTTTTGTGGAATCGTAAAATTTTCAGCCCATGGAACTGACCCGTGACATTGCACTTGATTTGCTTCACCAGTATGTTAAAAATGAAAAAATGATTGCCCACTGTCTGGCTTCGGAGGCTGTGCTGAGAGGTATTGCCCGTAAGCTTGGAAGGGACGAGGAGAAATGGGGGCTGGCCGGGCTGCTTCACGACCTCGATGTGGAAGTCACCAACGCGGAAGCCTCGGTTCACGGCCAGCAGACCGAAGTCCTGCTGAAAGATTACACCGTTGATCCAGAGATCCTCGATGCCATCCGCATGCATAATGAGTATTCATCGGGGAAAGAGAGAAGCACTGAATTCCAGTATGCACTTGCGGCAGGAGAGACCATCACCGGGCTCATTTTTGCGACAACCTATGTGTATCCCGACAAAAAGCTGGCCAGCGTTAAGCCGAAATCCGTCGTAAAACGAATGAAAGAAAAAATGTTTGCCGCCTCGGTAAAGCGCGAGAACATCCTGGAATGTGAAAAAATCGGGATCCCCATCGATGAATTTGCGGCGCTTGCAATTGCTTCAATGCTGCCTTCGGCGGAAGACATGGGATTATAACGGACTCATCATCCCTATAGGAACTTTGAAAATTTATCATCGATATGTTCATTGAACCAGCGATCGATGACTGATTTTTTAAACCTCCATTCCTTGCCCAGCTTGGCCGCAGGGATCTTGCCGTCCTGAGCCCAGGAATATATGGTTTGTGGCTTCAGCTTAAGGTATTTCGCCACTTCCTCCAAGGTCATTATATCTTCCATGACTTATTTACCGCTTTGGTGTAATAATTTGAGTGTATCGGCCGGGGTTTTTGTGATTGTATCAGTTTTATAAGCCGGTTGAGGAGGCTTTCCAACCGCAGCCCTGGGCGAAACAAGCTGCTCGACAGAGTATACTATAGCTGTGTAAAAATTACCCTCATATGTCCTGACCCATTTGAATTCCTCATGTTTCTCACAAAGGAAAGGGCGGAGGTTCCAGGCAAGCTGTATCCCTACAAAGGCCAGTATAATAACCCATATCCTGAATACCGTAACTCCTATCTGCGGATAAATATTTTTCTGGTCGCATGCATATTTCAAGGCATCTACCATCAGCTTCATGCCAAAGATGCCTGCGAAAATAAAGATGGCCACATGAAGGAGCTGCAGAAAATGATAGTTCCCGCCTGTCACCTGGAACACAATCACGATGGGAGCAAAAGAAAGGGCAATGGTTGCTGTCAAAACCACGCCGCTGAGGACTATCATCGTCATCTGCCTGAAGCTCATCTTTGATCCCAGTACCTGCTGAATAATGAAGAAAGACGGGAAACACAAAATTACTGTTGAGAGGAAAAGAATGATGACTTTGACTCCGGCAACCATGGCCTGGGTAAAACTGTGATAACTCCCCATGACTACCCCGTATAAAAACGCGAAAAGGCATATGATAAGCAGTTGGATTAAAATTAAACGGTTTGATTTTGTTTTCTGGATCTCTCCGAAAAAGGATTCTTTGTTCTGGAAGATCTGGAATACTTCCCTGAGGTCAGTTGAAGATTTCATGGCCGGATTGTGTTTGTGTGCGGACAAAGATAATACATTAAACAGCGTTTGTCAATGTTTTTTATTGTTTTTTACTGTTTGATATGAGGAAGAGATTTAGGTAAGGCCTGTGTTAAGTGATTTTATTAATACTTTTACTGACTGAAAAAAATAGCATGCGTAAACCTGTATTATTTGCACTGATTCTGACGCTGCCTGCATTCATGCAGGTTTCGAGGGCCCAGAACCAGGATTCGGTGATTTTGAGGAAGATGTATACTGAAGCCCTGATGAATCCTGTTGCTTATAAGAACCTCGATTATCTCTGTACGAAGATCGGTGGGCGGATTTGCGGCACTGCCAAAGCTGAGGAAGCGGTTCAATATATAAAGAAAGTGATGGAAGGCATGAAGCTTGACACGGTATTTCTTCAGCCGGTGATGGTGAAGCATTGGGAGAGGGGAACTGTTGAAAAAGCAACAATTTTTTCCGCAAAAAAAGGCGATATGGAACTGCATGTCTGTGCCCTCGGAACTTCAATAGGCACAGGTGATGCAGGTATTAAAGCAAAGGTCGTCGAGGTTCATAATTTCGACGAATTAAAGGCCATCGGGCGTTCGGGTATTGAGGGGAAGATCGTGTTTTTCAACCGGCCTGCCGATGATTCACGCATCAGCCCTTTCGAGGCTTATGGCAGGTCGGTGGACCAACGCACCCAGGGTGCAATGCAGGCGGCCCGGTTAGGAGCCCTTGCAGTCATCGTGCGCTCGGCAGCCCCGGTTCACAACAACTTCCCTCATACCGGGGTTCTGCATTATGCCGACAGCGTGAAAGCCATCCCGGCCATGGCGGTCGGCACCAATGATGCCGATCTTTTATCGGCCTGGCTTAAGGACGATCCTTTGTTGAAGCTGAGCATGAAGATGAACTGCATTAACCTTCCCGAAGTGCAAAGCTCAAATGTTATAGGTGAGATCAGGGGAAGCGAGCATCCCGAAGAAATCATCGTATTTGGCGGCCATCTTGATTCCTGGGATATCGGACAGGGGGCGCATGACGACGGGGCCGGAGTGGTTCAGGGGATCGACATCCTGAGGATTTACCAGGCACTCGGAATGAAGCCTAAACATACTTTACGTGCGGTTGCTTTTATGGACGAGGAAATTGCCCAGAGAGGTGCTGACGCTTATGCCGAAGCAGCAAAAAAGAAAGGCGAAAAACATATTGGCGCTATTGAAGCCGACCGGGGTGCAGCTGTGCCCCAGGGCTTTTCAGTAGATGCTTCAGATTCAAGTATTGAGAAAATCAAAAGCTGGAAACCTTTGTTCAAGCCGTATAATCTCTGGTTTTTTGAAAAAGGCGGCAGCGGGGTTGATATCCGCGACCTGAAAAAACAGGGAACTCCGCTGGTCGGACTCGTTACAGATCCCCAGCGTTACTTCGACTTCCACCACTGCGCAAATGACACCTATGATAATGTGAGTCAGCGTGAGCTCGAACTCGGAGCCGCGGCGATGGCGGGACTGGTGTATCTTATTGATACATATGGATTATAAACAAATAATGTTCTGGGCTTCTTAAAGAGTTTTGCCCTGTTAATTAAGGTTTATCCTTCCAATTTCTGATTCAAAAAAACTGAAATCTTTTTTAAACCCCCTGGCAATAAGTTTCAGGCTACTTCCTTGCTTTTCAATCACAAGGTAGAAATACACGGGTTTTGCATCCTGTTCGAGCAAATCATGATATTTTCTTTTACTCATGGAAGTTAAGGACTGTGCTATGCCGCCACCGCCGCCGATAACAAGAAAATGCTTTCCGATGGAATCAGAAAAATATTCCAGGTTATGGGAATGACCACTTATAAAAAGTTTTGATTTTTTTGATTTTTCAAATTCGGGTACAATCATATTTGTAACCGGTTTGTTTGAACCAACTACTTTGCTATTACTGCATGGCGCATGATGTGTGCATACGATGATGGCCTGTATTCCCGGAGCGGTATCCAGAGAATCGATGACAGATTTATACCATTTCAGCTGCTTTGATAATTCATTTTTCGTCAGCTTCTTAAAATTTGAGTTCAGCATGCAAATCGCAACAGAGTCAAGAATTACAACATATCCGTACAAATATTTTTCAGGGAAACGCTGTTTAAACATTCGCATCCCTGCAGATTTTCCCATGTATTCATGATTCCCCGGTATGGCATAAACAGATGTGTTTATTTTCTTTAATGAATTTAGAAAAATATCTAACGACACCCAGGCTTTTTCCTTTGATCCCTTCTTTGTCAAATCGCCCAGCATGAACAAATTCTTTGGATGTTGCCGTTTTATGTCTGCAAACAGACTATCCCTGGCTTCTTCGTTTCTGTATGGGCTGCCAATAATTTTCTCCACCCGCATTGGCGTTTGACAATCACTGATAAAATAAATTCTTTGCTGATTTCCTGTGACCTGCGAAAATCCGCCGGGAAAATCCATGAATAGAAGAATGATAATGAACCATGAATTGTATCCACAGACAGTTTGCTTCCTTTGAAATGAGTTCATTTCCCCTCTCCCATTTCCTCAAGTAAAAACCCTGCCTTCCCTATCTTCCCGGTAATGAAAAGCACATAATGTATATCCACCGAAATGCAGCGCTGAAGGGCATAATCGTACTGCCAGTCGCTGATCATCGATTCATAATTGCCGTCGAAAGCCACGCCGCAGATCTCGCCTTTGGCATTCATAACAGGACTTCCGCTGTTACCTCCGGTGATATCGCACTGGTTCAGGAAAGCAACCGGAACATCCTTCATGGCTGGATTGGCCCATCGTCCGAAATCCTTTTTATAATAAAGGTCAACAAGGGCGGGAGGTGCATCGAAAGGTTCAACGCCGGTATTCTTTTCAACTACGCCTTCGAGGGTAGAAAAAGGATCATACCAAACCGCATCAGCCGGGCGGTAACCCTTGATCTTACCCCAGGTAAAGCGTTTGGTACCGTTGGCATCGGGATACATCGTTGTACCTTTCCACTCGAATAAACCATCGAGGTATACCTTGCGGAGGGCCGTGACATTGACATTGAACTTACCGCTGGTTTCCTGGATCTGGATGGACAAGGGCTCGAGGCTTAACGCCATTTTTATAAAAGGATCGTTCAGGGCTTCAAGTTCTTTTGTGGTTTTTTTGAAGAGTGATTTCACAGAATCCTGGTTGGCGAGTTTTGACGATTTGTATGCATCGTCCACAAACTGCTCCAGGGTCTTTAGGTCATCAGTGAACACATATTCCAGCCCCGTGATCCTTTGTTCCTGAGGAAGTTCCTTTGCCATCTTAAGAGCGCGCAGCGTCATGGCTTTGTCGACCGGCTCGAAATAATTTGCAAAGGTGTACTGCAGTCCGTCGATAGTCTGATTAACTGCCTCTTCAGTAAAGTCGGGATCCCTCTCACTTTCGGCTTTATCGCGCTGCCCGGCAAAATAAATAAGCTGCCCTGCAATATTCAATGGAGTGCCTGCAAGTCCCTGGAAATTCTGAAACACCTGGTCCCTGTTTTTCGTCACTTCGATAAGCTTGTATTCATCCTTTTCTTTTGCAAGGATACCGGCGTATTTTTCTTTTGTTTGCGGATTGCTGTTTGCCCATTTTACAAATTCTTTTTCAAACTCCAGTTTCTTTTCATAGAAATGGGTTTTCCTCATGCCATCAAGCTTTCCCTGGTAATTTTTCATCACGTTGGCCAGTCCCTTGGTAAGGCTTGCCACTTTGAGCTGTCCTTCGCGGTTGTTTTTTGTAAGCCGGTCGCAGAGGTCGAGGATCTCCTGAAAATTTTTAATCGCAAAGGGGTAGTTATAATGCTCGTTATAATACACCGAGGTAGATGAACGGTAGCGTGTCGTCTGCCCGGGATATCCTACGATAAAGTTGAAGTCGCCATCCTTCAGAAAATCCTTAGCCACTTTTAACCACACTTTGGGATGATACGGAACATTATCCGCAGCAAATTCCTTACCTGATCCGTCGGCAGCACAATACACCCTTAAAAATGAAAAATCGCCAGTCTGCCGGGGCCACATCCAGTTGTCGGTCTCACCGCCGTAATTGCCGATTGAAGAAGGCGGGGCATACACGATACGCACATCCTTGAACACTTTATGAACATAAAGAATATACTGTCGTCCGTTATACATCTGCGACACTTCCGCATCAATATCGGTTTTGTCTTTGGTGTAAGGCGACGTGATGCTTTCTGTTTTTTCTTTGATCTTTTTGTTTTTTTCTGCCTGATCGCTGATTCCCTTTACTGCATCGAGAATTTCGTTGGTTACATCCCGCATTTCGGTGAGAAGCATGGCACGGTATCCCGGAGCTTTGATCTCGTCGGCCCTGGTTTTGGCCAGAAAGCCATTGATCAGGTAATCGCTGTTCACGGTCGACGTTCTCTGAAGGGCGCCAAAAGCCACATGATGATTGGTGATAAGCAGTCCGTCCTTTGATACAAACGATGCGGTGCCCCCGCCCAGCTGAACTATGGCATCGGAAACAGAAGGTTTATCCTTGCTGTAAACCTGGTCGGGTGAAATCAGCAGTCCTTGTTTGTTCAGATCGAGCTGGTTGATCTGGTTAAGCAGCCACATCCCTTCCTGGGCGTGCAGTTGCATGATAAATGTGAAAAATAATAGTGTTGCTAACGCTGATTTCTTCATAAAACCTCCTGTTTGTAAATGAATACCTGATGCTTATTAATGATATGTCGCATGATTAGCTGAAAAGTTACAAATCACGGCGGTTTTTTTTTGCGGGATGCTGGCGCTTCGCGCCGATCCTGGATCCTGGATCCTGCATCCTGCATCCTGCATCCTGGATCCTGCATCCTGCATCCTGCATCCTGCATCCTGGATCCTGGATGATTCTGCCAAATTTTCAGGCAGGAATGATTAACTTTACATTCCCGAACCCTAATTCAATTCCTATGAAAAAACTTTTTCTCTTTCTTGCTTTGGCCGGGATGCTGGCCTCATGCAATCAGCCAGTCAAAGAACAAACTGCAACAGTCAAAACCGACTCGGCCAAAACAGAGATCCGGGTCGTAAATACTGGCAACGTCGCATTTGACCAGTATTTCAGCGATAAGACCATGCGGCTCGATTACAATCATAGCGGCACTTCCAGGGAAGAACATTTTGCCGTCGATCGTATCGTTTCCGATGGCGCGTGGCCGGGGAACAAGTTCGTTCTGATTGATAAGCTGGAGCTTGGTCCCTACTTTTTCCAGGTGATCGACAAAGAGAGCAAAACTCTGCTTTTTTCCCGCGGATTTGCAAGCATTTTTGGCGAATGGCAGAGTATTCCGGAGGCTGATCAGACCTGGGGTTCATTCAATGAATCCATACGTTTTCCATGGCCTAAAAAACCGGTAACTGTGCTGATGGGAAAACGCGATCCGCAGACCAATAAATTCACAACAATATGGACTGCGGATGTGGATCCGTCGTCGAGAGAGGTGAACCCTGCAGATCTCACACACACCAATGTGGTAGATGTGATACAGGAAAATGGTCCGGCAGCAGAAAAAGTCGATATCGTGATCCTTGGCGACGGGTATACAATAGCAGAAATGGCAAAATTCAGAAATGATGCAAAGCGGTTGACGGCCATGCTGTTGGCGCAGGAACCCTTCCGCAGTCATGAAAAAGATATCAATATACGGGCCGTTGAGACTCCCTCGGAAGTTTCGGGAGTTTGCAAACCTCATCCGGGAGTATTCAAACGCACTCCTCTGAGTGTTCATTACGGAGCTTTCGATTCGGAGCGATATGCCCTGACTTTCGATAACAAAACCGTGAGGAATGTGGCTTCGCAGGTGCCTTACGATTTCATGGTAATCCTGGTGAATGAACGCACTTACGGAGGCGGCGGGATCTATAACCTGTATACAACCGTATCGGCCGACAATAAATTCGCCGATTACATCATGGTGCATGAACTTGGGCATCATATGGCAGGTCTTGCCGATGAATACTACAGTTCGGCTGTTTCGTATGAGGCGCCGGATATCAGGCTTGAGCCCTGGGAAACCAATATCACCGCCATGCCCGACAAGAACAACCTCAAATGGAAAGACCTGGTGGATGCTTCCACTCCCCTTCCTACCCCATGGAACAAGGAAGCGTTTGATAAGTTCGGGAATGACATCCAGCAGCAAAGGAAAAAACTGAGGGAAGAAAAAGTACCCGAAGAAGTCATGGAGGCCTTGTTTATGAAGCAGTACAAGCAGGAGGACGAATACTTCTCAAAAGAAAAATACAAGGATGCCGTGGGCGCTTTTGAAGGAGCAGGTTACACCCCCAAAGGCCTTTACCGTTCCCAGCTGGACTGCATCATGTACACCCGCCACATACATTTCTGCAAGGTTTGCCAGCGCAGCCTCATCAGCGTGATTGAGCAGTATACTGCAACAGGGAAGTAACAACCGATTATTTTAGTATTTGCCTTGTATTTCTAAAAGCTTTTTATTACATTTGCCTTGTATTTCTAAATTTACAAGGCATGGATCGTCTTTTTCAGGAGAAACTTGAGAGTTGGAAAACCTCCGGCAACAGGAAACCTCTCATCGTGAGGGGGGCCCGGCAGGTTGGCAAATCCTATACGATATCAGACTTCGGAAAAAAAGGATTCAAGGGGAAAACTCACGTTGTAGATTTCGAGAAGCATCCCGAGTGGACTGGAATATTTGACCGTAATCTTGACCCGGTAAGGATTGTCGGCGAACTTGAAATCATTCTAAACACTAAGATCACCATCGGGAAAGACCTTCTTTTTTTCGATGAGATCCAGGCTGCTCCGAAAGCGATAATGGCTCTAAGATACTTTTACGAATCGCTTCCCGGCTTGCATGTCATTGCAGCCGGCTCTCTGTTGGAGTTTGCGCTCAAAGACATCAGTTTCCCTGTTGGCCGGGTGAATCTTATGAACATGGGACCTATGAATTTCTATGAATTCCTTTGGGCCCTGGGTAAAGAAAAAATGGCGGCCCTGATTCGTTCGACTCCCGGGAAATTGCCCGACGCGATCCATTCTGAACTTCTTGAACAATTACGTCAATATTTGTTCATTGGCGGAATGCCTGCTTGCGTTGAAACATGGCGCAATTCGGGCAGCCTGGAAAATGTGTACGAGATCCAAACTGATCTTGTTGGTACCTATCGCCAGGATTTTTCAAAGTACAACCCAATGGCCGATAAACACTGCCTGAACCAGGTGCTTGGCTCAGTGGCCAGGAACGTGGGGCATCAGATCAAATACACACAGCTTGCCACTGAGTTTACCGGCCCGACCAATAAAAAAGCACTGGAACTTCTTCAGCTGGCAAGAGTAGTAAACAGGGTATCGGCTAGTTCCCCTGCATCCCTTCCTCTTGGCATAATGGCTTCTGATAAAAGATTTAAAGCCCTGCCCGTTGATCTGGGTTTAATGCATTGCCTTAACGGACTCCGCACCGGCACTGAATACCTGAAGAACGATTTGCTTGCGATGTACAACGGAGCACTGGCTGAACAGTTTGCAGGACAGGAATTTCTTTCAGCTCATCAGGAGCAGCTATGGTACTGGTCACGGGAAGAAAAAAGCAGTTCAGCGGAAGTTGACTACCTGATCGTCAGGAAAGGGAAGATAAGTCCTGTGGAGGTAAAGGCAGGGGCTTCAGGAAAGCTCCGGAGTTTGCATCTTATACTGGAGCAATACCCGAAACTCGGGCCTGGATACGTCCTGTCGGGCGCTCCTTATGGTACTATGAAGGAACAGAGACTGATCTTCCTGCCCTTGTATTATGCTTTCGGGCTTGCTGATTAAATCGGTATTAAACCCAGGGCGGAACTCTTGACCCGGGCCCCGCCGAAGAGAGGCGGGGAATATCCCGTGGAGTTTTATATATTTGCCGTAAGTTGAACTCCCTAACAAAAAACAAATGGAAACTAAAAAAGTAAACATTCCCAAACTGATGCCTGTGCTGATGGCTTTTGTGGTCATGAGCTTCGTAGATCTGGTGGGTATTGGCGTTGACCGTGTGAGCAAGGACATGAGTCTGAGCGCGACTCTCGGACAGCTTATCCCTTCGGCCGCCTTTCTCTGGTTTTTACTGCTTTCTGTCCCGGTGGGCATTATGCAGGCCAGGATTGGCAAACGCCTGATGCTGAACATTGGGATTCTTGTGACAGCGCTCGGATTGCTGGTGCCTTTCTTTATCTATTCCTTTTCGATGGTGCTGTTTGGCTTCGCTCTGTTAGGGATAGGAAATACGATTGTCCAGGTTTCGGCCAACCCTTTGCTGGTCGATGTGGTGCCGTCAAACCGGGTCTCGAGTTTCCTGAGTTTTTCACAGTTCGTCAAGGCTATCGGTTCAATGATAGGCGCCCCTTTGGCGGGTTATTTTGCCCTGAAGTTCGGCGATTGGAAACTGCTTTTCCTGGTATTCGGGCTGGTCTCGATACTCACTGCGATCTGGTTAGGGATGACCAGGGTGGATGAGCGTAAGCAGGAAGATATCAAAGTGACGTTCGGTTCGGCGTTCAGCCTGCTTGGCAACGGTTTTATTTTCATGATGGTGATGTCGATCTTCGTTGTTGTAGGGATTGACGTGGGCTTCAATTCAAACTCGGGTCAGTTCCTGATCAAGCATTTCGGCATTGAACAGACGGCCGCTGAATCGGGGCGAAGCGTCTATTTCTTCGGACGTATGCTGGGTACTTTCGCAGGCGCATTGCTTCTTACAAAAATATCTTCCCGAAAATTTCTGATGGGGACCTCATTCCTGGGTATACTGGCCCTGATCGCCATACTGGCCATTCCTTCGGCTGCCGCAGCCTGGGTGCTGGTTTTCCTGATCGGAATGTTCGTTGCAAACATATGGCCTCTTGTTTTTTCTATCGCAGTTGAAAAATATCCCAACCGTAGCAACGAGATCTCGGGTCTGATGATGAGCGCTATCAGCGGCGGTGCTGTGATCCCCCTGCTCATGGGCTGGGTCAGCGACATCAGTTCGGTCGCCGCCGGGATTTATGTGCTGATTGCGTGTATGCTGTATCTGTTTGGGGTGGGGGTCTATTCCCTTAAGAAATGGTGAAATGGTGTTCGGCGAAGCCGTAATGAACACAAATAAAATAGACAATTCGTGAATAAATGGTGAAAATCGTAATTCGTAATTCGTAATTCGTAAATCCCCTATCTGCCATCTGCTATCTGCCGTTCTACCATCCAGCCGGGATACTCCTTGCTCAATTCACTTATTGCATCCAGACGGGACATCTCATCCGCAGTCAATAATAATGTAGTAGAGGCGATATTCTCGCGGAGTTGTTCTTCTTTTTTAGCGCCGATGATGATGCTTGTAACACCTTTTTTTCGGAGCATCCAGGCGAGGGCCACACGTGCTGCCTTGACATTGTGAGCTGAGGCGATATCCTGCATTACATCGATGATGTCATACGCTTTTTCCTTGTTTACCGGTGGGAAATCAAATGCGTCCCTGCGGCTGTCTCCTGCTTTTTGAGTCTGCCTGCTGAATTTACCCGAAAGGAATCCGCCAGCCAGCGGGCTCCAGGGCATGATACTCAGGTTTTCGGCTGCAGCCATCGGAACGATCTCGCGTTCTATGTCGCGCCCGGCTATGCTGTAGTAATTCTGAAGGGCTACGAATTTGTTCCAGCCCATTTGACCGGCAATAGAGTTCGCTTTGACGACCATCCATGCGGGGTGATTGCTGATGCCGAGGTAACGCACTTTGCCTGACTGCACGACTTCCTCGAGTCCACGCATGGTTTCTTCGAGTGAAGTAATCGGGTCAACGCCATGGATGTAAAGCAGGTCGATATGGTCGAGCCCAAGCCTTTGCAGGCTTTCATTAACGCTGTACTGAATATGTAACCTGGACAGACCTACCTGGTTTACACCTTCTCCCATCCGCCCCCTTACTTTGGTGGCGATGAATACATCCTGCCGCTGTAGTCCCAGGTCTTTCAGTGCTTTGCCGAGTAATATCTCCGAAAGTCCTTCGGAATACACATTGGCCGTATCAATGAAATTTATCCCGCTTTCAATTGCGATCTTAACCAGGTTGGTGACTTCTTCCTGGGGCAGTTTTCCGATATTGGTCCAGAATCCCTTACCTCCAAAAGTCATGGCTCCCAAACAGAGTTCCGATACCAGGACTCCTGTGTTTGCAAGTGTATTGTAACGCATACGATTTACGAATTACGAATTACGAATTACGATTTTCGCCATTTATTCACGAATTGTCTATTTTATTTGTGTTCATTACGGCTTCGCCGAACACCATTTCACCATTTCACCATTTCACCATTTCACCATTTCGCCATTTCACTATTTCTTCTCCTCCGCAATCTTCTTCAGAACTTCCTCCTGTATCGCTTTCGGCAGGGCCTGGTACTGATAGAATTCCATGGCATAGTTTGCGCGGCCGGAAGAGACGTTACGGAGCTGGTTGGAATAGCCGAACATCTCCATCAGCGGGACATATACATTGATCTTCTGCGATCCTTTACGGTAACGGCGCATGCCTTCGATCTTTCCCCGGCGGCGGTTCAGGTTACCCACGATATCGCCTATATACTCATCGGGTGTGTTTACTTCGACTTTCATCACAGGCTCAAGCAAAATAGGATTTCCTTTCATGAATCCCTGCTTGAATCCGACGGCTGCACAGGTCTGGAAGGCCATGTCGGATGAGTCAACGGCATGAAAACTGCCGTCGAGAAGGGTCACGCGGACGTCCACGACAGGATATCCTGCAAGAATCCCTTTATCAAGGCTTTTTTCCAGGCCTTTTCTGACCGATGTGATAAATTCGGCGGGAATGGCGCCACCCTTGATGTGCTCTATAAACTCAAAGCCCTTGCCGGGATTGGGTTCGATACGCATGACGGTATGGGCAAACTGACCCTTGCCACCGGTTTGCTTCACATGCCTGTGATTCGATAGCACTTCCTGGGTGATGGTTTCGCGGAAGGCAACAGAAGGTTCGCCAACGATAGCATCTACCTTGAATTCATGTTTGAGCCTGTCGACGATGATCTCGAGATGAAGCTCGCCCATTCCTGCAATCACGGTCTCTTCGGTTTCTTCGTCATACCTGACGTTGAACGAAGGATCTTCCGAAGTCAGCTTATGCAGAGCCTCACCCAGCTTTGACTGGTCCCCGCGTTTTGCAGGTGTTATCTTCAATTCAATCACTGAAGGCGGAACATGAATGTTTTCGAGCAGAAGACGATGATCGTCACTGCAAAGGGTGTCTCCGGTTTTAGTGAGTTTGAGGCCGATAAGAGCTACAATGTCGCCAGGACCGGCTTCAGCAACTTCCTCTCTTTCTTTTGCATGGATCTTCATAATACGGCCGATACGCTCATGTTTTCGCTTGGTTGAATTATACACCTGCATACCGCTTTTCAGGGTGCCTGAAAATACGCGGGTGAAGGTCTGCTGTCCTACATAAGCATCGTGAATAAGCTTGAAGGCAAGAGCCGAAAAAGGTTCTTTAGGCGAAGGATGACAGGTATGCAGTTTTTCAGGATCATCCAGGTCGGTTCCTGTGACTGCGCCTTTATCAATCGGTGATGGCAGGTAGTCGGTTACCGCATCAAGGATCAGCTGAACGCCTTTGTTCTTGTATGCGGCTCCGCAGAATACCGGAGTGATCAGCAGCTTAAGGGTGGCTTCGCGGGCAACGCGTTTGAGCAAGTCGGCGGGCACGTCTTTTTCGTCGAAAAACATCTGCATGATGTCTTCATTGAATTCAGCTACTTTCTCAACAACTTTCACCCTGGCCTGTTCGACTTTCGCTTTATATTCTTCCGGGATTGGGATCTCAATCCTTTCCATTTCCTCAAATCTGTATGCCTTGCGCTCGATCACGTCAATAATGCCTTCGAAGTTCTCTTCCTCTCCCATCTGAACCTGAAAAGGATATGCATTGGCATCAAGGTATTTGTTCATCTGCTCAACGACTGCAGGAAAATCGGCTCCAGTCCTATCCATCTTGTTGATGAATGCAATGCGGGGTACCCGGTAGCGGTCGGCCTGATTCCAGACGGTTTCGCTCTGGGGCTCAACTCCGCCAACCGCGCAGAAAACGGCAATCATCCCGTCAATAACACGCAGCGAACGCTCAACTTCAATCGTAAAGTCAACGTGGCCCGGGGTGTCAATAAGGTTTATCGCATGGTTGTTCCAGGTGCAGGAGATAGCTGCAGATGCAATGGTGATACCGCGTTCCTGTTCCTGCTTCATGAAGTCCATGGTAGCCTGTCCGTCGTGGACCTCTCCCATTTTACGGGTCGTACCGGTAAAAAACAGGATACGTTCTGTTACGGTGGTCTTGCCTGCATCGATGTGAGCGGCAATCCCTATATTTCTAACTTTGTTTAAGGCCATGATTTTCAAATTGGGGTGCAAAGGTACAAATAAGTAGCGAAATGGCTACGCTATCTCGCTACTTTATTATCTTTGATCTCTCAACCCTCCAACCATGCAATTCACTGCCAAAACCCGTGAGATTTTCTCGTTTCTTTTTATCACCATTGCAATTTATACCTTCCTGATCTTTCTTTTCGCAATCCTTTACTACCAGACCGGGAGCATTGGATTTTACAAACCTATCCAGAGGGTTTATGAGCCCATAGATTTCCATAAAGCCATTTATTTCAGTATCGTTTCCTTTCATACCATAGGCTACGGCGATATTTACCCGCTAACGTCTTCCGGTAGATATATCCTGATGACTGAAGCGTTTTCTTCTCTTTTTTTTACTTCGATTTTTTCAGGATTCCTGGTTTATTTTGTGATCAGACGGAGGGATGATATTTTTACCACACGCCATATCTATATCCGGCTACGCAAGGATAAGTGGTTCCTTTCAATCCGGCTTGGCAATAAAGGAAGGGCCATCATCGACATGAAAGGCAAATTTGAGGCCTGGATCGTGCAGGAAAATTCAAGGGTGAGAATCTTTCAGTATAGCGAAGAGATGGCCGATCTGGAAAGAATATTATATTATGATATTTACCTGGACGACCCTGGAGCTCAGAAGCTTCGCCAGGCCTTGACCGATGCTCTGAATGGGAAAATACTGCTGCATATTAAATACGCATTTATTGGCAATGACATCAAGACCGGCGAACAGATAGCCCACGCGGTATATTATGATTCAGCAAAGATCAGATTCGGTAAGATGTTCGACAATGTTTATTCCTGGGACAAACGCGGCCGTCGCGTTGACTTCCGCTGGAGAAATTTCGAAAAGATTGAACCTCTTGAGGAGGAGGTAATGAAAGAATTTGTTTCAAATGTTTATTAGAACCTTTTTGTTCTCGCTGCTAATGCTTTCAGTGTTCTCCGGCTGCCGGAAAACTGAAAAGGCCAAAGTGAATTCTCCCCTAACTTTTTCGACTTCGTTTGAAAGCATTGACGACTTTAAGGGATTCTATATAGTGCCTCAAAATTATATGAATACTTCTTCTCACCAGCTGACATCAGAACTTTTTCATTCGGGGAAATATTCACATAAAGTATGGCAGAACTGGATCCTGGTTTCCTCTGCAAAAATTGCCGACGGAAACGGACTTCTCGCTCAGACACATTTCGGATTGTATGCCGCCCCTTCGGTGTCGTCAGGCACAGTATATAATGATGACCTGGAAATTAATGAAGTAAGCGGGAATAATTTCGCAACTTCTTTACTTCGATATCTCCTTACTTACTATCTTTGCCATGGCCTTCGGGATGTTAGCTCAGTCGGTTCAGAGCGCATGCTTCACACGCATGAGGTCGTGGGTTCGAATCCCTCACGTCCCACTTCAAAATCAGCCACTTATGAAAATTTCATGGGTGGTTTTTTCGTTAGGGTACCAACAAGGGTACCAACACGAGCCTGTAAAATTCGATGATTATCACAAAGTTTTACGAAAAGATATTAGACGTTTTGGTGATTTTGGGTTGAAATTAACAGGTCAAATCAGATAGCCTGAACTGAAAACTTAATCACCACTAACATGTTTTGTAGGTGGTTTTTTCATTTAGTACACACAAAAGTACACACCAATCGCCCTGAAAATTAACCTTATCATTTTCTTTTCACGAAGGATATTCCTCTTGATCCTCATTAAGCCCTATTGGTTTTCTTGGTTTATCTGCCGTACATTTGGAAAAATATTTCATCGGATCATGTCAATAAACTCAAAGATTCTTGGATTGCGTGTGGCAGGATCCATTTTCGGCATTGTTGCGATACTAAACCTTTTGAGGGTGGTAACCGGGGTTCCCATGGTTATTGCGGGATGGATGTTGCCAATCTGGGTGAATGTGCTGGGTTTTGCCGGGTCGGGATTGCTTTGTGTATGGTTGTGGCTGCTTTCGGTTAGCAGGGGAAGGTAGAATTAACAAGCAGGATTCGCAAGTTGAATCTTGTTACGATTATAGCGATTTCCTGAAGGAATGGGAACTGCAATATAAACTGGTGAAAAATATTCTTGCATACTTGCAAAACTGATTCGATTGATCTCCTGCCGATGATTTTGTTTGACATTTTCAACCTAATAACAATCAACGCTCAGCGACAGACCGTTGATTCTGGACGGTAGTGGTCAATATGACCAGCTTTTCCAAAAATTCTCTTTCTTATCCTTCTCAAACAACGTCATATATTGGCGTTGTCATTGGTTACCTTTGTTTTCTAAAGAATTAGGAAATCAATGCAATTGAATCCAACATATTAACTTTGAATAGCATAAGACCCACATGATCTCAAAATCCTCCTTCATCCGCGGCATGCAATGCCATAAGTCCCTCTGGTTACATTTGAATGATCCGGAAGATCGGGATGAAACCAGCGAATCACAACAGCAGATCTTCGAAACAGGTTACATGGTAGGGTTCCTCGCCCAGCAACTATTCCCGGGAGGTGTGGATGCCAGCCGGGATGAGCATGAGAAAGTTCAGGAGGCGGTAGCCTATACTGCCGCATTGATTGATAATGGACAAAGTGTGATTTACGAAGCCGCGTTCAGCGATGGTGAGACGCTTTGCTACATGGATATTCTGGTGAAGGAGTCCGATGGCTGGGCAGCATATGAGGTGAAGGCCTCCACACAGGTTAAAGAATACCAGATAAATGACGTGGCATTCCAATATTATGTAATCACCAGGGCAGGGCTCCCGTTGAAAAGGGTTTCACTGGTGCATATCAACAACCAGTATGTGCGGCATGGGGAACTGGATCTGCAGCAATTGTTCACCATTGAACTCATGATCACAAGGATACTGCCTATGCAAAAGGATATCCCGGGGAAACTGCTTTTACTTCAGGAGATGCTGAAAGCAGGTGTCATGCCTGATGTTACCATGGGCTCACAATGCAATAAACCATTTCCTTGTGATTTCCTGGAATTTTGCAGACAAAGCTGTGTTGTGGAAGAGGGGGAGGGAGAGGCGAGAAAGGCTAACCGGGACCAGGATGCACTGGACGATTTCCTGGATGACCTTGCATACCCGCTCTATTACATGGATTTCGAAACCATCCAGTTTGCAGTTCCCAGGTACGATGAAAGCCGACCGTATCAGCAGATCCCTTTCCAGTATTCATTGCATGTTCAACAAACCAAAGATGGACCGGTTGAACATTACGAGTTCCTTGGAACACCCCCGGCAGATCCAAGACCGGAATTTATCCAATCCCTGCTGGCCCGAATAGGGGAAATTGGGAGCATTATTGTTTGGAATCAGGCCTTTGAAAACACAAGGCTCAGGGAAATCGCCCGGGATTTTCCGGAATATGCTGCCGGGATCGATTGCCTATTAGCACGGGTGGCAGACCTGATGGTTCCTTTCCGCAGAAAACACCTGTATACCCCCGACATGAATGATTCCTATTCTCTGAAGGCTGTTTTACCGGCTTTGGTGACAGATTTATCCTATTCGGACCTTGAAATACAGGAAGGTGGAACGGCCAGCATCATTTATGAAAGTCTCTATCAGGAGAACGATCCTGAACAAGTGAGACTGAATCGGGAAAATCTCCTGGCGTATTGTAAAATGGATACCCTGAGTTTAGTAAGAATACTAGGGATGCTATAGTACTGGTGCTTTACATCGGCACAGAGGTGGTAAATTTGGATCGGAGGAGACTGTTAAATGGAATGGTTTATCCAGCTATGCAATATACAACGGCCCTAAGATAATTGAATATGAGACGCCAGAATATTTCCCGCAAAATGCTGACAGAAAAGCTAACAGAGAAGTTGCGCAATTTGACACCTGCGGAAAAGGAAAGAATTGATCGCGTTAATGAATTAGCACATCAAATGTTAAAACAACACGATTTAGATCATATGAAATTCGAATTTGGTTATGGTAGATATGATGGCATTTGTTTCAGGGACCGGATCAGCCTCCATCTATTTGTTGCACTGAATTCTCCCACTAAGATAGTCAGGAATATCATTTTGCATGAAATTGCCCATGCGCTAGTTGGAATAATTTATAAACACAGTGAAATATGGCAAAACAAGGCCTTGGAACTTGGTGTTACATGGGAAAGAAGATACCACAAATAAATGATAATGAAATCAGACAGCGTAATCAGTTTTACAGACTTTGCCAACCATTACAATGGTTTTATATCGGACTACCAGGACTGCTTTTTTCCGGAACCTGCAGAATTCATGGAATATTTAAGTAATTGCAACGGGAAGGTAGTGGTGATCGGCAGCCGGCCAGGACAAGGAAAAACAGGCCTGATGTTATCGCTCATAAAAGATTATCCTGAAATACCGGTTTTGGTTTTCTCACTCGAACTGTCATCCACTCAGTTGATCAGGATGTTCCTGGGTGTAACTGGTGAAATATATGCATCACCTTCATTGAAGCAACATATAGAACACAGGTTGCAAGATGACAGGCACCTGATAGATGCCAGGCGGAATATTTCTATTTGTGATAAGAAAAAGGTACCCTTCGAAACGTTCCAATCAATTGTCGGACGCCAACAGTTTGAAAAACCTGTTAAAGTAGTTTTTATCGATTATTACCAGTTGCTGGAAGATGCAACACCGGATTTATTATCCAAATTAAAGAAATGTGCGGAATTGTATCATGTTACGATTGTTATATTAAGCCAACTTAAAAGAGAAATTGACGAAAATCCATTGGAAACGCCAACCATTGATTCTTTCTCTGGCTTAAACAATCCGGACAATATTGATGAAGCATATTACCTGTTCAAACCTGATCGTTATGGAATCATCCAGGATGATAAAGGGAACTGCTTGGAAAACCTTGTAATGATAAGCGGTTTGAAGGGAAAATTCAAAGAAAATAAATTAATATTCCAGATTAATAAAGAAAATGGGGCATTCGGCAAAGCCGAAGTTTTGAATATTATGAATATTCCTCGGAATTTTACGGCACCAAATGGGCCATAGTTCATTTGACAGGCTTAATCTTTCTCCCTAGCCAACCTGCTCGACCATCTCCTTAAACAAAACCATTTTCCCGCTGTAGCTCAGTTTGGATTTAAACCTTTCGTGATAGGTAAAAGTTTGTTATTTTTATACGGTCCGAAACATAGTGGCCCGTAAGAGATTTATTTAACCTGTCAGACCCATCAAACAATAAATGCAAGGAAAACAACTCAGACTGCTGGAAGCCGAACTATGGCGTGCCGCCGATCAACTCAGGGCAAACAGCAAACTAACAGCTTCAGAATATTCAATGCCCGTTCTTGGCCTGATATTTCTGAGACATGCTTATAACAGGTTCCAAAAAGTAAAAATTGAAGTAGAAAAAGAGGTGCCATCGCATCCGCAGCGTGGCAAAAGACCTTTGACCAAAAAGGATTTTGAAGAAAAGAACTCAATGTTCCTGCCCGATAAATCGCAATTTGATTATTTGGTTTCTTTGCCCGAAAGCGCTGACATTGGCGATGCCATTGACAATGCCATGAAGTTAATTGAGGATGAATACGATAACCTCAAAGGCGTGTTGCCAAAGAACTATTCCATCTTCAGCAAAGACTTGTTGAGGGAACTGCTGCGCATTTTCAACAAAGAGGTGATGCAGAAGGCAGAAGGTGACCTGTTTGGAAAGATTTACGAGTACTTCCTCAATAAATTTGCCATGACCGGCGCCCAGGAGGGTGGCGAGTTCTTTACGCCGATGAGCCTGGTCCAAACCATTGTGAACGTAATTGAGCCCGATCATGGTATCGTGTTCGACCCGGCCACCGGCTCAGCAGGTATGTTTGTGCAAACCGGCTATTTCATCGAGAGCGAAGGTTCACGACCTGCAGAAAAAGTTACTTTCTACGGGCAGGAAAAGGCAGAAGTTAATACGAAGATCGCCAAAATGAATCTTGCTGTACATGGGTTGGAAGGTAATATTCAAGAGGGGAACACCTTTTATGAAGACAAACACAACCTGCTTAATGGATGCGATTTTGTAATGGCTAACCCACCGTTTAATGTGGATGGGGTGGATAAAGGAAAAGATACCGTAAAGAAGGACCCTCGTTTGATGCTGGATGGCATCGTAAGCCTGCCGAAAAACGACAATGCCAATTATCTTTGGATACAATATTTCTATAATTACCTGAAGCCCACAGGCCGGGCAGGGTTTGTGATGGCTTCTTCGGCAAGCGATGCCGGCCACAGCGAAAAGGAAATCCGTGAAAAATTGGTAAAAACCGGAGCTGTAGATGTAATGATGGCCATTGGCAACAACTTTTTCTACACCCGTTCATTGCCTTGTACATTATGGTTTTTCGACCGGGCCAAAGAAAAAAATCAGCAGACAAACGATCAGGTACTTATGCTCGACGCCCGTAAAATCTACCGGAAAGTAACTTCCAAGGTAAACGATTTTAGTCCTGAGCAGTTGCAAAACCTCATTTGCATTGTAAACCTTTATCGAGGAAATACTGAAAAGTTTGAAACTACGGTAAACCGCTATCTGGAATCATTTGCAGAATTAGCCCGACAAACTGCCGATACCACAACCGAACTGCAAAAGCAATTGCAAAAAGTGGTTGACACAGTGACTGGCTTTGCTATCAGATACGCCAGGGAAAATGAGAATGCCAAGTCATTTGCAGATTCGTTGATTTTCGAAGAAGCAAGGGGCATATACGAACAGCAAAACAAACTGGTAGCCGATATTAGCCAGGTCACTGCTGAGATTGAGATAATGGAAAACATTGCCCATCAATGCAAAACACTCCGTAAACCGCAGGACAAACTCATTAAGCAACTGCTGGATATCATCGCCTTAGCCACAAAGGAACTCCAATTGAACAAAAATAAAGACTGGAAAGAACTTAACCTGAAAGTACAGCTAGATCAATTGAAAGCCCTGCAACAACAAATCAGCGGGAACCCCGATGAAGAAGAACCCGGGCTGCTGCATGAAACCGAGTACTTTTGGAGACAAGCCCACTGGCTGAAAAGCCGTTTCCCCGCCGGCAGTTATACTGATGTGGAAGGCTTATGCAAAGTTGTATCCCAATCCGATATTGCAGCTAAAGATTGGAGCCTTAGTCCGGGAAGGTATGTTGGTGTGGATGCCGCTATCAATGATGGCGTTGACTATGAAGAACGCCTCCGCGAGATACATATCGAGTTAGAGGGATTGAATGGTGAGGCCATTGCGTTAGCAAAAACGATTTCTGAAAATTTTAAAAGCTTATTGTAATGAACGAACTGGCTGAGGTGAAGGGCTTTTCGGAAAGAAATATCTTGCGGATGCTCACTTTTTATAAGGAATACTCCGGTTTTTCAATTTCGCCACTGGCAGTGGCGAAATTTGAAGAAGATTCGTTTAGGCAACCGATCGTTGCCCAATTCAATGACCAACCAATTTTGCAACTGATGGTTGCAAAATTCAATTTATTAACCTTACTGGCTGGGCTTACCATTGGCCCCCGGCCAGATAACCCAAAACAATGATTGAGAAAATTAAGGATCTGATAGTTGTCCAACAAAATATGGCCAGGCAAGCCCTTTCAGAATATTCTGTGTTTGTTGAAAATATAATTGTTTCGAATACCACCGACCAGAATCGCATTGAACACACGCTTGATGGCATTCTTGATTTTTGTTTCGATGCTGACATGCTCCTGCTATTTAAAAAATTATGTCGTTATTATTTCACCATCAACCCACTAGCAACGGCCTTATATATAAACATATACCGTGAAATATGGAGTGATGATTCAATTGACAATGAAGGGTAAGCGATATGAAGTGGAGGGAATACTGTTTAGATGAAATGATCCACATAAAGCACGGTTATGCTTTTAAAGGAGAGTTTTTTTCTGAAAAACCTACAGATGATATTTTATTAACCCCGGGCAACTTTAGTATTGGTGGCGGTTTTAAAGCACAGAAATTAAAATACTACAATGGGGAGTTTCCTGTTGATTACATTTTAGATGAAAATGATGTAATCGTCACAATGACCGATTTGAGTAAAGAAGCCGACACGCTTGGTTTTTCTGCTAAAGTTCCTGCGTGGCATGGAAAAAGGTTCCTTCACAATCAACGAATTGGTTTGGTATCACTCAAAACAGATGATTTTGATTTGAATTATTTGTATTGGTTAATGCGAACTTATTCTTATCAACGCTTTGTGGCAAATGGAGCAACAGGAGCAACGGTAAAACATACATCACCGTCTAAAATCTGTCAATATAAATTCACTGCTCCTGAAAATAAGACCACCCAACGTCGAATCGCCTCCATTTTATCGGCTTATGATGTTTTGATCGAAAACAATTTGAAGCGGATAAAATTGTTGGAAGAAAAGGCGTTTTTGAGTTATAAATTAATAGTGAAGAGTGAAACGTTGGAGGAATATACCATAGATGAATTGGTAAATGTCGTGATGGGTCAAAGCCCAACTTCTGATACATATAATGAAGAAAAAGAAGGCTTGCCTTTTCACCAGGGAGTGACAAATTTTTCTAATTATTTTGTCGAACACAAAATTTATTGTAAAACACCAATAAAAATTGCTGAAGCTGGAGACATACTATTTTCAGTTAGAGCACCAGTTGGGAGAATGAATTTTACAAATGACAGAATCTGTATTGGTCGCGGGCTTTGTGCATTCAGAAGCAAGAAGGGCTTTCAAAACTTTTTCTATCATCAGTTGAAAGAATACTTTTTTAAAGAGGATGTTATTGGCAATGGAGCAATTTTTAACGCTGTAACTAAGGTTGAACTAATGAAAGTAAAACTAAAAGCGCCAAGTCAAAAGAACCAGTCTGAATTTGAAAAAGAAGCACAAGTAATTTACAATCTGATTTTAAATCTTACAAAGCAAAACACTAAACTTCGGGAGGCTCGGGATATTTTGTTACCGAGGCTGATGAGTGGGGAGATAGAGGTGTGAGAATTTCTGAACTGGATTTATTAAATTAATAGAATTAGCATGGGGCATTTCCAACATAGTACACTTTATTATAGTGAGTTTAAAAAACAAATCTCGTGGCGAAAAGACCATATCAAATCTAAGGAATATGGCTTTCAGGTTATTGATAAAGTAAAAGGAGAACCGATAAAGTTGCCTCACATCGTACCATTTGAAATTTGGCTCGAAACGGTTTGGGAAGGTATTCGTGAAGAATTGAATAGCTATATCTGTCAACCCGGCAAGGAAATACACACGCACGATGGAACTCATAATCTGTTGAGTTCGTGGGTACTTTGTGCCAATCTATATTTTCCTGCGCGAACAAATCCTGGTTTTAGGGCTTTAATGAAAGAATTTCTTAAAGAAAATGTTTCAGATAAAGTAACGTCTATCGAGGATGTTGAACTTGAATTTGCTTTCCCTGAAGATGATTTTCTTCATCCCAAAATACTCTTAGGAGAAACCACCGGAAGTCGTGGAAAAAAACAAACGTCTCCTGATATTGCTTTTCTTGTAAGAACTAATGATGGAAA
>Ga0265593_1000204_pt1 | contig 37806 bp, 61 predicted proteins | sample saktaG_8_FD_190136 | JGI IMG/M metagenome (GOLD analysis project Ga0265593, IMG submission 190136) | Saline water microbial communities from Sakinaw Lake, British Columbia, Canada - sak_2011_5_24_36m | ecosystem: Environmental > Aquatic > Non-marine Saline and Alkaline > Saline ... | reverse complement strand
TAATTAATACATAAATTAACTTATTCTTTGGGATGAACTCACCAATAACAATCCCACAAAAATCAATTTTATCAATCTTATAAAGTTTTTTCTTGTTATGTTTTTTCTTTATCTTATTAATAGTTTTTTTTAAATCATAGTCAAAGTAAAATTTAATTTTAATATCATATAAAGGTATTTCTATTTTCATTCACAAATATACTAATTTATTTTGATAATATCAACCCACCACACAAAATACTGTGTATAACAAATGATAAACAACATTAAAACGATTGTTTATCATTGGACGTTAGCACCAATACTACTTTTCGTCTTCGTAGATAGGCATAAAGTTCTCCGAATTATATCCGACAATTTTTCTATGTTTATTATCATCTATATATTTTTCATCCTTTAAACGTTGTACTTCAAACTCTTGATTTAGTTTAACCAATTCTTCTTTCATTTCTTTTGGTAAAGAATCATCATCCAACATTTCTTGTCTAATTTGTTCGTGTTTTTGGGCTAATTTAAACCCATCTTCAATCATTTTGTTTATATCTTTTTCCATAATTCATTTTTTTACAAAGTTACTAATAATTTTCCAATTAATCAAGTTTATCTTAATTTAACCGTACTGGTGCTAACAAGGTGTATAAGAAAGTTTGCTATCAAGTTCGGTGGGTAATTTGAAAGTTCATCTAAGCAAACCTTCTCATACACCCAGACGTTATACACAATATTTCCCCCAACAGAGAAAGAAACTTATAACAATCTTGATTTAAAATTTAAAACCCCATTATTAACTATAGGACAATACAATAAAACAATGTTATCTTTCTCTAAATGATTAACAATTTTTTCTAATGTATTACCCTCGTCCACAGAATAGACGTTTGTTTCATATCTAGCAATTGGCATATTACATATAATTAATTTTTCATTAGATAATAATGGTTTTATTTTATCTAAACATTCTTGAATTAATTTTTCATCAAATTCCATTCTGTCTACCACAAAATAAACGTTATCTTTAAATCCATCTTCTTTGTAATGTTTTTTACAGATATTAACATTTGTTTCATCCATAAACACATTTTTTTTAAAATCTTCTAATATGTCTTTCATAATTTTTATTTTTTACAAATATACTAATTTATTTTGATAAAGTCAACCATCGCACAAAAATACTGTGTATAACAAGGTGTATAAGAAAGTTTGCTATCAGCAGTGGTGGTAATTCGAAAGTTCATCTAAGCAAACCTTCTCATACACCCAACCGTTATACACAATATTTTTTACCCACGCACTGTTCCAAACTCAAATGGAAAATTATCTGAAAAATCAGCAATAAACTCAGCTTCAACATCCACAACACCTTTTTCACTTACACTTCCTCTGTTAATAAATTCATCACTTTTTTGAAATTCATCAAGTTTAACTTTGAATGTTGTGATTATTTCAATAACCTTATCAAAAATAAGTTCAGTTGGTAATTCTTCTTCAATTTTTCTAAATATTCTAATAATAACTGGATGTGTTAATGTAGTAATATCTCCATTGTATTTTTCAGTATTGTCTAATAAATACAAAGCGGATAATTCACAAGCCAATGCTAAATTTCTTTTATTTTTAGCTTTATCTAAAAATTGCATATCATCCCATTTTTGGATTAACTTGTTGTCTTCTTTAAGTCTTTTTAATAATTCACTCATAATTTTATTTTTTTTTTTAGTTATTTTATTTAAACAAATATACTAATTTATTATTCTAATGTAAAGCCATCAGAAAAAATACTGTATATAACAAGGTGTATAAGAAAGTTTGCTATAAAGTCAGGTGGTAATTTGAAAGTTCATCTAAGCAAACCTTCTCATACACCCAACCGTTAGCGTTCATTTGCCAACGCACAACATTTCTTATATTTTTTACCACTACCACATGGGCATGGCTCATTACGTCCTACTTTCTTTTCATCTCTTTTGTAAGTGTATCTATTTCTTGTCGGGAATAGGTCTTTTGCCATCATCGCCATTCCCATTGCAACATCTAAGTATTTCATATTATTTGTTTTGCACCGCCAACGCTCAAAAACGAAACGCTAACAAGCGGTATAGTTAATAAGCCCTATAAAGTTTGTTGTAATTGGATAGCGATATAGTAGGGCTTACATAACCATACCGCCAACCGTTAGGCACAATTTCGCCAATGCGTAACATCATCAATCAACATTTTATAATAAGTTCCAAAAAAACCATTTGGAAAAATATTACTTTTTTCATTATAATACATACATTTACAAATATTACCATTGACTAAAATTTCCACTTCTTGTGTTTCTATTGGTAATTCTTTGTTTTTATTAATAAAAGTTTGCATATTTTTAATTATTTCAACACACTCTTTAACTACTCCATCAAAATCACCTATTGTTGATGATTCTAAACCCCACAAAAAATCATGAAGGTAAATTTCTAAATTATCATCTAAATGACGTTTAATGGTTTTAACAGCATCATACAAATGCTCTGCTGGGTCTAAATAATTAGCATTTTCTAATTTTTCTAATACATTAATAATTATTTTTTTCATTTTAAATAAACTGTGCCTAACAAGCAATATAAAACAGTTGCCATCAAGCTATTACTAATTTTGAAACGTCTTATTAGGCAACCGTTTCATATTGCCAACCGTTAGCGGTAATTTTTAGAACGATTGTATTCCAAATAACCATTGCAAAAACAAATGGTTGTCCAACTGATTGACAATACTATAATGAACCAGTCATCATTCCTTAATGCTTTATCGTAGTTTTTTACAATGGTTAAAAATCCAGCAGATATAATACTACCGAACATAAATAAACCTATGTGCTTTAAAACTACCGCTAACAGCACATTGCCAAAAGTGGGGGTTTCGTTTTTCAAATCAACATTTTTCATATTATCAAATTTTGTATTTCAATTAAACATTGGTGGTACAATGCCCCACCTTCGGCAATCTGCAAACCGTTATGTGTAAGTGTTCCATTTCGACTTCCAATCAACATTTCGGTTAAAAATTTTAAAAGAAAAATCCAACGCACTTTTTATTTATTCCAATATAAATTAGCAATTATTCTTTCTTGTTCAAATGCTTCCTCTTCAAATTTAGGTATTTCATCACTGTGATATAAACGTTTATAGTCATCATTTGTATAAACCTTACCATCAAAATATATTTTATCGTCAATAACTTTTAATCTACCATCTTCCATTTGCTTAACGTGTATTAATTCGTGTGCTAATCTTCTAACAAATCCAAATTTAGTATCGTTAAAATTTATATTTATAACATATGTATTATTACTAAATCCAACCGATGCCATTTGTTGTGACATAGATTGTGTGTCAAAATTTTTTGTCGTGTGTTTTAATAAAATTTCTGATTTTATATTCAAATATTTTTTTATGAAATCTAAAACATCGTTTTTAAAATCATAATCAGTGTTTTCATTTAAATACTCTCGTATGGTTGTCTTAATAAATTGTTTCAAATCTTTCATTGTTTTCTTTTATATATAAATATTAAAATTTAAAAAATCCACCCTTCTTTTTCTTTTAAAATTTTTGTTCAGTTCTTCGATTAAACATTCTACCTTAATTAACCACACCACTCATACACTCAACCGTTATACGTTCTAATTTAAATTTTGTTACAAAAAGTAAGGTACTGAATTACAGTACCATTACTTTCTTTAGAATACCAATCAAACTCTCTTTGTAAAGCGAACCACTATATGGAATCTGAATATGAGTTAAAGTATCTTTATTGGCATCCTGTAACAATTCAATTTCATCAAGCACTGCACCAATACGTTTATGTGTGGGCAACAATTTAATGTTATTTAAATTAAAGAACCCTGACAATTCATTACTATGCCACCGAAGACTATCATTACTGCTCTTAGGAAGAGTATTAACGAATAATCTAGCAGTCTCAATTCTATTGCCCCAAGTAGCATCAACCTTGCTAAAATCACCATAGGTATAGATATTTTCAATCTTATCCCAACGCTCTTTAAGTTTATATGTTCTGAAATAATTCAACACAACATCAGTCTTTCTGTAAAGCATTTTATTGTAAAAATCTTTAACTGGATATGCATTCTTACAATACTTCATGTACTTGACATTCACTTGTGAAACCATAATGAACATTATGCTACCCTTACCTTTGCTTCTATATGAATAACTATTAACTGGTTTGCCATTTGAATCAGTTGTCGTTACTATTAAATCATTATTAAACAATAACCCAAACATTTCTTTTGCAACTTTCAAACTATTTTCATCTTCAGGACTACCATAGAAAATTGGAAATTCATATTTAAATAATTCATCCAACTTAATCCTTGATTTTGAATAATCATTGAAAAACTTTGCAGGAATAGTAGTGTTACGCATTTCTTTGGTAATGCCAAACCCCCTATTTGTTTTTCTGTCATTAATAAATTCTTGTGGAATTTCAAGATTGTCGTAATCCAATGATTCTCTTTTAGCAATCTCAAAATATTCATCTTGCATTGTAATTAAATCTTGAATGTATTGAATGGGAACACCATTATCATCAACAGATTTGTCAAGGTGGACATTGAACACTTCACAAATTTCACTGCGAAGCGCATTAAATGTCAAATCTCTTTTGTTGATAATGTGATAATTCTCATACTTGAAATTCAAATATGCTTGTTTGATAACCTTACGGTCAAAGTATTCTTCAACATGCAATAGATTATTATTCCTTTTCAATTCTTCATAACCACCTTCGAATTCAGTATTGTTATAACGACTTCTCGTCTTCTTCTTACCAAATGTCTTAACATTAAAGAACAATTTAAACAATGTTTTATCATTAGGCATCTTCATGAAACTGTACTTGAAATTTGAAAAATCAACATCTTTCTGCTTAATCAAGTTACCTACATATATTGATGCTCCATTGTCGAAATTTAACATTCCAAAGTTATTCTTAACATTAAAGTATTGCTCTAAGTTAATAATGTTTTCATACTGTTTAGCAATGAGTTGTAAAACCTCATCTTTTGCTTCTTCCAATTTTTTCTTCAACATCTTAATGGTGCTTTCAGAATAATCCAAACTCTCTCTTGAGACTGTTACACCAATGTCACCTACTTCAAGTTTTAATGCAATTGGAAGCCTGTAATCGCCTTGTGATAAGCCAAGTGCAGTATAATCCAACGGATATGCAACCCTACCCAAACAAACATGGACATAATCCGAATAATCATTACCTCTGAAAAGAAATGTATTGCCTCTGATGATTTGATAATCATTTGTCAGAATTGCATTGTAACGAGATTCTTCTTCAAAACCTTCAAAGATTACGTTCTCAAAATAATACAACTGGCGAACCATTTCCTTCGCAAATGTATTCATATCACTATTAAGAACTGGAATATGTACCTCAGTGCCATTACGCTCAGTAGTGGGTTCATCGTGAAGAAGTGAAATGATTGGAGTGTCAGCACCTTCATAAATCATGTAATAGTAACGTCTATTATCATAATTGGTGATAACATAAAATGAATTATCATACTCACCCTCACCATTTCCAGTGCTACGTTTGTAAGCAAGTGGAGTTTTGCCACCGATGCCAAATCCACCGATCTGAGTGTTATCCACACGTTTAGTGCTTTCAAAATAAACACCATAAATATTCTCAATACGGTCAGGTGACATACCAACACCGTAATCAATAAATGAAATGTGATAAGAATTGGTTTCCTTATCATAACCTTTGCGAATAACTACTGGCGCATTTACTTTGGCTTCGACATGAGAATCAAAACAGTTTGAGGTAATCTCACGCACAACTGTACCAATAGGATTGGAGTAAACATTCTTCGTGAATAATTGAAACACCATCGATTGAGCGTTCTCGCTTAAACGCATTTTCTTTGAATTGGTCGTGCTTTCGATTGTTTGTGTTCCTAATTCTCTGAGATTAATTTGCATAGTTAAAATTTTTATTGATTATTATTAATTGTGTATATCAATTATACGGCACAAAGATATTAAAGGTTACAAGAAAAATGATTTATTTTTAAATTAATTTTATCGTGTTTTTAAAGTATCACATGTTTTTAATTAAAAAACTTTTGACTTAATTTTTTACAAAAGAAAAAAGATGATAGGACTTTAAGATTTACGCTTATCCATATTACTATATGAACTTCTACCAATTATCCGCCTTTCACAGAGTGAGTCTGCCTATCCTACTGGTCTATCTTTTTCCGCTATCATCTTTATGTGAATTACTATAATTTAAAGGTTTGTTATTTAACCGCCTAACCTTCCATACAAGTATTAAAACTTAACACAGCGTATAATTCACAATGTTTTATATTTATTAGATTTAATAATAAATATTTTAACGTTTTACCATTTTATATGTTACCGAATGATGTTTATCGTCAAATCTTGTTAACACCCAACCTTGTTGTAATGCCAAACCAATCGTAAGATCAAATTCATTGTCATTCAATGTTGGAATCTTATCCAAAGTATCATTTAGATTATATGAACCATCACCAGACTCATTACCACCATGTCTAATGGTAACATTGAATTTTGTGATAAATCTCTCTACCTTCATATTATTGATGGTATCGTTTTTTGATTTTACCGTGTCTGCTTTTATGAAATTTTCCATAATTGTTTTTATTGATTATACGTAATGTTTTTTAAAATGTTACAAGAATTTAGATGTTTTATTTATCTCGCATAACATATGCATTGTTCATTATTATATTGTCCACACTTGTCACATTTGAAATAATGTCCAAATCTATCCCAAGGTATGTGTGTGTAATCTTCTTGCCATGCAATCATTTTATTTAACACGTTAATATTATTACAATCATTAAGTGAAAGTAAAGCCAAATGTTTATCCCCAATTTTTGATTGTAATTCCTCAACAGTATAATTGTTTGTTAAATCAGTGCTAACATCCTTATTATGCCATTTAATCCACTCAACACATGACAGCCATAAAGACTCTTTATCGTTAATTATATAAGTCCTAGAGGTCTTATAACTAATTTGTGCCAACAGTTCATAATAACTGTAATCAGTTTTCCAACTTTTACCTTCTTCAACACGATAAACAATATTTCCAATTTCATCAACAACTGGCATTAACCAATCAAAAGACTCGTGAAATTTCATGTCTTCAGGAAGAAAGAAATGTTGTTCATTTTCACCATCCTCAATACATTCCAAATATTGATATAATTCATATGAACCATCAGCATTCATGGAATTATCACAACCCAAAAATCTGGCAATCAATACGTTTCCATCGTATTTGAACGAATCAAACGCCTTTTCAAATAAGTCTTTCATAATTTTTGGTTTTTAGTTATCATACGTAAATAATACTAATAATGTTTCAATCTATCTTAAAAAACGCTTCCCAAGAAACCCACCCTTTATTTTTATATACATGGTTCGGTCTTATTGGTAATCTGCCAACTGCCCATCCTTGCATATCTTTAACATATAACCTCTTTGTTTTAATATGAGGTTTAGTTTTATTCACAAATTCTTTGGCTTCTTCATATGTGAAATATTCTTTAATAAGATATAACTCATTATCTTTAATATATGTTAATTCCAATTTTTCCATTTAATAAGTTTTTAATATATGTTTCATAACAATTATACGTAATTAAAAGAAAAAGGTTACAAATAATTATAACCCTTTTTATTTAAATGTTTTTAATTAAAATTAATCAATTACCTTCTTCCACAATTTTTGCAACGGGTCATATCTTTGTTGAATACCAACAAAATACTTCCCCTTTGGAAGAACTGAACTCCTATGGTCTTTCATCGGAAGTTCAATATTCTTATTTAATGAATTCTCATTAATGTTCTGTTTGAACGTATGATTGATTCTACAATCATCCAAAACATCTACACAAAACCCATCTTCTAACGAATACAAGTCATACTTGCCACATAAAGCATGAACACTTCCACTTTGCTCTGACTGAGCAATAAACATCTTTTCAACCCTTTTTGCTTCTTTAGGGATTTCATTAATCGTAAACCACATCGTATCTCCTTGATGCCCAACCTGTTCTAAAACTTTCATAATATTTATTTTAAATTTTTAATTATTATACGAAACAAAGATAATTAAAGTTACAACAATTGCAAACATTTTTAATTATTAAATTGAGTAAAATTATATTCTAACTCCTTTGGTATTTGTGAAGGTCTATGAAATTTAGCACATTCATCTACCTTTGTAAATGTTGGTAAGGTATCTAACATATAAACCGTTCCAGTTGATGGACATGTTATTTCATACCAAGCCATATGTTCTCCCTGCTCTCCCTTATCATTAACCAAACAATCAATAACATTCTTCGTTCTCCACAATTTTTGAGTTTCTTTATGTCCTGATAAATGATTAAATACTTTTGTGTTAATTACTTCAGCATTTAAAAATTTTACCAACTCTTCATTACCAAAATTTTCCTTAATAATGGCAATTACTCCTCCTTTAATATCCTCATTATTCTCCAAACAAAATTCCTCAAAAGTATATTTCTTATTTAAAACACTATTGAATAATTCAGTCGGTATATTTCTTCCATTAATATAATGTGAATTAAATTTAGTTAATTCAGATGAATATCCCCATTCAACAGCAACATCATTAATCGAATGTAAATCATTATTCAGATTTCTATTAATTTTCTTTGGGTATTTTGAAACTACACATACCATTTCAGAAAAAATTGCAAAATAAATCCCAGATTCTCTCTGTAAGAGAAAACATTCCTCAAATTCTTTCTCAATTGTTAACGGTAGTTTGAACTCATCTTTCATAAATTTAAACCAAGAATAATAGCAATCAGAATAAACATTTAGTGTGAATAAATAAGAATTATTAACTGTTTTTAATTGTTCATCCAACTGACTCCTCAACTGACTACTCAACTGACTCCTCAACTGACTTCCCAACTGACTACTCAACTGACTCCTCAACTGACTCCACAACTGACTATCCAACTGACTATCCAACTGACTATCCAACTGACTATTCAACTGACTACTCAACTGACTATTCAACTGACTACTCAACTGACTACTCAACTGACTACTCAACTGACTTCCCAACTGACTATTCAACTGACTACTCAACTGACTACTCAACTGACTATTCAACTGACTACTCAACTGACTATTCAACTGACTACTCAACTGACTACTCAACTGACTCCTCAACTGACTATTCATAACATTTCCATCAAATTGTTTATCTTCATTATTTTTAAAATTATATAATAGATTCAATAATGGATGAAAATTTTTATTTGCTTTTAAATAGTTAAAATAAATTTGTGCTTCATAAATATTTTCAGCAACAATAACAATTGGTTTTTTCTTTTTGCATTTTTCATAATTCCAATTAACTGCCTTTTCAGCGTTATTTAATGAGAAATTCTCATATCTTTTACCATCAAAAATGCCATCCAAAGCATTGTTAATATATTCAGGAATTTTTGATTTAATTTCGGGGGTGAAGTCATTTAATGTTTTCATAAATAATTTTAATGAATTATACGTAATTATACGTAATTAAATATAAAAGGTTACAAATAATCAATTATTATTTTTAACTTCCTCAATAATCCAACAACCATACGTATCAAGATTAAAATAGACATATTTAAGTCTATCTCTTTCTCCTACCTCACTTCTTTGGGTATTCACAGTTAATCCTGAGTCAAAGGTGACACTATGTTTTTCAACACACCTTAAAATTGTATTACCATTAAAACCTAACAATTCATCGTGCAGTTCCTTAGTAAGTACTTTTCCAGTTATTTCTTTTATTCTATCGGGTTTCATGTTTTTTTAATTAATTTAAGTAATTCCAAACCTTTAACCAAACCTTCTTCCAATGCTTCTTCATAGATGTTGAAAGTACCATCACCCATTTCAGAACCATCAATATTTGTACAACCACCTTCTCTTCTTCTCAGCTTTTCAATTTGCCATATAAGCCTAACCAAATCACCAGTATTGATGCCTTTTATTTCTTTTTCCATTGTAATAATTTAAATTAAAATTTATCTGGATATACCAATGTATCTGATGCATAACAATCATTTTTATACTCATACTTACCCATATAATATACTGAACCTTTAGGTATAATACACTTAATTACTATTGGGTCATTATTCTGCCTACGATCCTTAAACCATTTTAATTCACGTTTAGCAGCAGTTAAATTCGTGAAACTATGAAGAGCAACAGCAATTTCAAACCTATCCACAACAATCTCACTTTTACATACTTCCCCTTCCTTAATTGGAATGCACATGAAAGGAGTCATCCAACCAGTATTCCCATATTTTTTTATAATCACCTTATAACACTTAATATCTTCTTCAGCTACTTTAGCTTTAGATTCATACCCAACATCTAAACACATATAATATTAATTTAAATTAATTGTTCCCCACCCAAATCAAAATATTATTTGGATTATATTTACTGTCACAATTACAACAAGAATATGTTCGCCCATTCTTTGGTAATCTAATCTTATGATAAACCTTACCACATTTTTTACATTTAGCCGTATAAGGAGACTTTATCTTACATTCACCTCTATACAGTCTCTCACCATCACAACCTATCTCTATTGCCTTCCTTTGCCACACCTTATCGTGATTGTGACCAACACCAACTAAAGCATGTGCAATCTCATGCAGGATAATATTTACAATTTCTTTCTTCGAAAGTATCGGTATATAATGATTCGAAAACTGAATCACATTTTTGCCAAAATTACATTGACCAATATTAGTCCTAGTATTGTTAAACCTAAAACCCCAATCACAATCTAATTTATGAAACCTCATCAAATCATGAGCAATCTTTATTATGTCAGAATGATTAAGAGTCTTGTTAATTAAAATTTCAGTTTCCATTGGTAGAATAATTGTTAAATAATAATTGTTAATAATCTCTTATACGCAATAACAATAACTAATGTTACAAAAATAATTAATTATTTCATATCATATTGGTCAGCTTTAAACTGATAATGTTACTATAAAACAGATTTATCATCTATTGACCATATTTTAATTTAAGTTTTTCAAACTGATCCAATTCCATTTGCTTAAACTTTTCAGCACTTTTCGCTTGTTGTTGTATTCTTTCAATGCATTCTTCATCAGTCTCTTCTCTTAATGCGAATGCCTTAGTAGTTATGTAATCATTACCATACTCAGATTCAATTTCAATATCAACCCTCGTAGCACCTAACTTCTCAATAGCATCAATATCTTCTCTTAATCTACTTAATTCAACCCCATATGACCAATACAGAGTATAGTTCACTTCAAAATTCCTTACTTGCTTTTTCATAATTATTAATATGTTTTTAATTTAAGATTGCACTTACCATTTCATATTCTTCTGTAATAGCACCAATTGCTTCATGTTCATATTTAAAAAGCAATGCTTCTGTCTTAACATCGTAGTTTCCTTCAGATTTGTCAACCCAAACTCTTCCCTCTTTAATCCCTGATAAAATACGGTCATCAGTTATTAATTTCTTCTTTCTTAAATCAATTTTAATGCCCCACATGACTTATTCCTCCTTTGTTTTCTTTTTGTTAAGGTTAAACCATTCATAAACATTCTCATCAAGAAAATGAAAACTTATTAAAAGTTCTAAAACTTCTTCTTCACTATAACTTCTTTCTTCATGCCATTTAACACCATCTTCTACACCCTTAGCATATGCATCTAAATCAATTCTGTTATTCGATTCAGCCTTTTTATCCACCAAATCCCAATAAGGTTTTCTTTCTTCAATTTTATTTTTTTCTGTCATGGCTTTAATATATAAATTCCAAGTAAGAACAATATTGCAAGTGCAAGTAATGATAAGGATATTCCTATTGTCGCATCTTTATTTATCTTCATGGCTTTTGATTTAGAAATTGTAATAAATTATCAAGTAATTCGTTTTCAAAAGGAGTTCGCATAAAGGGAATGTCCTCTTTTCGTTGTTCTTGAATCCACTCCTTTATCTCTTCATCCCTTTGCTCAACAGCTTGAGACATTGCTTTATAAACTACCACAGCCTCTTCTTTGAGAATTAGAACTCCATCAACCTTTTCTTCAATATTAGAATATGGAAATGATGGCTTGAAATACTCAATCATTAGATTCCTGTATATCTCCTCGTTTGTCTTCATTATGTTTGTTTTATTATATGTATTATCACTTATACGTAATGGTAATATTTAATGTTACAAATATAATTAATTATTCACTAATAATTATTCACTAATTCTTTTCGTCACATCTTTAATCTGTACCAACACATTTATGCAATATGGAAACACTCCTAAAGAATACACAAATCTATTAATATATCCATAAAATGACATTGCATCACCCATACTGCATTTTGATGTCGAAATATAATAAATCATTGTGCTTATCATAAATAATAATGCCAATGAATCAAACGTTGCAAAATTCTTTGCACTAAGTGTTGAATCCATTATTAATATCTTTCTCCTTCTTATAAAATAATCGTTAATTATTGAAACATCTTTCGTCTGAATCTTATTAACATGTAATTCACTATTCGAATTATTTACATTGGTCATCTTCTTATACTTAAAATAAAAAAATCTCGTAATAAAATAAATGGGAATTAACATTAATCCAACAATTACTGCCGAAGACTTATTAATTAAAAATATCGCAATAAGAGAACCAAACGTAGAATAAATTATTGTTATATACATCGGTATCGAATTCTCAAGAAAATCCGTTATAACCCTCGACATCTCAGTTCTAGCTATAATAATCGATGTGTCTGATGTACTGATATTATTTGTAATATATCTTAATATAAGCTCATTATATAACCTAGAAAATACCTTCGTGTCTAAAACCCTCCTGATATAACCAAACCCAACAAAAAATATATTAATGACTATAAAGATAGTCACCCAATAATAATACTTAATTATCATCACTAATATTTAATCACCACTTACCATAACTTTATAACAATATTTATTTATCGAAAATTAATAATTATTTATCGATAATCAATAAATAATTATCGTTTTTGTATATTTTTACATATCCGTACCATAACTGTACTTTTAAGTACTTTAATTAAAATCTAATATAAAAAATAGTACATAATTATAATAAGTTATATTAATTAATAATCAGCTACTTATACATTAAGAAACAGATGGTTTAATATTCTGGTGGAGCATTGTGGAAGAAAGTGTAATGAAATGTCAGATAATGATTAATAAAAGTGTAATGATCATTAATGTATGATATATCCGTCATTAAGTATTATTATTATCGATAATGCATGATATATCCGTCATTATTGCATGAAATACACAACATTATTGGCAATTAATAATCTTTATTGCCAATATATATATTATTAAATTTTAACATTTATAGTTAAAACGGATGCCCCACACGCCCATCCTCTGCACCAAATTTATTTTCGCCAAAGTTAAATTTATAAAAAATTATAAATTAATAATTAAAACCACAGAAACTAATACTATATTAACCCATTTCTAAAATATCCCCTAGAGGAAAAATCGATTTAGGGTGAAGATATGTTTAGTCGTACATTAGTATGTACAATAGGTAGAAGCGTGTACGGCTATATTACGTACAATAGGTAAGAATGTTACAAGCATAACGCTTAGAATAATTCTAAATAGCAGTGCAATAATTTAAATTTAAATGTTATGCAAACAATATAAATTTAAATATTAGCGTTCTGGCTGTTAGCATTCATCAGAGTTGTACGGATGCTAACCGTACATTAGGAATTATACTACTGGCATCGTACAATGGCATCGTACAATAGCATGTGTACAATAACTATAATGTAAATAAGTATTATACATTGATAAGTGCCATAAGTTGCACTTATTGTTATATTTAATTGGTGATTATATTTAGTTGCACTTATAAGTGCCGTACATTGCACTTCTGGTAATAATATATTAACTTTACATATTAGTAATGATTTGTTTTACACTTTGTGGTGCTGCGGAGTCTACCCTTTGCGTGACTTGTGATCACGAACCATTGTTGATTATACGTACATTGGGTATAAAAGGTTACGGATAAAATCAATTGAATGATTCTAAATAACAATACTAATGATATATTCACCCGATTTAGATTTTTCCTCTATAGGATATTTTAGAAATGGGTTAATATATCATTAGTTTAATTAAAATGTACATTAGGATATAGATTTACCTAATAAGAATAAAATAAAAAGGGCGATAATTAAAAGTACTGTAAAGAAACATCCCACAATAAAACTGAACCACAAATTATAATAAATATCTTTACTAATTTTAAGACTTTTCATTTCGATAGAGATAATTACTGCCTGACAAATAATTCCAATGATGTACAATATAAGAAACGTTATTGTTATTGTACCTATACCGTAGAGGACATTAGTAAAAAAATACTTTAAGGTTTCCATAGTTTTTTAATTTAAAATATTGTAGCGATGACAGGATTTGAACCTGTGATCTCCGCATTATCAGTACGGTGCTCTAATCCTGACTGAGCTACATCGCAGATACTCTACCATTATTATATAATTATCTGTAGAGCAATAATTCACCTTCCAGTGATTATTAATTAAAAACTGCCTGTCCATTACTAAGTGGAATAAAGTACCAAGGGATTTAATCAGGATAATCTGAGCCTTTACACGTACTTTATCTTACCCCAAACATGCATCCTCTTAGTAGGATTAGAATTTTCTTTTTTGGCGAGACCTTACGATGGACCTCTAATTCCTGTTTGTATTCAGCAGGCAGCATTTGTTTATTTTTTGGGCAGTTCTTTAACGACTGCATTTCCTCTAACGACATTGACTTCAATGCCCATTCGTTTTAGAATTCCGTTAATTACTGAGATTGCATTTTTCAATGTGTTTTTCAGGTACAGGAATCCAATAAAGAGTAATCCATTAAACAGTAGTGATAACATCACCATTCCTTCAATTTTTGTCATAATAATTTATTTTTAATTTAAATGTTATTTTTATTCTTTATGTGATGTATCGACAGGAATATCAGAAATTGTGATATTGACATGGGTTTTAATCACTTTCTCTCTACCAAACATTTCAACTCTTTCAACTGAGGTGTGAACATCATATGATACTTGACATGTGGTATTATCTACTACTGTTTTAATTGAAGCAAGTATTGCTTCTTGTAATTTTTGATTCATAATATAATTTTTTGTTAATAAAAAATTCTGTTTATTATACGTAACAGATATAATATATGTTACAAAGATAATCAATTATTTTAAATATTCATCAAACATTTCAATTGCTTCATCGTAATTATCAAAAATTAATGATTCATCCTGTTGAGTGGCGTAGAGTACAGATTCGAAGTCTTTATTTAAAACTTCGCTAATAACGAACCAAGCATCGACCAGAATTGTAACATTAGTTTCAGAATCAATATCATTATCATTAATTAAAAACTCTAAACCTAATTGTCTAATTTGTTCTCCTGTATATACTTTACCTTTATATTCAATCTCACCTTCTTGTTCGATTCTTAATACAAATATCTTATCTCCCTTACTTCCCCAAGCGATAACTCCATGAAAAAACATTGCGCTTATGTGGCTGTCAGAGATCGGTGATTGTAGAATTTCCATAGTGGTAGTTCTGTAGATTGATTTTAACATTTTTGTATCGTACATTGGATATATTTAAATTAAGAGTTTATTACTATTGCGTACAATGGTGTTGCGTACAATGCTTATACGTACAATGATGAGTAAAGGTTACTAAAAATAAAAACTTATTGAAAAGGATTTTGTTATCTCTTATTAATTGTCAAACATATCACTTCCCAATAAGTTCTTTACACTATTCTTCATGACAGGAAGAACTGCCCTAGTGCAACCATTTCCGTAGGACAGCAGAATAGACAACTGTCTTTGAAATTGTTGTCAATACTACCTTGCGGTTGGTTTTCTCGTGGAGAAGGGTGGAATCGAACCAACATCCCTGCGTCCAGTACACTTGCCCTTTGTGCTACTTCCCCATTGCCTAGGTTACAAACCTAGGACTTGTTCCGTGACATTACTGCCCCGGAGGTAATTGATGACCCAACAGGAGCATATTGGCTTACAGGTACTTCTCCTCATACCATCATCAGTTATTACTATTACGTAACAAAGATAATAAATGTTACAGAAATATGCAATTATTTTTTATTTATTTTCTTTGGGTTATATACCATTTCTTTATTCACACTATTCTTAATTAAAACAAATCCTTGTTTAATATAGAATCCCTGTAATCTTTTTAATTCAGAAACATCCTTCATGTACAATCTGATCTGTACATTCTGGGTATCAGCGAATTTGATCAAGTCGGACATTACTGCTGAACCATATCCTTTGTTTCTTTGTGATGGTTTAATCTTAATTAGAATTAGTTGTATATATTCTAAATTAATATCCGTACAATGCTCTAATAATAATTCTTGGATTTTGCTGTGCTTAAGTTTTAAATTAATAATCAATTCGTTGAGTACATTTTGATTTATCATAAAAAGTAATCTTAGGTATAACTAAATACATGTAATAAAAAAACCTCCTGTATAATTAAATACAGGAGGTTAAAATAATGTAGTATACTTTTAGAATCTAACTTCTGGGGTCTCCACCAAATATTGGTTCAGGGTTTTCAATGATACCTGACCAAATCGTTTGAAGTCTGTACATTGATATACCGTCTTTATTGACATCATCAATCATTTCATTGGCTTGGGATAATCTACAAATATGTTTATCGCTTATCAATCTTGGATGTACATTGCCTTTGTTATCTATGACCTGAAAACCAATTACTTCTCTTAGATAAGGGATTTCTACTTTAGTTAATTCTCCATGCTGTTGACAATCATTGCACCAGCATTCATCATCGTCATCACTATCAACTTCGGTAGATAATTCTTTTGTGTTTGCGTTCACCCACATTTGTAATTCAACATTATCGCTGTAACAATGCTGACAAACGTACAATTCTTTAGTCTTATTTTTATAGAATTGTTCTTCAATAAATTTATCAATTGTACCACCATACTTATCAATTAAAGTATAATCATAACACAATACTTGTTCTCCATTAATATTTTCTGTTGTAAAGTCATTAGGGTAATTCATCACATCATTAAGCAATGCCTCTCTCATATCACCTTTCATGATATCGATATTATATTGATCGCTAGTTACTTTATCAACAAATTCTTTAGTCATGCCTTCAGGCATATCAAAATAAATACCTTCACCTTCAACAACAATATCATAGATTGTTTCAGCCATTTCTCTGGCGAATAGTTCTTGTGGTGTTTCTAATTCTCTTTCCTCTTCTTTCTCGAAGTCATAGATACAATTCTCATTAATACCTAGTTCATCAACAGCATAGTCTTGTAAGGTATCAATAAGGTGTACAATGCCTTCAAGGTTGTTTAACATTTCCACAAAACCACCTTTCTCTGCCTCAATGGTTTCAAGAAGAGTAGCCTTTTGATTACGTAATAATGACCAATCAATGTTTTTAATAAATTCAGGAGTTTCCATAGGTAATATGTTTTTAATTAAGATTTAGTTTTAAGTAATAGTATTAATGAGTCCATTTTAGCAATATCTTTAGCTATCCATTTTTTAGTAGCAGTAATTTGTTTTTCATACCCCTTAATCCAACCTAGTTGTGTTTTAATAGCATCTTTGAGCATAGCTATATTACACTCAATTGTATCTTTTCTAGCGTTCTTTGTTATTCTGTACATTGGGTAAAAATTATTCTTTGTCAGCGGGTTTGCCATCAACCCAACATTGCTTATACGTACAATGGTACGTAAAGGTTACTAATCCAATAAGAATTCTTCATCTAATAATATCTCATCAAGTTCAGTAAGCATTTCACCAAACCAAGGTTCATATTCATCGGGGAGATAAGAATCATCATCAGAATAAACCTCAAACAACGCATCATTATCCTCTCCATCTAAATCAAATTCATTTTCAAACATTTCGCCAGTCATAATGAGTAAGCCTTTTATCGTCAATGCTTAGGACATTATTAGTTATATTTAAAAAGTTTTAATTAAAATTGTACATTGGTATTTAGTGAATATTACTAATCAGTTTCTCCAAAGTTCTTTATGATGTCATTAACCAAATCTCTCGCATCTTCAAAAGTATCACGATACCCAACCGACTCAGGACAATCACAATCGCTATATTCTTCAGTGCCTTCTCCATCGGTGTCAATTCTTTCAATCTCAATCCAAATTTTGTATTTAGTTGTCATAATTTTAATTAATAAGTTATACCTAATGCTTTAAGGTTTGTGTTCAAGATTTGTACATTACCAACACATTTCGTTTTAGAAATGCTATTTACATATGATTGCAGAATTTCTGTTTTGATTGCTGAGAGTGGTCTTTCTTGTCTGTAAAATTTGCAATTATCACTATCGGGTATACCAATCACAATTGCCGTTTCGAAGAGTTTAGCAACCCTCTTTTCGAATTTGATCTTCTCTTTAGCATTCTGCATATCATCAACCAATTGATTGATATAGGATTCCAAGTTTTGTTTATAAGAGAATGGACTGCCATCATCATTAGTAAAATCACTAACAACATCGGGTAAGGTAGCGATGTAATCTTCAAGCAATTTGATTCTCTCTTTAATCATTGCATTGTGTTTATCGCTACCCATTTTAAGGTTGTATTGGAAGTCTAAGCAACCACCATTGCCATCATCAATGACATATGTACAATAGACATCATTAATCCATACCTCGGCATTTAATCCATAGCCATCACGTCCTTGAAAGGTTTTTAGTTTCTTTAAAACTACATTTGGTCTTTCCATTTTGATTAAGATTTTTTGATTAATATTATTTATTTACTGTATTAAATATTGCCACAAATTTATCTTTAAATTCAAGTGAATTTATTGCGGAATTGAGATCGGGTTTTCTAGCACCTTGGTAACCAACATGAACCATGTACCCAATATATTCTATACATGATTTTCCGCTTTTAAATTCTTTATATCCATATTCTGCTTCATAATGCAAACCAAAACTGTCTTTAACATTTCCATTAGCGTAAAAACCAGTGCCAATCTTAATTACTTTATAGTTGCCTTCGACTACTAAACTACAAGCCAAATTAGATTTTTTAATAAATGGCTCAATTATTTTAAAATCAGCATAGATTTGATTGGTAATGAATTGTTTACCAATTTCAAACCTTTTGTCAAGTTCGGCAATTTCTTTCAAATCAATTTCTGATTGAGTAATTAATTCATCAAAGAAAGGAAAATCGCTCGGTGTTTTGGCTGTATTGTTGCTTGTTTCAAATTCTTTAAGAATTGATTCAATGATTGCATTTTGATTTACTGTAAGTGTGTTCATAATAAATGTTTTAATTGGTTTAATTATTATACGTACAATGGTGGTTAAAGGTTACTAATCTTCATCTTTAAGTAAATCCAATTCGTCAAATTCATCCAATGCTTCGCATCCATTCCAATCGTTGTACATTCTCTCCATTTCTTCAATGGGTAATGTTCTAAGGAATATAACATTGCTATCATGTGATTTATCGCTATCTGTTGAATAGACTGTGGACATTACCTTATCAATCCATGCTTCCTTTAATAACTCATCTAATGGACACGTAGAACAGTTCATACAACGATTATCAAACTCTTCATCATATTCATACTCACAGATTGAACATGGCAGTATTGGTACATGACAATTCGGACATTGCTGAACTTCGAATTTCCATTTTAATTTAACTTCATCTCCGCAGTGTGGACATTCCTCATCGGTTTTTCTCCGTATGTAATTAGTTGCCATAATATTTTAATTAAATTACTTTCACAATAAGGGTCTGAGCAAATCAATTGACCATCATAATCAATTCCATTGCCTTCACCTTCAAAACATTTCTCTCTCATGACAAACATTTGACAAGTAGGACAAAGAGTATGTACATTGCCATCTTCATCTGTAAAGATTTCACTAATCTTAACTTTTAAATTAAGATCATCTGTATCAAAATATTCACCAATGACTTCACCAGTTTCTTCATCTAATTCAGCATTGGTAGTTATTTCAATACCATCATCCCATACACTTGTAAATTTTCCTTTTTTCATTTTAATATTTTTAATTGGTTTAATTATTATACGAAATAGCCATTGCAATTGTTACATCACAATGGTTATTTTAATTTAAGGTTTCACAACGAACACACTGTTAAGTACAATATTTTCAACGTCCTTGTCAGCAATCTTTTTAAATCTTAACCCGACAACACAACCTTTTGGATCATTCACTCGGAAATCCGTTAAGTCACCATCGACAACTGGATAGCCCATAAAGGTTTCGGGCAATGCTTTACCTTTCTTAACATCAAACACTACAGCAATGTTCTTTCCTTGTTCAAGTAGTAGTTTACATAACCTTGTGTTATGACCCGAATATGAGAAGGTTAAATGATAATTTGAGACAGTATCACCCATTTTCAAATATTGTTTAGTATAGTCATAAAACTGTACTAATGGAAAATGTTGAAAGATATTTGCACCATCGATTTTAACGATTGCCCAATCAATATCACTTGTACCATTAAGACGCACACTAAAGTCATAACCAGCCTTAATTGCTTTTCTTTGTGCTTGTTGAATTTCAGCAATCATCCAATCCATAAAGAATGATCTATCCTCAAAGAATAGTTTAGATTTAACAATACGTGCGTTTTGAATGCGTTTTTTGCCATTCGAATTTAATTCCATACTTGCTCTACCACTTGTGGCTAAACAGCCTAATCTGCACTCAGGAGTGCTAAATAGGCATACGTTATAACCGCTTTGAGTTGAAGGAGCAAGGTAAATGATATAGGTTAAGTTACCACTAACCTTTTTATTTTTCATCAGCTTGGATGAAGTGTTAATACCACCTAAGTAAGATAAACCTGTTTGTTTCTTCGCTTGTCCGATTGTAGTGAAATTCATAATAATTTTAATTGGTTATTATACGAATTTTAATTTAAAAGGTTACAGAATTATTCAACCTCATCTTCAGTATCTAATTCAATTTCACCATCTAAAACTTTCTGCCAAAAGGTTTGTGCTAATTCTAAAGAACCAACACTACCTTCTTTAACATCACTACGACTTGGGATAAAGTTTCCGTAATAGTCTGTAGTTATTTTTTCTGATAATAGACATACACCATTTTCAAGCATATTCATTGCAGACCTACCAAAAGTACCTTCAAATTTCCAACACTCACCAGAGTCAATAAGTTTCTGCATTTCTGCGTAACCATAAGTCTTTTGCAATTCTGTTATTTGTTCAATTGTTATCATTTTAATTTTAATTGGTTTAACAATTATACGTAAATATTAATTAGAATGTTACAATGGTTTTAATTAAAAATCATAATTATTCTAATTTATACCAACTCTAAATAACTACACTATAAGGTAGGTGTGGATTACTCCCACCTCTCTCGAACCTCGCCTTATTATTCATTATACGAATTTAAAATAAAAATGTTACAAAAACTTTTAAACTGAAAGTGTTCGGTCTTATGAAATACTTTTAAATTAAAACTTATTTGTTAATTTTGCTTACAGATCGTAAGTTAAAATAAAAAAAGAATCCCCGATGCTTGGGTGCTATCGGGGAATTCTAAACTAACTTAAACTAACCAATTAAACCTTATATTTTATTAATTATACGTTTTTCTTTAAAAAAGGTTACAAAAAAATAACACTATATCTTACTTAAGATTAGTATCTTATGGTTGTTAATTAAAATAACTCACTTACGAATTGAAAGTTGTTCTTACTAGTTGAGGTTACTTACGAATTGAAAGTTGTTCCTACTAGTTGAGGTCACTTTCAATTCGTAAGCAAATGATGTTTTTAATTAAAATAGGATTGTAGATTATTGTCCTTAATTATTCTTTTTAATTTAGGAACATACTGTTTATCTTCGGCATAGTTCTGTTCCAAGTATTCAAAGTAATCTTCTTCTGTTTTCAATACAGAGAGGTATGTTGATGCGTACAATGCATAGTCAACTAATGATTCATTCCAATTGTCATAGTATGCGTGTTCGTTATGTGTGCCTTTAGCGATGTTCATTCTAACTACTGCTAATTTCATTCCAAAGAGATTATGATTCTCATTGAAGATTGGTGACTTGAAATAATTTGTCTCATGCATTGCTTGAGCCAAAACAATATGGGGAAATTTGAAGTGTAAACTTTTAATATCTCTAATCAATCTGTTTTGAGAAAAGGAATTATATTTGGACATTATTAGTTTGGCTTCAGATTCGTTGTAATTATCTTTAATGTTTGGTTTCATGGACATTCCTAATATTAATGAGATTAGTACAATCCCTCCAAATGTTTTCAATCCGTAATCAATCCAATTGACTTTCACGTATTGAAGTTTTTGTTTGTCATACTTGTAAAACATAATTTTAGTTTTTAATTAATACTCGTACATTGCTTATACGTATTTTAATTTAAAAAGTTACGATTGTCTTTACGACTATATTCCTTTTTAGATTTATGTGCTTTGGTTATACTTTTAAATTTACCATCATTCTCAATCTCTGCTTCACGTGAACCTCTACGTGATGCTTTAATATATGGGTCTAACTTTTTTTTCATTGTTTTAAATTAAAATAAGGTGCAGTTGCTCTGGTTAAGCAAATTCTGCACCTTTTAATTGATTGATAAATACATTGAATATATTATACGTACATTGGTACAGAAAGGTTACACTATCTCCACAAATGTTTTTGGTATGCCGTTGGTGAAGGTTTCTGTACCAACAGATTTGGTTTCGTTCAATTTTGAGAAATGATTAACAAGGGTATTAACAATCGATTTTTGTTCAGCAGTTAAATTTTTCATTGTTTTATAGTTTTAAAATGATTATAATTCTCTCCATATTTTTCCATCATAAATTGATGGTATCTATCCAACTTATTCCCATTGGTTACAAAGAACCCAACATAATAGTCAAACCACCATTCGATTTTCTTAATTAAAGTTTTCATCGTTAAATTATTAAGTGTTAGTAAATTGATATATTACTTATACGTATTTTAATTAAAATTGTTACACCATACCCAGCCAAATGTCCATTTTTTTCATTGATTTGGCTGGGTATAGATTAATATAGTCAGCCAAAATAATTAAAAGGGAGAGCAATCTCCCTTTTAATTCAGCATTTTATGACAATTGAATAAAGTCAATTATAACACTATCAATTTTCATTTCATAGTTAAAATTGTGCCATTCAACAAAATCCTCAATGTCGTAATTAAGCCCAAAATCATCCTTTAACCATGATTGATAATTAGTCCATGATTCACGTAATTTATCGTCAAAATCAGGCATATTCATGAGTTTAATTGGGTGAACATAACCTACAATTCCTTCAGTTTCCGTGTCGTGTAATGCGATAGCGTACATAGGTTGTACAATCTCAGGTCTTAGGGCATTGCCCAATGTTTCAAATAAGTTCATAATAATTTTTAATTGGTTTATTACTTATACGTGATTCTTAATTAAAATGTTACAAAGGAAAGGAAGATTGCTCTCCCTTTCCATTATGTCTTATATTGTTTCCAACATATACTCAAGCACCCTCGAATCTGTCTCAATTCTCTTCTCAGGCAATTCGGTATTTCTACTTCCTTCGTTAAGATACCAATTGATGCCATTGTAGACCAACCAATCGTTGATCTCGGTATAACCAAGGTTCTCATCCATCTCAAGATTGATTTGATTTACGATGGTATTTACGGTATTAAACTTGGCATTATCGACTGCCGTAATCTTTGATGCTTCCAACACCTCAGTAATTCGGTCTTCAAGGTCAACAGTCAATTTGCTACTTGCAAGTTTCTCATATTTGCTTGTGATTGCCTTGGTAATGGTAGGTGCTTCGTTACAAAACCTTTCCAACATTCCATCAAACTCAACCAACGATCTTTTAATTGCCTCAACAGTATGCTTGCCAACGATTTGAAGATTAAAGTCCTTCATTTCTTGAACTGCAATAACCAATCCATTGGTGCAGACAAGTCTGAAATAACCCAACATGATACGATATTTGGTCATACCATTGTAAGAGTGTTGCACCCTAATCATCGGGAAAATCTCATCGCTTGTGCCTTTAATCCTATAGGTATAGTTAACATCCGTAATCCGATAGTCACCATAAAACCGAACGTCTTTAACGTGAGTGTATTTCGACTCAAAATTAATGCCGTGATCATTTAAAGTTTCTTCAATCTTTGGAAAGATGTTTTCGTTTGGAACGAATCCATAAGTTTTTGAGCAATAGTTCAAATCCATTGTTCCTCTTTCTGTGTGACCAATAATGACCTTTGCATATTCGCTATTGGTCAGATTTGGATTGTCAATCATCTCAACTGGGAATAATAAGTCATCCAATGTTGTTACTGTGTTTCCTACTTTAATCTTTGCCATGATAAATAATTTTTAATTGGTTTATATGCAATTATACGTTTTTAATTAATAAAGGTTACAAAGATTTAAATTAAAATTCATAACAACATCTTATTTATTCTTATTCTAAATAATTACAATATAAGGTAGGTGTGGATTACTCCCACCTCTCTCGAACCTCGCTAATTATTATACGTATTTTAATTAAAAAAGGTTACAAGAAAAAAAGAAAAAAAGAAAAAAGTGCAGTTGCTATGGTAGGCAAAATTCTGCACCTTAATGAACACCAGAGTTCTTAATATTTTACGTCTTCTTCAAGAAAATACATTCGGTATAGAAACTCAATTGTAGATGAACTTGCACATACCAATTGAAAACTCCATTTTCTTTTGTTATCGGTATTGTAATACCATAGTTCATAATACGCATATGCCTCACTATGTCTAAGATTCTCCCACCATTCCAATGCGTCTGTTCTCATGATAATTTATTTTTTAGTGTTGATTATGAACCATGTATTGAAAGCATCGGCTATCCAAAATGCAAATAACAGATTGATGCAAATGAAATAGATTGATAGTGAACTACCCACCCACGCCAAAGGCGATGGGATGGGCTTCGGGTTTCACGGACTTGTGCTTCTTTGCAGAAGTCTTATTTGAGTCTCCACCCGTGTTTTCGACAGTTCCTGCCGAGTTTAATATTTTTAATCCTTCTTTAAGAATGTTCTTTGCTGCATTAAGGTCACGGTTTAATACGTGTCCATTCTTGCAAGTCCATTCCCTAATCGAAAGATTCAAGTCTTGATTTATCCAACCACACTCACAACAAGTTTTTGAACTTGGATACCAGCGATTAATTTTAACAATTTGTTTGTCGTTCCAATTTGCCTTGTATTCAAGTAATCTTACGAAAGTTCCCCAACTGGCATCCGATATATGTTTTGCAAGTTTATGATTTTTAACCATTCCTTTAACATTCAAATCTTCCAAACAAATTATATCATAATCAGTTACCAATTTGTGAGATACTTTATGCAAGTTATCCATTCGTGAGTTGGTTGTCTTCTCGTGAATTAAGGCTGTTTTTCGTCTTTGTTTTTCAAACGAAGTACTACCTTTTGTTTTGCGAGAAAGATGTTTTTGTGCTTTGGCTAACTTTCTTTCATATCGTTTTGTATATTTGTTGTTTTTAAATTTTATTCCATCAGAGGTAATAGCAAAGTCTTTTAAACCTAAGTCTATTCCGCATACAGCACCAGTTTTTTCTTTTGCTTGGTATTGTTCTTCGGAAAGAATGGATACAAAGTATTTGCCTGTTGGGGTTTTTGAGAATGTGCATTTACCAATTTCGCCTTTAATTTCACGATGAACAATTACTTTCATCCCTTCTTTAAACTTTGGTATGTAAAGTTTATTTTCTTCTAATGTTGCAAATTGAGGAACAGTAAATGTATTCTTATTTTTCTTTGACTTAAATCTTGGAAACTTGGCATTGCCACGAAAGAAGTTTACATAAGCAGTATCCAAACATCTTAAAGCAAACTGCAACGATTGACTATTCACTTCTTTAAGCCAAATAGTTTCCTCTTTTTTCTTTAATTCGGTAAGTGTTGCTGCTTGTGCATAATAATTATCAGACTTCTTATCTACTTGGTATTGTTCTTTACGTTCATTTAGAAAGTGATTAAAAACAAAACGGATACATCCAAAATGCTTATCCAACAGCGTTTTCTGCTCTTGAGTAGGTTGTAATTCAAATTGATATGTCCGAAATATTGTTTTCATCTATTAGTAAATACTCTGATTTTTTACAAAGATACATCTTTTTCGCATAACCGTTACATTTTTTTGTAAATATTTCCATTCATTTTGAGAAACATTCACAAAAAAATTCCACTACTATGTCTAAAAAATCTAATTACATCAGCACAAATCGGTCTAAACATTACCTAAAATGTCACTTAATTTTAGTTACTAAGTATCGTAAAAATATCTTAGTCGGTCAGTTAAATGATGATTTAAAAAGCATTTTTCAATCTATTGCAGATAGTTCTGATTTTGAAATTGAGGTTATGGAAACCGACCAAAATCATATTCATTTTCTTATCCGCTACATACCTCGTTTATCTATATCTCAAATGGTTCGTAGGCTTAAACAAGAATCCACTCGTCAAATTTGGTTATTACATCCAACATTACTTCGTCAAGAATATTGGTATCAGCAAATTTTTTGGAGCGATGGTTATTTTGTTTGTTCAATAGGCGAAGCATCACCAGATACTATTCGTGAGTATATTCTTTCACAAGGTTAAGTCGCTTATATCCCACCCACGTAAAAACGATGGGTGGGTTTTACGCTCCCTGAAATAAAATCAAACCCGTGTGTCCACTTAATACATCAAAATAAGTAACATCTATTAAATAGATTGGCAATAACGATAGCAACAGTTGAATTGTTGCAGTTAAAATAAGACCGAAAGTTTTAAATTTCATTTTAATTGGATTTAATGATTATTTTTTTTCCTTTTGTGAAAAAAGAAGATGACACTCAAAATAGCAAACATACTACTCATTGTGATTAAGAATCCCCAATGATGATTCTCAAGGACAAAAAGATGTCCCAAAAAAAGAAGTGATGCAATTAAGCAACATAAAGCAAAAATGGTTGAGGTTTTCATAATATATAATTTTTTAATAGTTATATTTATTATACGGATTTAAATTAAAAAAGTTACAAGAAAAATGAAAAAAGTGCAGTTGCTCTGATTAAGCAAATTCTGCACTTTTTGTGAATACAGTTGCTTTGGTGGGCAAAATGTCTGTATTCCAATCATCTTAATAACGTATTTATTATACGTACATTGGTACAGAAAGGTTACAAAGAAATGACTTCATTCAATACTTTAACTGCACTATCAATGCCTTCTTCACCATTAAAAAATAGATAGTCGTAGGAAGTACTTCCCATTCTTGAACCACTTTCATCATACCAATAGGCATATCCTTTATTGAATTCAACCTTCTTACCATCACCATCCAAATACCAACTAGAACTAGTTGTTTTGGTTTGATATTTACCATCTTTTGTTTGATATGAATGACCTGCAATTTTAATGTCTTCTGAAGTGTACATAACAATAAATTTTAATTGGTTATAACTATTATACGTAATTTTAATTAAAAGGTTACAAGATGTCTTTCAAAAGGAACAAAAATAATTCTAATATCCTCAAAAGATTTTTGATGCACCCACATATGATGTCCACCAAAACCACAAAAGAAATGGGTTAATTTCAAATTACGAAATTTCTCTCTTAAGCTTTTTTCGTTTTCGACAGATGTGATGTTATTGCAAATATAAACAAATTCAACGTAAACATCAACATCATTCGTGTCATTAATTTCGTTTTCAATTATTAATATCATTGCTTTATGTTTTAATTGGTTATATCTATTATACGTATTTTAATTAAAAAAGGTTACATCTCTGCAACCTTTTTTATGTTGTGAATTAATTATCACGATGATTTCTGTATCTTGAATCAATATAATTATTGAAGTTATCTACTCCCAGAATTATAGTTGCATTCAGTCTTCCCATTTCAATTACTCTATGTAAATCAATACAAACATGATCATCATACCCACAACCAATTAACACAATTACTAATAGTTTTTCAGGAATATTAGTTGATCCCATTAAATGTTCATAAGCATCGTTTTTTATTGATCCTTTGGTGTTTAAATTCTTAACTTCAATTCGAATATCAAGATTAATGCTTTTATCACAAACTGAAAAATCTGTCCATTTTTGTGTTCCATCTGAACAAAAGTAAGGTGATTGAAATACAATATAAGAATCTTTATCTCTTCTTAAATTTAACAATCGCTGAAATGGTTGTTTATAAAGACATTTATCATATTTAATATATTGATGCATCTTATTAAATATTTTTTCTTCGGTGGTTGTCATTTTATACATTGTTCTGTTTTTTAATTAAAATGGGTGCTATTACACACCCATTTTATATTTAACTTAGACAGCAATTAATTCTCTCTTTATTTGTTTCTGATACATTGACATTGCTTTGGCTTTGATCGTTAACGCATCATACTTATCCAAAACAAATCCATCACGACATAGCGCATTGAAGAACACATTTAATTGAAAGGAAACATTTTCGTTAAAATGTAAATCCATAACGTGCTTACAAATTTTATATGCGTCACGATTATTCTTAAACTCTCTTTTCATTCTCGCATAGAATGTTAGATTAATTTTAGTTTCCCTTTTTTTCAGAAGAGTTAAAACCTTTTCTTCACACCACATATCAATTGTTGGACTATTTAACCCTGCACTAAAATGTTTTGTGTTACCGATAACAATTCCATACATTTCAGAAGCGGTAAGTTTGTCTCTTTCAATACCATACGATTTAATTGCTTTGTCTCTAAATTCATCAAGAATTTTAGTTGCTTCACAATTAATTGTTATCGCAGAATTAAACGACTCTTCAGGATACCATTTTGAATTAGGCCCCGAATTCACGGTACAAATTTCACCAAGTGTCTTTGGATAGATGATTGTTACTGCAATGGGTAAGCCCATATATTTCATAGCCTCAAATCTATGATGTCCTTCGCAGATATTTCCAAAGATATCTATTTGTATCTTACTCATATCTGGCTTGAATGTACCATTTTTGATTGCATTCACATAGTAGTTGAATCTTCTGTTACTAAATCCACCCCGATTGCCTACAGTCCCCTTTACTATTGAATAATCAGTAATTACGTAATTGTAATTTACTTTTACCCCAATGAAACTTGCAATGATGAGCAAATTTTCGTAAGTTAAGTTAGAATACTTTTCGTGTGCTTTGGCTTGTACTTTTGTTTTCATGACAAATAATTTAATTGATTAATATTAAAATTGTTAGTAATTATTATACGCTATGGTTATTTATGATGTTACAACAAATGTAACTATTTTTAATTAAAAACTATTATTTGGTCACATTCTAAATAAGCAGAATATAAGGTAGGTATGGATTACTACCACCTCTCTCGAACCTCGCCTTATATTTATTATACGTTTTTAATTAAAAATAGTTACAGAATATTAAATAAAAAAAGGGGAGTAATCAACTCCCCTTTAACCAAACTAAACTAACCAATTAAACTAACCATACACAATTTCATCAAACAATGCGTACTGAATTATACTGTCGGCAGTACATGCATCGTGATTATCTAATAGGTCTGAAAGGTTCTCATTGTTTTCCAAACAATACCTCGCAATACCCTTTAGAAACATATCCAATGTCAGTTCCCATCGTTCCTTCTCATCGTCATCTTCTGCTATAAGATAAACAATAACAATACCTCCACATGTAAGAACTTCATAACTATCTACTATCTTAGATGCGTCTTCATCAGAAACACCAACAAATTCACCTTTAACTTTCTTTCCACCTCCATAAAAATTTGGATTACCATAAAATGCGGTACAAAGTAAGTCGTTAATGTCCTCACTTGTGAATTCGTGAGTCTGCTCAATTGATACCTTAAATTTCTTTTCCATGACTTAATGATTTAATTGGTTATAATTATTATACGTACATTGACCACTAAAGGTTACAATATTAATTAAAAATGTTACAAACTTTCTTAAGATTACGCCCCTTTGACCACATGTCATAAAAATCAATTACAGCCTCAAAAACTTCATTCTCTGAATCAATGTTGGTTTTATGCGTATCAATATAATACTCTGCAAGCAATGTCAAATTAACCGTGTTACAAGTGGTATCTAAATAATCTTTGAGATTGAAATTCAACTCTCTTGAAAAAAACTTAGTCTCGATTGCCATTGTGAAAGTTTTAATTGGTTTAACATTTGTGAAGATGAAAGGACTCGAACCTTTGACTCTCATAGCGTTACTTCGAAGATACTATGCCTATGTGACTAGGGACTCTGCCAACTGAGTTACATCCTCATTTATTATACGTACATTGCACACAAAGGTTACAACTTTTAATTAAAACTTATCCCATACAACTCTTATAAGCAAGATTCCAAACATTGTAATGTTTGCTTATAACATATAGTTCAAACAAACTATCTGTCTTTGGCTGTACATTGGTTATGTGAATTATCTTAAACTTTCCACTATCGTAGTCATATTCAATAGGTTCAACACCCTTGTTAAAGTAATCCTTTAAGGATAACAATAGACAGTTCAGAAAGTCTTCACCTAAAGAATTTTTAATCTTGTCTTGGTTTCTTAAACTAAATCTAATCATTGGTATATGTTATGTTAAATATATTTCAACTTCAGAATATCTACACTTACCGCCAATTAGAAATAAACCGTCTTTATATACACTATATGTTTGATCGGTAGTATTAAAGTATATTTGAAATCCTTTAGACTCTGCAACTAATTTCATTGCTTTATAATTTTTAATTGGTTATATCTATTATACGTACATTGCACACTAAAGGTTACAACTTTTAATTAAAAATCAATGTCAAGTGCTAACTTTCTAATATCCCTTATTGCCCATTTCAATTGTAGGTAATTTAAGGCATAGTCACTGTACATTGATCTTCTGTTGTTTTGTTAAAGAGAAGATAAGTCATTGGTTCAATTGAGCGTGGCGATGCCTACCCGTCCCTTCTTATGACTTATCATTCTCAATTTTTTACTTTACCCCTGCCATCTTTTTTAATTCTTCCTTTATCTCCCTTGCTTTCAAACCTTTCCATGTTTGTGCATTTGCCAAAAAGTATAGGACAATGCTTTGTGCTGAATCATAGCCGTAATTGCTATTGATTGAGTCTAATGTCCCCATTGCTTGTACATATGGTACTGCACCGAAATACATATTTGTCCAATCTGCACGAATCTCACGTGCAATTGTGGAAAGGGAGCGTGTTGTTGTGTTCATGATATTGGTTTTTAATTGGTTTACTTATTATACGTATCTTAATTAAAAAGGTTACAATATTAATTAAAAACTTTACAGTAATTTCTTACTGTTGTCAATCTTATAAATGATTCTTCCGTATGCATATACAATTGACAGAATTATTATCCATGTCGGAAACCTTCCTATTGCCTCAATTAAAAACTTATATGTAGATATCGACATTAGTGCAAGGATTAAGAACATTGTACTAACTAATAAGATCAAAAATGCTTTCATTGTGTTGGTTTTTATTGATTGGTATTTGAACATTGTACTATTGTACTTTCGATTTTAAGCCGTTTTAACGGCACTTCCTACCTAAGTGAGTAGGAAGTACCAACGGATTTTAACTCTGCTTTCAGCATCTTCTTACAACGATGAACATCTATCTTTACTTGTCCTAAAGGAATGTCTAACATCTTTGCAATCTCATCGTAAGAATACTGCTCAACAAATCTCAAATTGGCAATCTGTTGGTATTTTGGTTTAAGACTGTTAAAACCTTTGTTAACACTTGTTAACAGTTCAGCATTTTCGCTTTCTGCACTTGTATCTGAATTGGAGTCAAATTCCATAAACTCATTACCATCTTCGTTAACATAATCACTAATGTAAGTCTTGTTATTGCTCCTTACTTTAGATGCTACTGCACAACCATTTTCGTCTGCATTCTCAACAGTCTTTACCGATGTATCTTTGCGGTAAGAGTCTAAGATCAATCTAAATGCAATACCTTTTAACCAAGTGGTTATCTTATTGCCGTGTGACTTGTCAAAGGTTGGTACACCTTTGAGAAACGTATCGTTACAGATTTCTTTCGCAATTTCTTTATGCTTATAGTTCATCTTATAATTAATGAACTGCAAAACCTCTGCATAATGCTTTGAGTAGATTTGCTCAAAGGTAAGTTCCTTTTCAACAACAACAGTACCTTTGGCAATGCCCCAAGACTGTTTCATACAGAAACTAAACATTTCCATTGTCCTAACTGATTGATTACGAAAGAGAACCCAAGCACGTTTCATAATTTCTGATTTGTTGTACGATGTTTTCATTGCGATAAGATTAAATGGTTACTAACTGAATCCGATGCAAATATATATCAAAAAATCGACATTGATACTTTTTAATTAAGAAAAGATTAGGTAAGATGTTAATCAATAATCATTATAAATAACCTCTGGGAGTAACGTACAATGATACTACTGGGATACCGTACAATGTGGAAGGATACCGTACAATATACGCTCCCTACATTACCGTACAATGTAACAACCTACCGTACATTGGACATTGGTACATTGGCTACTCTTTTACATTGGTACATTACGTATGCACGTGTATGTGTGCGTATACACGTATACGTGTGTGCGTGTAATACTATATTAAGATTAATAACTCTAAATCATTCCATCGCAAAGATAATGTTTTTAATTAAAATAGTAATACTGTGATAATTATATATATATCATAACTGCACATACCCACATATGCATAAACCCACATATGTTCGCACTCACACATACACATACACATACACATACTTGCATACGTTCACACTCACACATACACATACTTGCATACGTTCACACTCACACATACACATATGTGCATACACATACGTTCGCTCACACACATACATATGCACATACCTACATACATATGCACATACGTTCGCACTCACACACATACACATATGTGCATACGTATACACGCTGGCGCACGTGAGCGATGCTTCTAACCCCAAATATCTTCCTTTGAAAATATTATTCCCAACGACATATGCAACTAATTTAACATCTTTTAACAATCCGATCCCTTATTTAGAATCATAATTAATTACGTTTAAACCCAATCTTTTTTTAATTAAAAAGTATCAATGTCGTTTTTTTGATGTAGTTTTGAATCGGCAATCAAGCCACCGTTGCACTGAACGGCAGTCCTACCGAGAAATGACTTTAAACTACGGATAAAGGGTATAACCGATTAAGGGTCTTTTTTGTTGCGCATAGCGGATTAAAATCGCAAGTGACAAACAGACGTAGGGAATGATGGTGTTTTAGTTGCCCTAAGATAGATATTTATTAATCAATACTAAATTATATTGTTATGAGTACAGAAATTGCAAAGATAGTAAAATCTATCATCGCAAAGTTTCGCACCTTGAATGGTGCATCATTTGTAGGCATCGGAGAATATCTGAATAGCCACAATGAATTGGCAAATTACGTGGTAATTGCCGATTTTAATTACGGCAATGCAGTCAGCAAGACTGTTGACACTCTTAACTCCCTTGTGGAGTCTGATTTTCAAGCAATTGCTGAAAAGTATGCAGTCTGCAATATTGAAGGCACACGTTACTGTAACGGTGCAGTAAATCAGCAAAAGTATATCGTTGAGGGTAAGGAATTGCCTAAAGAGGGTACAAAAGCACGTGAACAAGTGCTTAAATCTATCAAGGTAACTAAAACATTGCAAACAGTTTGTAATGAGATGGTTAACCAATTCATCGCTAATAAGGACAAAGAAACACGCTCAACTGCCTCACAATCAGCGATTGATGCATACGAACGGATTACGAACAGTATTAAATTGTGCATTGAAACACGTCAACTGCACATCTACGCTTTGGCACATAGCAAAGTAGTATTGCAAGAGGGCGAATATGCAGACTCCGAAAAGTACCTTGAAACGCAACAAAAGGAAGCAATTGCAAGGTATTGTAAGTATCAGTTAGGTAGTGAGTTAACTACTGAAAAGTATCGCAATTTTATCATCGACCCTGAAAAGTTGGTTGCAGTTGCAGTTGCAGGCGAAACAGTTAGTTTTGCATAATCTTCTATCACCTAAGCAAGTGGCTAAACTGCTTAAAATTAGTTATTTAACCAATCACAAACAATTTTTAACTATGGCTACGATCATTAAAAAACTGAGTATATCTACTGCTGATGCAGTCAAGATGGTTAGCAATTTTGCACCCTCAATATACCAACAAGCAGTTTATGATTTTATCAAATTTAGCAATGGCAATTGCGTTATTGATGCCGTTGCAGGGTCAGGCAAAAGCACGACAATTGTCAATGCTCTTAGGGACATAGCACCCGACAAAAAAGTTCTCTTCCTTGCCTTTAATAAGGCAATTGTAGAAGAGTTGAAACTGAAAATTGGTAATCTATCAAATGTGACAGTCAAGACCTTGCATTCGCTTGGTGGTAGTGCAGTTATGCGCACTTTTAAATCTGTACTTGATAACAATAAGTACAGAACATATATTAATGATGGCATTCGTTTCGGTGCTATTAGACCTACTGTTCAGTTACTTGAAGAGGAGGTGCTTGACTATAAATCCAACATAGTTAAGTTAACCGACCTGTGCAGAGCATATCTTTGCAATGACCTTGATACCCTTGAGGGTATTGCTTTCAAGTATGATTTAAATCTGCTTGATAATGAGTGCGGTATGGCTCTTAACGTGGTATATTGGGGCGAAAATAATGTTGGTACTATAGACTTTACTGATATGATTTATCTGCCAAATGTAAAATCTTTAAACACAGAGGTTTACGACTACGTTTTTATTGACGAATGTCAAGATTTAAACTCAGCACAAAGGGAATTGATGCTCCAATGTGTTAATCCAAATGGAGGCAGATTTGTTGCGGTTGGTGATCCTCGTCAAGCAATTTACGGCTTTGCGGGTGCAGATGTTGAGTCTTTCAATATACTCAAAAATCTACCCAATACCACTATGTTACCATTATCTGTTTGTTATCGGTGTGGCTCAGATATTATTACATTAGCCAAGGTTATTGTGCCTCAAATCGAAGCACGTGAAGGTGCTGATTCAGGTGCAGTTATCCGTAACGCAAAATTGGAATCTATCAAAGATGGTGATATGATATTGTGCCGTGTTACTGCTCCGCTTGTTGCCCTCTGTATGCAATACATAAGTGAGGGTACAAAAGCCTATGTAAAAGGTAGAGATATTGGTGCGAATCTTATCAATATGATCAACAAAAGCAAACGTAGAAATATTGAGGACGTTCTCAGCAGACTATCTGCTGAGGGTGAGAAGATTGCAGACAAAGTGCAAAGGAAAACACGTTGCAGTATTGAGGAGGCAAGAGAGTCTTCAATGTACAGTTCACATATGGACAAAGTACAAGCAATCATCGTATTGTCGGGTGATCTCAAAACCACTGATGCCGTGATTGGTCGCATTGAAAAAATCTTTAAGGATGAGGAGCGCAATGGTATCTGCCTTTCCACAATCCACAAAAGCAAAGGATTGGAATCTAATAACGTTTATATCATCTGCGAAGAAAAGATGATGCTGAAGAGGGCAATGAAACTTGAATGGACGAGAGTGCAAGAAATCAATCTTGTCTACGTTGCATACACGAGAGCAAAAAAGGTGTTAGGCTTTGTTACAGATTTCGAGTTCAAATAATTTAAATGGGTGCAGATATCTGCACCCATTTTTTTTGCCCTTACCTATAATATTATGTTAAGTAGATATTTATACATTTTCTTGCATAAATATACTATCCATATCCATTATAAATTAGACCATCAGTGCTTATCAATATCCATTCTAAATAACTGTGACTCAAATGACTACATCTATTCCTTGCCTCATTTAAGGCGATTTAAGCTACCCTATTCTGATGTGGATGCCCAATATCATTCTCTAATTATCTTATCCCTATGCCTTCCTTTAGTACCCTACCACCCCGTATCCCCCCCTCCTACCCCCCGTCAGACCGACCCCTTCTGAGGCTGGCGGTGCTACATTCATAGCCTCACATAACTCCACAAATTTTCTCAAAAAAATTTTTTATTTTCCAGATTTTTCTTTGTAAAACATAACCACTTTAAATAAATCTTATAAAATCCTGATAATCAATCACATGTTATAAATTCAAAAGCTTAATTTTTTTATAAATATTTTTCGTATTATCAGAATATGACTTTAGAATTTTTTATAAAAAATAAATTTTAATTACTCATTAGTATTATTCATTAGTATTATTCATTAGTATTATTCATTAGTATTATTCATTAGTATTATTCATTAGTATTACTTATTAGTATTTATGCTTAAAAGCATTATAATGGATAAATCGCAAAGAGAATTAATCAACACATATCTTAGGAAAAGAAATATTGCTGCGGAACAAGATGAAAAATATTATTTTAATAAGACTGAGAGTTTATATTTGATTAGTCATCCCGAAAATTTAAATCAATTTAAATTAAGTGATGGTAGACTAAATGATAATGTTGCGACAGCGTTATTAAAATATGGTGAAGATAAGGAAGCGATGGGTAAATATTTAGGAAATGTTTCTATTACAAATGCCATGTATAATACATCATATTTATTAAACGATGATGATATATCAAACAGAAGGGAAATGGCTGAATTTATATTAAGTCATAGCACCAATAAATTATATTCACATGATCTCGCATATGTTGTAGAAGCAGCTCCAGATTTATTAACACCACAACAGATATTAGAAATGATTAAGAATCAATATACTGGAGAATATGATATTGCCATGATTATTGCAAATAAGCCAGAAATGATAGATTCTTTTGATACATCTAAATATAATGTATCAAGTATTAATTTAATATTATCAAAGAATCCTTCCTTATATGTGAAATTTAAGAATAAGTTGGAACAATATAATGAAAATGATTTAACCCAATTAATGTATAAGATGAAGGGTCAGGAATATGCTGTTAATAAAGAAAAAAGATATGAGTTAATGTTAAAGCAATTTTATTTAACGTTAATGAAATTTAATTTTTTTTATTATTACTTATTTGATAATCATAATAAGTTTAAGCCTTACGACATTGCAAATTTATTGAAAATTAATCCCAAGATGGCAGATAAGGTGGATATGAATTCCATAAGCAAGTATGATATAAAAGACATATTAATTGCTCACCCATCTTTATTTTCCAAATTAGATACATCTAAATTGGATAAATATGATGTTGTTGATATGATAAATAAACAACCTTTATTATTAAATTACTTTGATTTAAATAAATTTCACGAGAGTGATATTGTTAATATAATCAAAGCAAATCCTTCCGCAATAGATAAGTTTGATTTATCAAAAATTCAAAAATATTA
>Ga0265593_1000201_pt1 | contig 37964 bp, 20 predicted proteins | sample saktaG_8_FD_190136 | JGI IMG/M metagenome (GOLD analysis project Ga0265593, IMG submission 190136) | Saline water microbial communities from Sakinaw Lake, British Columbia, Canada - sak_2011_5_24_36m | ecosystem: Environmental > Aquatic > Non-marine Saline and Alkaline > Saline ... | reverse complement strand
TTTCGCGGTGCGAGTTGCGGATGCCGATGGCGAGCGTGGTGGTGGCCACCGCCGGCAAGCCTTCCGGGATGGCGGCAACGGCCAGTGAAATCGAAGCGGTCAGCATTTGCAGCCAAGTGTAGCCGCGAAGAATCCCTAAGCCGAAAACCCCCAGGCACAGCACCCCGCACACCTTCGCCAGATTTCCATTGAGGTCGTCAAGCTGTTGTTGCAGCACGGTCTTCGGCGGCTTCACTTCCCCGACCAGGGACTGGATGGTGCCGATTTCGGTGTGCCGCCCGGTCGCCGCGACCAGCGCCTGGCCGCTGCCGCCGGTGACTATCGTGCCCATGTGCAGCATGTTCTTGCGGTCGGCCAGCGGCGTGTCCTCCGCCGCGATGAAGTCCCAGTGCTTGCCGACGGGCATGGACTCGCCCGTCAGGGTGGACTCGTCGACGGTGAGGCGGCTGCTGTTCAATAGCCTGGCATCGGCGGGTATGCAGGAACCCGGCGTCAACACCAACAAGTCGCCGATGACGATGCCCTCAATGGGGATGGTCAATTGCTTGCCATCGCGGATGACGCGGGCATGGGTCGGGGCCATTGACCCCAAGGCATTGATGGTGCGCTCCGAGGAGCTTTCCGTCACATAGCCGATAATGGCGTTCATCAGCACCGCGCTGACGATGACGGCAGCATCGATCAACCCCCCGGTGGCCACCGACACCACCGCCGACACCCCAAGCATGGCCATGGCGGGGTTGGCGATTTGCTCGGCGAAGATTTCCAAGGTGGAGCGCCGCTTGTTCTCGGCGAGGCGGTTGGGGCCGAATATTTGCAGGCGGTGCCCCGCCTCGACGACTGACAAACCCACTTTGGACGTGTCCAGCCGGGCCATGGCTTCGCGCGTGTCCAGCTTGTGCCAGTCATGCCTGGGGACCGGCTGGCTGGGCACGGCCTCCACGGGAGCCTTCGTTTTTCCGAACGGGAACTTGAATCGATCGCCAAAAAACCAAGATTCCTTGGGGCTCTTCGGCTTGGCCTGGGCAGGTCTGGCCAGGAAAGGGCGGGGTTTCGGCTTGGGGATGGAGACAATCCGTCCGTTCAAGCACCGGCGGGCGACTTTGTCCACTTCCCGGAGGATCGCATCCGCGTCCTGGCCGGGGAGGAATTCCACCAGCACATTGCCGGTCAGGCTGCTCGCCCGAGCATATTGGATCAGCGAGTGGCCGGACAGCGCCTTTTCCAGGTCGGCTTTGAATTTGTCGGAGCGGTACAAGCCCTGCACATGCAGGCGGGCCCTGCCCGAACCTGCGGCATGGACAATGGAAACGATGGAGGGCGGATCGACTTGGGCGGCGGAGTGGGCCATGGGCTTAGGGTTACGGGGCAATGATAAAAATGTCGGACACCTTTAAGGACGCATTTACGAAATTGCTCACGCATCATCTTGGGAAAAACAGATTGAAATAGTATGTATTGTGATTTACATTGCTGGTCAAATAATATTGCTTGTTGGGTTGATTAAAAATCACACATGAAAACTTTGGAATTTTATTCTGTAAATATTACAGCATTATGACAAAGGAATCCGCGTCGGCATGGTTTTCCAGAAACCCAACCCATTCCCGAAAAGCATCTACGACAATATCGCCAAACAATTACTTGTCTTTTTCCGATAAACTGTAAACTCAAAGCCATAACCTGGGAGGGTTGAGACCATGAACCAAACCAAAGCAAAACCACAGCATCGCGCCCATGTCGCCAGCCTGACGCCGGGTCGTTTGCGCATTAAGATGAATCCGCAGCACCGGGATGCCCTGACCCTACAAGGCATCCAGTCCGATTTACAATCCCACGAGGGTGTAAGCGATGTCAGGGTCAACCCGGCCAACGGCAGCCTGACCATGAATTTCGACAAAAGCCGTTTTAGTGCCAAAGGAATCATGGGCTTGCTGGAAGATGTTGATGTGCTGGTGGAGTCGGTCGGGCATTCGCCTGGGGTTGAAGGCGGAAGTCACGACGGTGGACCTGCATCCACCGGACTCATCGCCGCCGTCGAGGATTTGAACCGGCGCATCAAGTCGGCAACCGGCCTGCCCATCGACCTGAAGTTGGTACTTCCGGTTTCCTTCGTCGGCGCAGGGTTGTGGTCCGTCGCCCGACGGGGTCTGATGATTGAGACTGTCCCTGGCTGGCTGTTCCTATGGTTCGCTTTCGACATGTTTGTGAAACTGCACCCGATCCGCCCCGATAAAGCCGAAGCCATTGACCCAACATGGGATTAACCCAGAAGCGACTGCGAGAATTCATGCCAGAGTCCGCGGTTGGTTGGATATTCAAAAAATCTGCGTAAACAGCCAGTACAGGGAGCCGGAGAGGACGGTTGCAACAGGCAGGGTCAGAATCCAGGCTATTGCCAGGTTGCGCAGGGTGGTGAACTGCAAACCCGATTTGTTGGCGACCATCGTACCGGCCACCCCTGACGATAGGACGTGCGTGGTGGATACTGGCAGACCGAATATATCGGCCGCACCGATAGTCGTCATGGCGACCAGTTCCGCCGATGCCCCTTGGGCATAAGTCAGGTGAGACCTGCCAATCTTTTCCCCCACCGTCACTACGATGCGCCTCCATCCCACCATGGTGCCCAGGCCCAAGGCGATGGCGACTGCCACCTTGACCCAGAGGAGTATGAACTTGGTGGAGTCATCTATTTCTTTCTTGAATGCCATGAGGTTGGAATGGGTGTCGGCGTCGAATTTCACTGCGCCGTTCTTATCCAGGAAGCGAATGGATTCGGAGGCCAGATACATGTCGTTGCGAACGTTGGCCACAGCCTCCATCGGCACACGGGCGAGGGAACCGTACTCCTTCACCTGCCTGGCGATGTCGCCGACTATGCTAGCGAGCGCAGGCACCACCTCGGCTTTGTACTCTTTAGTGCGCACGTATTCGGCCAGGGTGGCGAGGGGGTCGGCAGGGGCCGCAGTTGATGTGGACTTGACCAAGGCTTCTTGGGTGACGTGGGTCACCGCCAAGAACTGCGTCATGTGATCCATCGGCATCGCCCGGTTCAAGGCGTAGGCGGTCGGTACGATGCCGACTAGGATAAGCATGATGAGGCCCATGCCCTTTTGCCCGTCATTGGAGCCATGGGCGAAAGAGACGCCCGTGCAGGTCAGAATGAGAATGCCGCGAATCCACCAAGGCGGCGGGGTGTTGTCTTTGGGTTCCTCGTAGAGTTCCCGGTTCTTCACCAATGCGCGCAATGCCAGCAACAACAGCGCGGCGCAACAAAAACCGATTATCGGCGAAAGCAGCAGCGAATAGCCCACCTTGGTCGCCTGCGCCCAATCGACGCCGCTGGCGCCGCCCCGGCCGTGCATCATGGCATTACTGATCCCGACACCGAGGATCGAGCCGATCAGGGTATGGGATGAAGAGGCCGGCAAACCGAGCCGCCAGGTGCCGAGGTTCCACAGAATGGCAGCGATGAGCAGGGCGAAAACCATGGCGAAACCGGCACTTGACCCCATTTGCAACATCAGCTCGACGGGCAGCAACGAGATGATGCCGAAGGCAACCGCCCCGCTCGAAAACAAAACTCCGAGAAAATTGAACAGGCCCGACCACAATACGGCAAAATTGGGCGGTAACGAGTGTGTGTAGATGACTGTTGCCACGGCGTTGGCGGTGTCATGGAAACCGTTGACGAATTCAAACCCCAGGGCGGTGAGCAAAGCCAGCAAAAGCAGGATGAATGGAAGCCAAGTGAGCGGCTTGCCCCCGGCAGTGCTGATATCGCTCACCAGGCTATAGCCTGTGAACAGTAAGCCAAAAACGATCAAGCCTATGAAAACTATATTAACAATTGGACTGTTTTTTTGATCGAGACGGGGAGCGGAGGCTGTGGACAGGACGTCGCCAGGGGCATTCATGTGGGTTCTAATGGTTGTCAATAGGAGCCAATTATAGTACTAATAGCTGATAAGCGTAAAAATTTTTCACTTGAAAAAATATCATAGGCGCTTTTCGACACTAAACGGTCAACGAAATTTCATAAACTTGTACAAAAAAAGGGTGTTAGGTGGATAAGAAAGTGGTTATCTTCGGAGTAATTGCGTTGGGCATTTCCGGTTCCGCACAAGCCGATGCGGTGCGCGGACCATCTCAGCATTGCCGGGTCATCCACGGTCTATCCGTTTTCCACGGTCGTGGCAGAGCGAATTGGCAAAGCTGAAATTCAAAACCCCAAAGGTCGAATCAATAGGCACGGGCGGGGCGGGGGCATTAAGCTGTTTTGTGAAGGAATAGGTGTCGCCTATCCAGATATGGCCAATACTTCCCGTAAAATGCAAAAATCGGAATTCGATGCTTGCCAGAAAACCGGCATCACCGAAATTGCGGAAGTTAAAATTGGTTTCGACGGCATCATTTTGGCTTATTCAAAGGAATCTAAGTTTAAGTACAACCTTACCCTAAAGGAAATATAGTATCCACTTTAAATTCCAAGGGAAAGCCAAGATCAAGCCGTCAATGCCTGCGCTTTTTGGGCAATCAAATCCGCCAGCGACGGCAGCTTGAAATGGCCGGACACCCGGTCGTAAACGTAGTCATAAAAGCCCATGCCCAGTTTCTTGGCGGTCTGGTTGATTGACATGAACGTGTCTTTCATTTTCGTCCCCTGTTCGCTGCGGGTCTGGTAGCTCGCATCGCGCACCCGCGCCTGCACCCTTGCGCCAAGCTCGGCATCGTTGTTGTGCAATGGCAGTCCGGGAAGCCCCAGCACCCGCAACAATTCGGCCTTGTTGGCGCGGGTCTTGGCGATGCGGGCGTCCAGGTCTTCATAGCCCGTGGCGGTCGCGAAGAGTCCGTCGAATTGTTCCGAAAGCCGGTCTTTTTTCTCCGGCGTGGGCCCGGGCTTGTATTTGAGCAACTCGGCGTAGTACCCCCAGTACCGGCTTCTGAAGCCGGCCAGTGCGCGTCGGCGTTCCGGCACGACCGGCCTGAGCTTTTTATAGTGCCGCTGGCGGAAGCGATGGCAGGCAAAACACAGCAAATACAAGCGTGCCGTGGCTGGCGACATGCGCTGCAGCTTATAGACCGTATAGAACTTGACCAGCGAGGCGTAATATTTGCCGCTCTCATTGGAAATTCCTGCCGTCGCGAGGAAGTGTTTGGCAAATGTCGAAGCCAGTACGACAATTTACGAGAAAGGCGTATCGCTCACAAAATCAGCTATGCGGGCAATCGAGAAGAGCTTGGAGCGCGATTCTGAATTGCCGAAATGGGACATACTTATCAACCCAATGGTTGCTTTTTTATGGTATGTTATTTGCCGTAAATAACCTAGGCTGTTTGTGTTTGATCACCTTACAGCATACAACTTTTTTAAGCCTCCGCCTTCTCCTTTGCCCCCTGATCACGTCATAATCACTCTAGATATAGAGTGGAAATGCCGATTTTGTGCGGTGCTGGTGGGCTGAACGATGACCAAGGCCCAAGGCCCAAGGCCCAAGGCCCAAGGCCCAAGGCCCAAGGCCCAAGGCCCAAGGCCCAAGGCCCAAAGAACTAAAGTTCTTGCTTTTCAGGTTCTTTTTAGAATATTATGAAATTGCAACTATGCTATAGTTATAGCAGAGTCCTATCCGATCTACAGGATAGTGGTAAGCGTTCACGCCCCTGCCCTTTCCTGGGAGCGAGGCCATCTTGGCCGCCATTTCAGCGGACGAGACACCCACTAAAACTAGGGGGAGTGAACGCTTATTTGAATTAAGCCGTCATACCGGCATGAATTGCCGGTATCCAGAACACAGGGATGTGAATCTAGCTAACGGACTTTGATCAAACTGAAGTTTGGAGATATTATTGTGGTGATTCATTCCCTTTCCACACCGACCCGCACGGTGCTTGCCGCAGTTGTCCTCTCGACAGCATCGAATGTTGCCAATGCCGGTTTCATTTCCAATACGCCCGGCCCGTTCTTGGGCAGTACCGTCGATCTGCAAGCCGGCGGCGGAGTCCTCGTGCCAGTTCCTGGAGTCGGTCCCGGTGGCATCACCCTCTACGCTAATAATTTTTACATCAATAACTTCTCAGGGCAAAGCTCCGTCACCTCCGGTGGCAATACTTTTGAGACCTATGACGCCACTCTCTCTGCAACTTGTTAGATTCGACGGGAAGCCCCGTGGATGCCACCGCGACGTTTAACGCCAACAACAGTTTCGTAGTCGAATACCCAGTGCGCACTAGCGACACCGAGACGGGTATGTTCAACATGCAACTGCAGGAAGCTACGTTCATTGGCAGTTCGGGGACCGTTCAACTGGTTGGGCCAACGCCAACCGCCACAGCCAGTATCTCAGCGATCAGCGGCGGCCTATATGACATTGCCTACCTCAGTAACTTCACCATTATATAGCAGTACAACCATCAATGGCGGCGATGGAATTTTTGAAATTTTATGAAATTAATCAAATAACTATATTGATGTTGAAAACACTGTACTATAGAGTGAATATCACCACGCCGCCGTACCAACCCTATGCTGGACAGCTATTGAAAAACGAGCACATATCGTGAGCGTAGAAATCTACATTGTTGGCATGGCAACCGTCTACGCGGGTGCCAAAGACCTTACGGAGTTTTGGGAAACTGCCTTGACGCGCCGTCGTGGTTTCAGGGAGTTTCCGCAGCAACGGTTGCAATTGAACGAGTATGGCTCCACAAGCCGCGACGATCATGACAAGACCTACGTCAGGTGTGCTGCGGTCATTGATGGATTCGAATTCGATTGGAAGGCCCACCGGGTTCCCAAGGCGACTTTTGAGGCGACCGATCCGGTTCATTGGCTCGCGCTCACGACCGCAATGAAGGCGATCAAAGAAAGTGGCGTGGATCTCGACGCAGCCGGGCGTGACCGCTGCGGGGTCATCCTGGGCAATTCCCTTACCGGGGAAGTGTCGCGGGCAAACCTTCTGCGCTTGCGCTGGCCCTATGTACGCCAAGCGGTTGCAGACGGGGCCGCACGGGCGGGCCTGCGTGATTCGGAGCTTGCCGCGCTCATCGGGGAGATTGAGCAGAGCTTCAAAGGTGCCTTTCCGGTCCCTAACGAAGACACGCTGGCGGGTGCGCTTTCCAACGTCATCGCGGGGCGTATCTGCAACGTACTCGACTTCAACGGCGGTGGCTACGTCATCGACGGAGCCTGCGCGTCGTCACTGTTGGCAGTGAGCGCCGCATGCGAGGCTTTGGAAGCCGGACGCCTAGACATGGCGGTGGCGGGAGGCGTTGACATTAGCCTCGACCCCCTTGAGATGGTCGGTTTTGCGCGCACCGGGGCTTTGACTACCGGGCCGATGCGCGTATACGACAAAGACTGTTCCGGCTTTCTTCCCGGCGAAGGCTGCGGCATGTTGGTTCTCATGCGCGGACCGGAAGTGAGGCGGCACGGGCTTAAGCCGTGGGCGCGGATAGCGGGCTGGGGCATTTCTTCGGACGGCTCGGGCGGCATCACAGCACCGAAGGCGAGTGGCCAAGCCTTGGCCATGCGGCGTTGTTACGAGCGTAGCGGTTTCGCCGCCGACAGCCTCGACTTCATCGAGGGCCACGGGACCGGCACGCCAGCCGGGGATCGGCAGGAACTACTTGGCTTCTTGGCTGCCACGCGTGGCGACGACCGTTCGGACTTGCGCCGCACCGGCATCACCTCGATAAAAACCCTACTTGGGCATACCAAGGCCGCCGCCGGGGCGGCAGGTCTCATCAAGGCCGTCCTCTCCGTCAACCAGCGCGTACTTGCACCGATGGCGGGATTCCAGACACCAGCCGATGCCTTTGATACCCCGGGTGCGCACATCTATCCCCTCTCACAGGGAGGCTGCGTAGCACCGGAGACGGGGCTGCGCGCGGGCGTTTCCGGTGCCGGCTTCGGCGGCATCAACTGCCATGTCGCGGTCACCAGTGAGGGAATCCTTAAGCGCGGCATGGACACGCGAGATGCTGAATGGCTCCTCGCTTCGGCTCAGAGTGCCGAACTGTTCATTGCCAGTGCCGACAATGTTCCCGGCCTGCTGGATCGCGTGGAGGAACTACTGCGGCTATCCAATGGCATGGCTGAGGGTGAGATGGTGGACTTGGCCGCTGCCTGTGCCTTTCGCGACAAAGCCGCCACAGTCCGCATGGCGGTGGTTGCGGGGACCGTCGATGAGTTGCGCGACCGGCTTGCGTCGCTGGCGCAGGTGCTCGTAGGGGCGGGTTCCGAACCCGCCCCTACTATGGGTGCTGGGGACAAAATGCGGTTAGCGCCTCCCGGCACACTGCTCGGCCGGGCGAACCCACAGTTGCGCATCGGTTATTTGATTCCTGGTCAAGGATCCCAGTTCGTCGGCATGGGCTGCACCCTAGCCAAACGTGCGGGCTGGGCCGCCGCCAGACGCGCCCTGTGGGACACACAGTTCGCCTCCTTGGGATCCGAGGGGCTGTCCGGGTTCATCGACCTCCCGACCGAGCGGGCGGACACCCCCGAGGTGACGGCCCGTTGGGACGCGGCACTGCGTGACACCCGCATCGCCCAACCTGCCATCGTGATGACCAGTCTGCAATGGATTCAATGGCTGCGCGAAGTGGGCATCACCCCGTGCGCTGTGGCCGGGCATAGCTTGGGTGAAATCGCAGCATTAGTGGTGGCAGGCATGCTGTCGGAAGCAGAGTCCATTGAAATCATCCGCATCCGCGCCGAGTCCTGTGCCGCCGAGGGCATCACCCCTCCGGGCGGAATGGTGGCACTGAAGTGCGATGTGGGGATGGCCCAAGAGATGATTGCGGCGGCCGCAGGCTACGCCGTCGTCGCCAACGACAACGCGCCAGGTCAAACCGTGGTGGCAGGCGATCCTGAAGCCCTTGCCGCGATTGCCGGTCTCGCCGCCAAAGGCAAGATCGATGCGGTAACGCTAAATGTATCCAAGGCATTCCACTCCGACCACATGGCCGCCACTGCCGAGGCACTCGGGCTGCTTGCCAATGTCCGCAGCGAGGAACGGGGTGTCCGTGTGCCTTTCTTTTCCGTCGTCCAAGGTGGGCTTGCGCCTGCCCAGTTTGATCCATTTGCCTATATCGCAGCGCAGATCATGGCACCGGTGCGCTTTCGTGAAATGGTCGCAGCACTCGCCGCGTCCTGCGACATCCTCGTTGAGGCCGGTCCCGGCACGGTGCTGGCCGGGCTGGCGCGTAAGACCTTGGGCAATGCCGTGCCGGTGTGTGCGTTGGAACCCAGCACGGGGGATGCCGATGCCCAGTTCTGCTTAGGGGTGGGCCAGCTTTTCGTGGCCGGTGCGTTGTTCGACTGGGGAGCTTTCTACGCAGACCGTTACTGGCGTCCCTTCGTCCAGGCCAGCGAACGCAAGTTCATTAAGAACCCCTGCTCCCGCAGCAGGGGCCTGGCTCCCGCGTTGATCGAGGAGTCCGACCGCCATGCCGCCAAACGCACCGCCCCTATGCCCGGCGCGGAGCCGGCGGCGGACATCCCCGCCACAGCCAGCATCGAAGACATTATCCGTGAACTCGTGGCACGTGAGACCGGCTACGACCTTGATATGATCTCACCCGAAGCCCGCCTTGCCCGTGACCTTAACATGGATTCGATCAAAATCGCCGAGGTTCGTGCCAAGCTTCGCGCTATGGACATCGAACTGCCCGACGACTTGGCTCTGGGTATGACCCCCATTCACGGCATCGCCCTCGCCGCCGTGCGCGGGGATGCCGGCGAACACAGCACTACTGCCCCTTTGACGGTCGCATCCGGTTCTTTGCCTGAGGATTTGCCCGTGCTGGGGTATGTCCGTGTCTGGCGGGACGCGGAGCTTGTCACCACACAGATGCCCATCGCACGGGCGGTGATCCTGTCTGCGCCCGAGCGGGACGAAGACGCTAGGCGCATCGCCGGACAACTGGCGACGGCCGGGGTACGGGTCGATGACGGAATTTCGGCTGCCTGGTCTCCCGGCGACCAGCCAGCGCGACTGATTGCGCTGCCCGGTAGCCGCGCCTCCATCGACAGGGTCACTGAATTCTTTGCCCGACTCGGGCCGCAGATCGTTGAGGGTATCGAGTCGGTCGTTTTCGCCTCGCGTCCAGGCATGGCCCCGGTGTTTGGCTTCGCGCAGAGCCTCTCGCTTGAGATGCCAGACCTTCCCATTCTCGCGGTCGAGTCCGACACGGCGGCGGATATCGCCCCGGTCGCCCTTGCCCAGGTCGATCCCGGTGTGCGCATGGTGAGAGCGGTTCGCAACCTCGGCATCCCCGCACCGGTTGCAGTTGAGAACCGCTACCAGGACATGGCATTAAACCTGTGGGAACCCCAGGCGGACTCCGCAATCCCCTTGCAAGCCGGTGATGTCGTGGTGATTTCCGGCGGCGCGAAGGGAATTACCGCCGAGTGCGCCTTCGCGCTGTTGCAGGCCACTCGCGCCCGCGCCCTGCTGCTAGGCACCTCGCCCGAGGATGCCCCAGGCGAGGAAGTCGAGGGTACTTTGATGCGCATCGCCGCCGAAGGCTTGTCGGCGGTCTATTTGCAGTGCGACGTGACCGATGAGTCCTCCGTGCGGACGGCCTTGCAGCGGGGCGCAGACCGGATGGGGACGCAGGCCATTGCCGGTTTGATACATGGGGCCGGGGTAAATATTCCCGCATTGGCTACCCAGCCTGACCTCGCATCGTTACGGCGCGAATATGCCATCAAGGTCGGTGGCTTAGTCAATCTGTTGGAGGCCATTGGTATCGATGGCCTGAAACTCTGCGTGGCCTTGGGTTCCGTCATCGGGTCCGTGGGCATGCAAGGAAACAGCGGCTACGCGCTGGCAAACGAGGCGATGGCCGCCGCCTTGGATGAAATCAAGCTCACCCATCCGCAGATACAAATCGCCTGCCCCGCCTACGGTGTTTGGTCCGATGTCGGCATGGGTGCCAAGCTTAATGTGCTGGAATCTTTGGAGCGACGGAATGTCGCGGCGATTTCGATTGATCATGGCATCCGTTGGTTCTTGCAATGCTGCGGCCAGGTTAGCATTCCGATACCGCTGGTCGTCGCCGCGCCTATGCATGGCCTGCCCACTTGGCGGCAGTTGCGAGGCACAGGCCCGAACCCCGGCTTGCCGTATGTCGATGACCGGGTGGTGCACGAACCCGGTGTGGTAATCGTGTCCCGCCCCTCGCTAAATCCAGATCGGGATGGCTGGCTGGCCGACCACGCCTTCCGTGGGTCTCTGTTATTAGCCACGGTGCAAGCGCTGACCGCGATAGGCACTGGTGCGTGTCTGCTGGCGGGTGATGGTGTCGTTACGCGATTCCTGGATCTGCGCATTACGCGCCCGATCATCGCCGCCCAGCAAGGTGATACGGTCATCGAACTTGATGTCCGCCGCAACGCAACTGGGGACTGGACGGGTTGCGTCGGCATTCCGGGGGTAGCTTGGGTGGATCCAGCCTTCTCCGCACGCTGCCAGCTTGGCAAACCGGAACCCGGAACGCCACGACCCCCCATGTCCAATGCGCCCGGCGCGGGCTATCGCGCCGTTCCGCCCGAAGTCGGTGCCCATCTCTATGACGCGATTCTGTTTCAGGGCCGTTTGTTCCAACGCATCGAAGCTCTGCTGATGCTCGATCTTTCCGACGACGTGCGCCGCCGTGGACTCTTCCGGCTGCGCCGTGAGCGTTCCGAGCCTGACGCACCGATACCAGACTCTTATTTCCTCGATGCCATGTTGCAGTGCTTGCAGGTGCTGGTGCCTAAGGATGTGTGCTTGCCGATTGGCATTGCCGAGGCGGTTTTTTACGCCGCCGCCTGGGAAGCCGGCACGACACTGGTCGAGGCCGAAATCAGCGAGCGCACCGCAACCGGTTATTTAACCCAAGTGCGCGCTTGGAATGCAACCGACGGTGTCGCCGTCGCCCGCTACGAGGGCTATCGCGTGAGCATTGTCGAGAGCCATGCAACGCGGCCGGACGCGCACGCCCTATTCGATCCAATGGACTGTGACCAAGCCACCCTCGCACATTGGCTGGCGAGACATCCAGAGGTGGCGGACATGAACGTCGCATTGGGCGTTGTCGACGATGGCGACAAGCAGGCCCGGCGGACGGCGGCGGCGGCGCAAGTCGCGGGGCAGCTAGCCATCGCGCCAGCGGATCTGCTATGGAAAGCGGACGGCGCGCCTGGGTTGCCGGATCGAATGGCGCAGGGAGTGTCCATCGCCCACGACGCAGCCCGGCTGTTGACTGTTTGCGGCAGCGGGCGGGTTGGCTGCGATTTGCAGCAGGTTGGCCGGAGCCATAGACCCTGGGGCGATCTACTGCCAGATTCGAGAATCCGCCTATGGCACACACTGACCGGGGCCATGAATGACCGTGACCGGGCGGGTGCGATAGTGTGGGCGATCCACGAGGCATTAATCAAGGCTCGGGCCGCCGATACCGGAGTCTCGTTCGTCGGCATGCAGGACGGCGACCCAGTGTTCCGCCAAACCGATGCCGGCGTAATCGCCGCCGGGGTGTTGGAACTCGCACTGGCCGGACCTTCGGCAATCGCGTTGGTTCGTCTGGCTGAGCGTCGAAACATATCCAAGCGTGTCACCCACTACACTCGTGACATTGAGATGACGTTTAAGGAAGCGTTGCCGCCTCTAAAGAGTCCCACTGCCTCAATCTTCTTCGCTTGGATGGGCACTCTGCGCGAGGAGGCGATGTCCGAGATTCGCACCGCACTGGCCCACGCCTTCAGCGAGGGCGGCAAGGGGATGGTCACCAACGGCACACGGGTGCAGATCGTCCGCCCTGTGCGTTTCCATGCGTCGCTACGGGCTTGGGTTTGGCTGGAGCGGGTGCTGACCGGCCATCCATCGACATTCGAACTCGGCTTCCAGTGGGCAGAAACCGGGCCCGATGGCGCACCGCGGCGCATCGTCGCACAAGGCATCCAGCGCCTGACTTGGGTTGACGTGGGGCCGGGAGGTCACGTCATGGTGGAACCGTTCCCGCCATTCTTCGCCCACTTCATCAATGAACGGCTACCGCCACCCGGTGCCGGGCCGTTCACGCCACCCTTGGGTCCGATGCCGGAATCGCATGGCGACGAGGCGGTTCCGTGGCGACACGAGCCGAGTTCTGAGAACGGGCATGGCATCGCCTCCCTGTGGCTGGATACCGACGAAACGCATTCGAACCTCGTCGGCAACATCTATTTCTCCCACGCCGCTGCGCTGGTCGAGCGGGCCTGCAACAAAGCCCTGCGCCATATGGGAACCTGCACTGGGGGCTTTTTTGCCACCGCCTTCCATCTCGACCATCTTGGCGAGGCGATGCCGGGCGATACCCTAGAGGCCAAAGTTCGGCTTGCCGAAGTCGGCGCGACCTTCTGCGTTTTCGACTTGGCCCTAGTGAACCAGAGCCACGACGGCGTGAAAATCGCGGCGGGGCGGGCCCGCTATCGCTTGTTCGCATCGGCTGCGGAAGGTTCCGCGCCGCAAACTATGCCCGAATGGCTTATTCCCACCCTTGTTGAGGAAATTCTATGAAGACACCCAAGCGGATCGTTTCGTTGTTGTTCTGCGGGGCTACATTACTGGGTGTTACGACCGCACAGGCCGTCAGCAAAGACCGGGCGGGTTTGGAACCCGCCCCTACTCATGCTGCGATTGCACAGGCCGATACCAAAACCTTTGCTTCTTGGCATGACCGTTTGACGAAAGGCGCCAAGCCACAGTCCGTCGCGGCGGAACTCTCGGCAGAGTCCATGGCGGATGTCCCGGCACTCAACGCGCTACGGCTGCGCCTGAAAGCCGAGGGCAAGGAGACCGTCGCGGAATCCTTCCTCGCTGCCCTGGCCGGGCGCAAGCCTACTGACGCGGTACTACTGAATCTTAGCCTTGCCTATGTCGATCAGATGGCGGGAAAGGACTTGCTGCGGCAAGGACATCTGTCCACGCGCTCACAGGATGCCGTCGAGCAGATCATCAAGCGCAAGGCCGACCACTGGGTCGCTTGGTATATCCGTGGCATCAACAATCTTTACTGGCCGGACTGGTTCCGCAAAGCCCCGCTGGCGCAGCAGTACCTTATCCAAGCCGTCACCTTACATGAGCAACTATCCCCGGCCGAGCAGGACGAAAACGATATGTATGCCTTGGGCTATCTGGCCTTGGGCGATGCTTACGCGCTGCAGGATCAACCTGCCGATGCGCGGCGGATATGGGAAAAAGGCCAGCGGGCCTATCCTTATGTTGCGGTGCTGCGCGAACGCTTGAGTCTGGCCGATGCCGGGTTGCACGCCGCGGTGCGTGCCATCCGGGATGCGAACAAGCCGGTTGACACCGATCTCGCCTTCCTGTGGCAGCATCGCTCGCCGCCTTTCCGTGTCGCCTTGACGGGTGGCACACTGTATGGTCCCGGCCCCCTAGCCGATCAGCCGTTAAAGCCAGGTGGCTTGGCGAATCTGGCCCCGGGCGGCACACTGTCCGGCTTCATCCCGGCCTTCAACAATCGCAGCGCGGAGCCGAATTTGCCTGGCGAGATACTACAGGGCAAGGTGGTGGATGGTTTGCTGTCCGACGGCACCGAAGCCAATGAAAACATTGATGTCGGTTTCGTCAGTCTGATGAACGGTCGATTCAATTTATTTCTGTCCGCCGTCCAAGACGGGCCTAACAAAGGCAAGGTCAATTTTTTCCTGGATGATGGCTGGCATTGGACGATTCGCGATGATATCGGCATTGATCCGGGCTTTCCTGTCGGCATCGTAAAACTCCAAGAATTCACCTTCTCAACCAGCCCCCGCGTGTTGGCCTATTCGCGGCAGACGGAAGCGCACAATCCCGGTGGCGTGGATCGAGCCGGCAGTATTGAAAGCGGCGGCGTGGTGCCGGGGGCATTGGGAGATGCCAACTTTGACGGCAAGCTTGATGGAACCTTGAATGCCATCGGTCGCTTCCCTTACGATTCCGTGATACTGCCCGGCGCACCGTTCGCGCAAACTCGGTTTTTCGACGCCGAAATTCCGGTCACGCCTGCGCAGGCGGCATTGCTGACGGTCGCCAACGCACTTAGCCATCTGCGACTTGCCATTGATCTTAACGGCAAACGCCCCGAGTTGGCCAAAGCCCTGCGTCAGACATTCAGCGAACGCATGGACGTTGCGCGCCGCCACGCGGTGAGTTCAACCCTGGACGAGCCGGCCCGGCAAACCATCAATCGGCTGACAGCCAACGCCGATGAGGCGGAACTCTGCGAGACTTGGAAAATGTTACAAAACGCCATGCCGGCCAACGACCTGCGGCGGCGAGAATTCAATGCAAGTGGAATCAAGATAGTGTGCGGTAAATGAGGAAATCACAAACGGTTTTAATCGGCATATTAGCTACTCTAGTCATCGCAGCCACGGTTACGATGGTGCTATGGAAGCCGGCAGAGAGAAAAACCGGGGAACCGGGCAGCGGCCCTGTCGCCCCGGCGATTCCGACGACGGCGAAGCTGGCGGAAAGCAAGGCCGTGAACACTGACGCCAAAGCCGCCGCGCCGACGGCTACGGCGGGCCCTCGCTTCGAAGAAGCCGCGCAGAAGGCGGGGGCGGTGTTCAGCCATGCCCGCGCCCAATTCGATCCCAGCGTCCACAATCTCATGCCTTGGCTGACTGCGGGCGGGGCCGGCGTGGCCGTCGGTGACTTCGACCGCGACGGGCTGGATGACATCTATGTCGTGACCAGCCGCCAGGACGCGCCGAACGCACTGTTCCGCAACAAAGGCAATTTCCAGTTCGAAGATGTCGCCCCCAAGTTGGGCCTCGCCGATGTCAACAAGGCGGCAACCGGCACCTCCGCCCACGCGATCTGGTTCGATTACGACGGAGATGGTTGGCTTGACCTATTGCTACTGCGGTTCGGGCAACTGAGCCTGTACCACAACATTGAAGGCCGCGCCTTTGAAGACAAAGCCAAGGAATCCGGGCTGGCGCACCTGTTGAACACGATGGCTGCGGTCGCTTTCGATTATGACCGGGACGGGGATGTTGACCTTTACATCGGCGGCTATTTCCCGGAGAAAGACTTCAATCACCTGCCTGACACTAAAGTGCTGTTCGACAGTTGGGAGTCCTCCCTGAACGGCGGCCCGAATTATCTGTTCCGCAACAACGGCAACGGCACCTTCACCGATGTGACGGCCTCTGCGGGGGTCGAGGATAAGGGATGGACCATGGCGGTCGGCCATGGCGACCTCGACAATGACGGATGGCAGGATATGTATGTGGCGAACGACTTTGGTGCCGATGCCGTCTTCCGCAATCTAGGCAACGGCAAGTTCGCCAATGTGACAGAGTCTGCGATAGGCGTGGATACGAAGAAGGGCATGAGCGCCGAGATAGCCGATTACAATAATGACGGTTTCTTGGACGTTTACGTCACCAACATGACCGAACCCTATCTCCACGAGTGCAATATGCTCTGGGAGAATCACGGGGCGTTTAAGTTTTCCGATGTCTCCACCGAGACCGGCACGTGTGATACCGGCTGGGGTTGGGGCGCGAAGTTTTTCGATGCCGATAACGATGGATTGCAGGATCTGTACGTGGCTAACGGCTTCATTTCCGACGGACCCGAGGACTATATGCGCAAGCTTCTCGATTTTGTGTTCCTGGAGGGCATTGATCTGCGCGACGCGACGAAATGGCCGGACATGGCCGGCTATTCGATGGCCGGCCATGAGCGCAACGTCTTCTTGCACCAAAAATTCGGCAGCTTTGTGTCCGAAGGGTCCGCAGCCGGCGTGGATGACCCGGGCGATTCACGCGGCGTGGCCATCGCCGATTTCGACTTGGACGGTCGGGTGGACATGGCTGTCACTAATGTCGCCGGGCCGCTGCGGCTATTCCGTAACGTGACCGAAGCCGGCAGCAGCCACTGGATCGGCTTCGTGCTGCGCCAAGGGACGGCCAATCAGTATGCCATCGGCGCGCGTGTCAGCATTGAGGCGGGCGGCGAACGGATGTTGCGCGAAGTGGCGGTTGGCAACGGTTTCAATTCGCAGAGCATGTTCGGCATGCATTTCGGCCTAGGCCGTGCCGACAAGATCGCCAAGGCGACCGTGACTTGGCCCGACGGTATCAGCGAATCCTTCGATCCGCCGACCCCGGATGCCTGGTACATACTGGAGCGGGGCAAAGGCATCCGTGCGCTGGCGGCGAGTTCCAAGCAGGCCCCTGTGGCAAACAGCAAAGGCCCAGGCCAGGAATTCGTCGATGTGGCAAAGGCAGCCGGTATCGCGATGCCTCATGTCCCGGCGGTCTTCGACGAAAAGCTCGGGCACATCATGGACATGGTTGCCGCAGGCGCGGCGGGCGCTGCCGTCGGCGACTACGATGGGGACGGCGATCTGGACCTGTTCGTCAATAACGCCAAGGCTGGCGAGCCTAATTACCTGTGGCGCAACGAAGGCGGGATGCGCTTCGTCGACGTGGCGAAAACCGCCGGTGTCGCCGATATGAACACTGCCAATTCCACGTCCGCCGGCGGCATCTTCTTTGATTACGACGGCGACGGGGGGAAAGACCTGTTCGTTTTCCAGATGGGCGTCAGCCGGTTGATGCGCAACCGTGGCGACGGCACTTTTCAGGATGTCACGGAGAAGTCAGGGCTGGCGGGACTGCACCGCAATACGCTCTCAGCCATTGCGTTCGATGCGGATCGGGACGGCGATGTCGACCTCTATCTAGGTGCATATTTCCCCGACCGTAACATGTTCGACCTCAGCGACGATAAGGTGATGCACGACAGTTGGGAAAAATCCCGCAACGGCGGCAGTAACGTCTATCTTCGCAACAACGGTGATGGCACTTTCACCGATGCCACTGCGCGATCGGGTTTGGCAGACACGGGGTGGACGATGGCGGTGGGCCATGCGGACATCAACAATGACGGTTGGCAGGACGTTTACGTCGCCAATGACTATGGGCAAGACACCCTGTTCCTGAACAACAAAGACGGCACGTTCAAAAACATTACCCGCGATGCCTTGGGCATCGACACCAAGAAGGGCATGAACGCGGAATTTGGCGACTTCGATGGCGACGGATTTTTGGACATCTTCGTCACCAATGTGACCGAAGGATTCCTACATGAGTGCAATATGCTTTGGCGCAACAACGGCAACAGCAGCTTCACCGATATCAGCCAGGAAATGGGCGTTTGCGACACAGGCTGGGCTTGGGGCGCCAAGTTTTTCGACCTGGAAAATGACGGCGACCTCGATTTGTACGTCGCCAACGGCTTCTTAAAAGGCGACAAGGGGGATTACCTCGATGTCTTACTGCCCGCTCTGTGGAATAACGAGGGAGAGGATCCATCGAGCGCTTCTAAGTGGCCCCCGCTGATGGGTCGTGGCATCGCCGCGAAGGAGCGCAAAGTTCTGTTTGCCAACGAGAGCGGAACTGGCTTCAAGCGAGTCCAAGAGGGTCCGCTTGCCATTGCCTCGGAGTCACGGGGCGTGTTCACCGGCGATTTTGACAACGACGGACGCATCGACTTGTTCGTGACGAACAACGCAGCCCCCCCGAACCTGTTTCACAACCAGACCCTCAGTAATAACGCTTGGCTGGAACTGGAACTGGTCGGTCGAGCGCCAAACACCGACGCAGTTGGGTCGCGGGCAACCATCACCACCCCGATGGGGCCGCTGGTGCGTGAGGTGAACATCGGCAATGGCTTTGCCGGCGGGTCTAGCACACGGCTGCACTTCGGGCTAGGCAAGCTGAGGACGGTGGATGAAGTGAAAATTCAGTGGCCGAATGGCGAGACCAGCGTTCTGAGCAAGCCAGAGTTAAACCGGGTCGTCCGCGTCGAGCAGCCCCCCTCGCAGGGTAAGCCAGCAGCGGCGGGCAACGCCGCGTTTCGGGATGTCACCGAGTCGGCCGGGTTTGCATTTCTCCACCATGGCCCGTCGGTGGACGAGAAACTACGCAATCTCGGCCCTTGGTTCACAGCATTGGGCGCGGGCGGGTCGGTCGGCGATGTCAACAACGATGGCCTGCTCGACATCTATCTCACCAACAGCCTGAAAGACGTGCCAAACGCCTTGTTCATGAACAAGGGCGGCATGAAGTTTGAGGAGGCGGCAGCTCGCTATGGGGTTGCCGATGTCAATAAGCAACCCAATTTCTCGATGATGAGCCTGTTCGCCGACTTGGACCAAGACGGCTGGGATGACCTGATTATCGTGCGTTTCGGCAAAAGCTTGATTATGCGCAACGTCAAGGGCGAGCGTTTCGAGCCGATGGAGGATGCACTGGCCGATGCGCCCTATCCCCGCAACCCGGTCGCCGTGGTGGCCTTCGATTATGACAAGGACGGGGATCTCGACCTCTACTTCGGTGCATACTTCCCGGACGTGGATTTGACCAACGTCGGTAAGCGGACTAACCTGCTGCATGACAGTTGGGAGGCGGCCCGTAACGGCGGCACCAACTTCCTGATGGAAAATACGGGGAACTTCCATTTCGTGGATCGCACCAAGGCCTCGGGGCTGGGCGACACAGGGTGGACGCTGGCCATTGGCACCGGCGACCTCGACAAGGACGGGTGGATCGACCTATACATCGCCAATGACTTCGGCCCGGACAAGGTCTACCACAACAACGGCAACCGGACCTTTACCGACGTGTCCACCGCCGCCATCGGCGTGGACACTAAAAAGGGGATGAACGCCGAACTGGGCGATTTCGACAACGACGGTTTCCTCGATATTTACGTCACCAACATCACGGAACCCTATCTGCACGAGTGTAACATGCTCTGGCGCAACAATGGCGATGGCACCTTCGCGGATGTCTCGACGGCGTTGGGCACCTGCGACACCCGTTGGGGCTGGGGGGCCAAGTTCATCGACTACGACAACGACGGTTTCCAGGATATCTATGTGCAGAATGGCTTCATCTCAGGTGGCAAAAAAGACTACATCGACATTTTGATGCCTATCATGCTTGACAGCGAGGTCAATTTGTCGGATACCATGAACTGGCCACCGCTGGGCGAGATGAGTTTCTCCGGTTATGAGAAGAAATTTCTGTTTCACAATTTGCGTGGTTCCTCCTTCGAGGAGGTGGCGGCAGCCAATGGTGTCGACAATGACAGGGACGGGCGCGGTCTCATCGTGGCCGATCTCGACAACGACGGCGACTTGGACATGGTCGCGCTCAACGCGAACCAGAAAGCGATCATGTACGAAAACGTCTATCCTCACCCCGGCGCACAGATCGCCGTCGAGTTGGAAGGCACGAAGAGCAACCGTGACGGGTTTGGAGCCCGGGTCACGGCCTACACGCCGGGTGGCCTGTTTTACCGGGAGACCAATGCCGGCAACGGCTTTCAGTCGCAGAGCACACCGTTGGTGCATGTCGGGCTTGGCACTGCCAAAAAAGTGGACGACCTGGATGTGCTGTGGCTCTCAGGAAAGCGCCAACGTTTCCAAGATGTCGCCGTCAATCAACGGTATTTCCTGCGCGAGGGCGAGCCTCTGCGCCCTTGGAAACCGCGCAATGCGAGATCGTCGGAAGATACGGGAGGGGGAACCCCTGCGCGTCCGCCTCACCACAACACAAAACCTTCCCATAAGGCATCGAAGGTGGCGGGTACAGCAAACAATGCGCACAAGCCATGAAAAAAGCCGTTTCGAAACTTTCGACGGGGATCGTTGCGAGCTTGATGCTTGCGTTGGGGTCGCAGGCACTGGCTGTGACGGAAAGCGGCAGCAACGCGAAAACCGCCGCGTCGGTCTTTCAGGAGAATCCGCAGCAGAGCGATCCCGTCCAAGAACTGCAACGCCTGCGCAATGAAGGCGTTGCAAAGTATGAGTCAGGGATTGCGCTCGACGATGCCTTGCGGGCATTCGAGCATGCCTCTGATCTGAGCAAACAAGCCGCCGACGCATTCAACGTCGCTGTTGTTTACTACAAGAAGAACGATGTCGCAGGAACTAAAAAATGGCTGGCCATGGCCCTGCAACGGGACGCGAACTTTCCGAATGCCCATTACCTGGCGGGTTCGCTCGCCCGTTCGGAGGGCGACACCGCATCCGCGAAAAAGAGTTGGGGGCGCGCCCGTGAACTTGCGCCGGACGACGGCTATGTGCATTATCAGCTGGCACTGATTGCCCAGTCCGAGCATAACGATCAGGCTTTTCTCCAATCGTTAGTGAATGCTTTGGGGCTGGATCCGGACAACTCCTCCGCGCTGTACCAGATGTATCGGTATTATCAGACCAGTGGCAATAAGGAACTGGCCGAGCAAACCTTGGCGAAGTTCAACGCCCTGAAGAAGCAAGAAAAGTTTTCCCGGCGTGAAAAACAAAAGGATCCGGGCAAGCTGGCCCAGCCAGTTCTCCCGGCTGCCCCTGAGATTTCGAAGGATGGCACGAAGGGCTTTGAGTTCATTGCGGTCGTGCCGGCCTACACGGTGACAGAGAGCAAACCGGGATGTAAGGCGGTTGCGGCGGACACTTATGTCACGCTCGCAGGGGGCGCAGTGGCTGAGGCGATTGCCGTTGCTTGCGGTGATGGGCGTTTGTTGCGTTCGGATCCGGCTAAGACCGGGGCGTTTTTGGTTGCAGGCAGGGTGCCGGCCGACACCCGCGATATACGGCTGGAATGGTTCGACGAGAAAGGGCCCAGGGTTCTTGCCCTCAGCAAGGCCGGGCTGTCCCTCGCCAAGGGGTTGGTCGGCGATCCTGAGGGATCAAAGGGCAAGGACTATGAGAGCATATTGACCGGCGCGGTAACCCCCGTGGCACTGGCCGACTTGGATGCCGACGGCGACATCGACATTGCCGTCGGTGGCGGCAAGACACCCCTGACCAACGTCGGCAAGCTTCAATTTGTGCAGGAGGATGCACTCTACAAAACCGGGCCTGTCCCAGGCCAGTTGACCAATGCCAAAGCGGTGGCCGTTGCCGATATCCAACGGGACCAACTGAGCGACTTGCTGATTTTGCGTGGCGATGCCTTGGTCGTCGCGGCGGGTAGTCCTGCTGGTTTCCGCGAGGCATCGCGCCTGACTGCGGGTGGCGGGGCGAACGGTTTGGCCGTCGGTGACTTCAGCAATGATGGACGGCTAGATGTCGCCTTGCTGATGCAGGATGCGATCCGCTTTGTCTGGAATCTCGATGCCCGTGGCGCAACTCCGGCGGCGACGCAGGATGTTAAACTCGCCGGTGGGCCTCGTCAAGCACGGGCCACGGATTATAACAATGATGGCTTACTGGATCTGCTCGTCGTCCCTGCCGATGGGCAGGCGATTATGCTACGCAACCAGGGCAACCGCAATTTCACCGGGCAGCCTTTAGGCCGGTGGCCGAAACCGGCGGCTGGTGCGCGCCTCATTGCCGGGGACTTCGACAAGGATGGTCGGGAGGATTTGGCTTATGTCACGGCGGAAGGCACGATGGCCTTCGCCCATAACGCCACCGAAGGCGTAGGCAACTCCATCGCATTGTTTGCCCATGGGGTCAGGGCAGCCCCGAGCGGCCTGATGACGCAGATCGAAGTCCGCCGAGGCAGCAGCTATGCCTATGCCCAGTCACCAGGCGGGGTGTTGCGAATTGGCATCGGCAAAGGCAACTATGTCGAGATACTAAGGCTTGAATGGACTAATGGATTTATCGAAAACAAGCTCAAGATCGACGCGGCGGTCACGCCCTATGTGTTCAAAGAATCCGAGCGCATTTCGGGTTCTTGCCCCAGCCTATTCGTGTGGAATGGCGAAAAGTTCGATTACCTGACCGACAGCTTCATCAGCGGGCCCATGGGCGTGCCGCTAGACCGTGGCATCTATTTCCCTGTGCGCGATCGCGAGATGCTTGCCATACCGGGCGACCGCGTCAAATTACGCGACGGGCGGATGGATATCCGCCTTACCGAGGAATTGCATGAGAGCGTATTTCTTGACCGGGCCAAGCTTCTTGTGGCCGACCATCCGAACGGAACGGAAGTTTACCCGAATTCCCGCCTAGCCCCCGCGCCAGCCCCCGCTGAGCCTTTCTATGTAGTCGGCGATCTGGTTGCCCCGGCGCGGGCGACTGGCTCCGACGGCTCCGACCTGACGGCGATCCTGGCAAAGGTGGACAAAGTCCATGCGGACTTCTTTGCCCGCTCGCAAAACCCTGGTTTCGCAGAGCCGCATTGGATAACCTTTGACATACCTGACAACGTGGAACCCGCCTCAGTGGATGCGCTGCTGGCGACGGGTTGGTTCTTCTACTTTGAGTCTACGTCGATGATCGCGCAGGCCCAGCGCAACGGCCCACACCTGCCGTGGCCTTGGCTTGAGCAGTTTGTCGAAGGGGCTTGGCAGGATGTAGGCCCGGTGGGGATTCCGGCGGGCAAAGGCAAAACTGCGGTCGCCCCCTTGAAGGGGCAGCTAAAGTCCCGGCAGCTACGCATCCGCTCCGGCATCAGCATCTATTGGGACCGCATTGCGTTTGGCCTGGGCAGCGGCGTGAAAACAGCGCAAACGTCTGAGGCCAAATTGGCGGAATCGACGATGCGCTTCCACGGCTTCTCGGCTTTGACCTCGCGCAATCCCGAACAATTCGATTACTACTCGATCCATTACGCGGCATTGTGGAATCCGATGCGCGGGCATTTTACCGCCTACGGGCCGATTGCCCCCTTGGTCGAAGCCGCCGACGGCCAATATGCCTTGTTTGGTTCGGGCGACGAGATTGCCCTGTCCTTCAAGATTGACCAACCCCCACCCCTGCCAGGGCTGACGCGCACCTATCTGCTTGAACTGGTCGGCTACGTCAAGGATGGCGACCATTACACGGCCCATGCGGGCGGGGTGGATCCGATGCCGTATCTCGGCATGGACCAGTATCCGCCGCCGCTGGATGAACGGCTGCAAGAGGCGCAGACTCTCTCGCCCAATCGGACACGCGCCCCGCTCGATTTCACGCTAACGACGATCACCGGAAAAGAGGAAAACAATCAATGAGACCTGTCCTGAGCCTTGTCGAAGGAAATGGCTTGCGCAATTTAACGCTTGCGGGCGTGCTGGCGATCTTCGCCATCCTGTCTTCTTGTTCGCGGAACGATCAAACATTCGGCACATCGGCATCCGAACGCACACTGGCGATGGTGACTGCGGTTGCGCTGACGAACGAGCGCACCCCGGTGCTGGCGCAAGCCCAGGCACTCGCGGACGGGGGCAAGGGCAGCGAAGCCTTGGATGCGCTGGAAACCTATCTGACGGGACACCCCGATGACATCATCGCCGGCAACCTCTACCGCAAACTGGCGGTGAAGTCGAACTTGTACGACCGGCCGATCCGATTCTTTGTGGCGATAGTCAATAATCTGACACCCTGCCCCAAGGAGCCTCCGGTTTGCCCCGACAACGACAAAGACTGCGGCAAGAAAGAGGCGGAACACTGCTCCCCGACTGCACAGCCTCCCGGCCCCCCGTCAGGAATTCGGTATAACCTGGCGTTTGCGTACATCGATAAGATTCCGGTGGTCGGCCCGATGGGCGCGGGCTTCCTGTCCAAGCGCTCCATTGAACAGTTCAAGAAAGCTTTGGATGAGGACAAGGACGATTGGATCGCCAACTACGGCGTGGGCATGAACTATCTGCATTGGCCCGATTACTTCGAGAAAAACGACACGTCGATCACCTATTTCGAGCGCGCCATCGCACTGCAAGAAGCAAGGCCTGGCAGGCCCTCCGACATTCTCGCCTATGTGCGTCTTGGCGACGCGCTGGCGAAAGCCGGCAACGCGGAGGGCGCGCGCGAAGCTTGGAAGCGTGGCGAGGTTCGGCTTGGCGGCAAACATGGCGATATCACGGAGCGATTGGATATCGATCCTGCGCACCTAAAGGAGGCGGTGCTGGATGCCTACAACCCTAACAACTCGATAGGCGCGATCAACACCGATATCTCGATCCTATGGGCCGAAAAGATGCCCGAGCGCGTGTTCTCCTTGCGCAATCCTGAAGGGCGGCCTGTCGTGATCGGCGGCGTGGGGGGACAGTCATTGCCGGAGCGCAAAACTAATTCCGAAGCGAGGATGTTCAACTGGTTCCGCGACAACCTGCCCCTGCTGCTTAACCGGGAGAACGCCGACAAAATCGACATGTCGGGCATCGGCGCGACCAGTGGCGAGGGTGCCGGCATCATCGCCTACAATATGATTAAAGGCTTCATGACGCAATTCCGCGGCGACAAGCCTGATGCGGTGATCGATGCGCTCGCCAAGGCACCGAGTTATGACCGTCCGTTCTTCCACGAGGGGGTCGGGATGGGCATGGCGACCGCGCTGGACACCAGCGCCGACGGTTCGCTGGCCCCTTTTGCGGCACAGATCGCCGCTTTCGATCCGAAGTTTGACCGACTGCACTATGCCGGCCTCGGCATGTGGTATGGACTGGCACCGACGGTCAACCTGGTGCGGGTGCGCAATAAGCTAGGCGAGTTGGATCTGCGCGGCCAGTTTTATGCCTATGAGGGCATGGGCTTCGCCGTCACCTTGTTCAAAGACTCGGTCGAAGCGGGGGCGGTCGATCTGGTTCAGCGCTTGCCATACGCATCCGGCTCAACCTTCGCGCACGGCGCGGGCCGGGCGCTATGGATCAAACACGGCGACGATTTCGCCGCAGTCAACAAAGCAATCGCCGCATTCCCGGAACAGTTCCGACCCGATATGCATGCGGGCTTCGGCATGGGCGTCGCGTTTACCCGCATCGACAAGCCCGATGCCATCTTGGCCCAGATAAGGCCGTTCCGGCAGGAATCGCCGGCGGCCTGCCTCGATTATCTCACTGGCGCGGCGATGGGCTTGGCGATACGCTATCAGACCGATCCTAGTTATACACGCGATTCGATGAAATCTGGCAAGTCGCAACAAATTCGACTGCTCGCGCCGACCTTGCTACAAGCGGGCCTTGATGCGCTGACCGAAACCCAGCAGGCTGGCGTGGAGATGCACAAGAATTGGCGCGCTGCGATCCACAATCAAGTCACCAGCGGTCCGGCTGCGGCAAGCTTCAAAAAAACGTGTGAGGAAACGACAAGATGAATCGTTCTGTGATTTGCGGCCTCGCGCTGCTAACCTACTTTCCTGTCGCCACGCTGGCGGATAACGTGCAGCATGCCTTCACACTGCACGGTGGGCATTTCTTCGGGCCTGGACCCATCGTGCCGGACACTCCCCTACCCGACGGCTCGATTCGCGGCATCGCCTTCGACCTCGCCAAGCTGGAAGGTGTCGCAGCCTTTACCGAAGGCGGCAAGGTTCTGTCCGACGGCAAGACCACGGCAAACGCCAACATCGACGCGGGTGCATTGGAGATTGGCGGTAACCAAAACGATATCAAAGGCAAGAGCAAGGCCAAAACCGAAGGCAAAACCTTCTGGCTATATGCGGTCGCGGGTGGGCCAAACGGGGGACGTGAACGTTACCAATTCGATGCCAATTACAACATGGTGTGGACGGTGGACATCGGACTCGATCCGGGTTTTGCGGAGGGCATCGTGCGGGTGAACGGATTCGAACTGACGACTGGGGTGCGCAAAGTGCCGCTGTCGCTGCAATCCGCAGCCGGCAAGCCCGGCGGCTACGACAAGGCCGGCAGCCTCAAGAGCGGCACCTTGCTGATGGGCCGCGTCGGCGACTTCGATGCCGACGGTTTCATGGACGGAACCATCGTGGCGACGGCCAATGTGCCAATGCAAGCCGATCTGCTGCCTGGCGCCCCGGTGGCAAATAAGCGAGGCTTCCGCACCGACATCGCCATCGAGCCGCTTTTTGCGTTGGAATTGACGTTGCACGGCATTGTCAATTTGCGCCCGTTGGTGAAAGACACGCTGACCGGCGGCCACCTCGATCTACTGACCGAACGGTTAAAAGATATCCAAGAGCGGCTGCTGGCGGCCCGCGCCAACTACGAAGCCGCATTCATCGCTACGCCGCCACAGAAGCGGGCGGACTTGGCGGAAATTCGCTGGCGGCTGGAATCCATACGCCAAATGATCTTCATTCCGACGGCTTTCCTGACCACCTATAACTTCCCGTCAGGGAATGCGCCCAACTCAGTCGCCGATGCGACGGCGCGGGCTTTTGACAAGGCGCAGTCCTTGGCGAGCCTGCTGGAAAAGCGGCGCGGAGTGCATTCCCCAATAGCTGTCAAAGCCGCGACAACCAAAAACGGAGGAACCAAAAAATGAAACTATTCGACGCATTCCGCGCCAAGGAATTTCTTTTCGTTGCGGCGTTGCGCCGTTGCGTGAAACCTCGATTTCAAGCATCTGAAATGGCTGAGCATTGCAGGTCAAACAAAGGGCCTTTTTCTCACGCAACGACGCAACGACGCAACGCTGAGCGCGACATGCTTAAGGCATTCGTATGCCTCGCCTGTTGTTTGGCCCTCTCCCCTGCCTTGGCCGAGGAAGGTGGCTACGTCATCAACACAGTGGGCGGCACCGTTTACGGGCCGGGTCCGATGCCGGCCACACCAATCACCGGCGGACGCTTTACCCATATCCAGCTGAACGCCAGCCTAGCGGGCGATATCGCCTTTTTCAATAATGGCAAGGCTGAACCGAATATACCCGGCGAAAAAGAGATTTTCGGCGACTTTAGGGGCGGCTTGTTAAGCAACGGCGTACCGTTCAATGAGCATTTGCATGGCAGTGTGCTGAACATTGGCCAGGGTGCGTTGCGGATGTTGGCGGTGGTGGCCTCAGACGGGCCGAATGAGGGCGGGGAGACCTACCGCGTTGACGAGCGCCTGAATTGGCGGCTGCGCACCGACATGGCGCTTGATCCAGGCTTTCCCGAGGGCTTGGTGGTCAGCCGGAATATCGACATCACCAGCGGTGTGCTGTGGGTTCCGCCGTCTTTGCAAACTGAAGCGGGTACGCCCGGCGGCTTCGACCACGCGGATTACCTGCCGAGCGGAGGGCCAATCATCGGTAGCCTAGGCGATGCGGACGACGACGGGTTTTTAGACGGGCGCATCGTCGGTGCCGGGCGCACCCCGCTGAAGTATCTGTTCGCCCCTGGTGCGCCCTTGGTCATGAGCCGGACGATAGTCACCGACATCCCGGTTAAGCCGCATCTCAGCGGGATATTGGAACTGGCGGGCATCGCCAACTTGGGGCTAGTGCTGGATCCGCCGCAAGGTGTCGCGCACCCGGGCCCGGCGATGGACACCTACTACGCACGGATGTTGCCGGAATGGGCGGAAGACTTCGCTGTGCGTGCCCAGCGCTCAGCCGCACGATTGAAAAAAATCAACGCGCCGGAAGCGGCCTTGGCCGAAGCGGTGGCCGTTGAACTAAAAGCCGCGTTAGCGGTGAAGTCGGATCGCGTAAAATACGCCAAACAAGTCAAGGAAGTTCTCACCCGCCTGGAGTCGTCTCTGCCGGCCTTGCATGCGTCATTCCAAGCCGAAACGGGTTCCCAAGCGACGCGTGGGAACCAAGGTAAACCTTAAAACGCTCCACCACCACACCACGAGGAGATTAATATGTTACCGAGTCTCAAAGCGTTTCTGGTCGCGACGCTACCAGGCGGGCAAAGGCGATGGCATAGTCTGGTGGGTGTTTTGTTTGCGCTGCTGTGCGCCAACACGCTATTCCTGCTTGCCCGCCACTACGGCTTCGGCTGCTCCATCAATGCCTACGACCTGTGTAGCGTGTCCGTCTTTTACCAGGCATCCGTGCTGCTGCACAGCCTGTTAGGCATCCTCCTCGTGCTGGGCTTGACCGGCTTCATCAGTCTGCACATCCCGAAAAGCTTCAAATCTGCGCTGATTCGGACAAAACTGCTCGCCACGGGCGTGACGATGCTGGTGACTCTAGCCGTCCTGCTGTGGTCGGGCATTTACTTCCTGTTCAACGCCAAGCGGGCGGACATGGACTGGCTGTATTACACGCACATGGTGGTTGCCGCCTTGATCGTGCTGCTCTACTTCGGCCATCGCGCCATCGCCCGGTCACGGCATGCGCACAGGGTAATAGTCGGCGGGGCGGTCGCCATGACCGCCGTTGCCGCCGTGCTGATCGCCGTCGAACTTGGCGTGGCCCCCGGCTCAGTGGTGTTGAACCCGCAGGCCAAGGCGGCAACGCCTGGTTACGGCGAATATGTGCAGCCGACGCGGGTTTTGCCCGAGCATCCGTTCTTTCCGTCGCCGGTCAGCCTGGCCAGCGGTGCCACTAAGACCGAGAGTATGAAACTGCTGGCCATCCCGCCCTCAGATGTCAATAAGATCCGGCAGGAAGTCACCGAACAGGGTTTTGCGACCTCGGTGTTGATCGGGGCGGAAAAATGCGAACGCTGTCATGCCGACATCGTCGAACAATGGTCTTCATCCGCCCACCGCTTCTCGTCCTTCAACAACCCATTCTATGTGGCGACACTGGAGTATCTGCGCAACACGCCTGCCGAACCGAACGAGTTCGTCGAGAAGCATCTGACGAAGTTCGGCTTGCCGAAAGAAGCCACCGGCAAAATAAAGTCGCGTTGGTGCGCCGGTTGCCACGATCCACTGATCCAGTTGTCGGGCCGGATGGCCGGGGACATCGACAAAGGCTCGGTCGAGGCTCAGGGCGGCTTGATTTGCTTGAGCTGCCACTTGATTAAGGACATACCCGGACACACCGGCAACGCCAACTACGTTTGGAATGACGAGTTCAAAGACAGCTATATTTTTTCCGGCGCGGTGTCCGGCCCTGCCGCAACGCTGCACGACACTTATCTGAAGGCCAATCCGGGCAGGCATAAGGCCGACATGCTCAAGCCGTTTTACCGCAAGTCCGAATACTGCGCGACCTGCCATAAAGTGGCGCTGGAACGCCCGGTGAACGACTACCGCTGGCTGCGCGGCCAGAACGAGTACGATAACTGGCATAACAGCGGCGTGGCTTACAACGCTGCCCGTACGTTCTACCTTCCGCCCAAACCCCGCCAATGCAAAGACTGCCACATGCCGCTGGTCGAAGCCGTGCGGGGCGACCTCGCGGCGAAAGACGGCAAAGTGCGCTCGCATCGTTTCGCGGCGGCCAACACCGCGCTGCCTTGGCTGCGCGGCGACACCAAGATGGTCGAAGAAACCGAGAAGGCATTGCGCGACAAGGCATTGCGGGTGTACGTCGGCGGGGTTTCGGCGGGTGAAGACAATATCACTGCATTGGCCGATGGGCAAACGCATGAAATCACCCCCACGGAGGATCATGTCGAACTGCATGTCGTCGTCCGCAACACTGGCGTAGGCCATACCTTCCCCGGCGGCACCAACGATTCCAACGAAGCGTGGATCGAAGTCATCGCCAACGGTCCGGGCGGAACCTATACGGCGGGTACCATGAACCGCGACGGCTACTTCACCGAGAACACACGTATCTTCAATGCCGTGCAGGTTGATAAGAATGGCAAGCGCATCGATAAGCGCAATGCGCATGAAATGGTCGCGCCGATCTATGTCGCGGTGATTCCGCCTAGCACCTCGGATCTGTCGCGCTATTCCATTCCACTGTCGCAGCTTGGCGATTTGTCCCAAGGCGCTACGGTCAAGGTTCGCCTGCTGTGGCGCAAGTTCAACCGAAATTACACCGAATTTGCCTATAACGCCAACCGCAAGGGCTTTGCCAAGCTCTACACCGTGCCTGATCTGCCGGTCACCGAAATTGCCACCACCACCCTGTCGATCAAGCGCGATGGCGAACGCCTGATCGCGCAGGCAAAACCGCCGGAAGGCGCCAAGCCTGGCGAGCTAATGAACGATTACGCCGTGGGCTTCTTCCGCCAGGGCGACTTCAAGCTGGCCAAGCAGGCGGCTGAAAAGGCCATCGCTGAAGATCCCAAATCGGCAAACTTCCTGAGAACGCGGGCGCGCGTCGAATTGGAAGAAGGCCAGTTCCCGGCTGCGCGGCAAACTCTGACTGCAGCAGAGCAGTTGGCCCCGGCCGATCCGCAAAATGCCTGGCTGTGGGCGCAGTTGTTGGTCGAGGAAGGCAACTATGCCGCTGCCGAGGCGGCTGTGGATCAGGTCATCGCCGCGTTCGCGGGAGACCGCATGGCGATCAAGCTGAAGGCGCACGTTGCCTATCTCGACGGGCGCTTCCAAGACTCGCTGGCATCGGTCAACAAAGCACTGGAAATTGACCCCGAAGATTCCACCGCCCATTACTACGCAATGCTCGCGCATCGTGCGCTCGGCCATGCAGAAGATGAGAAGAAGGAAGAAAACGCTTACAAGTACCACAAAGCCGATGAATCGGCGCAACAAGCGACTTTGGCGTTCCGCCAAGCCGAAGATGAGACTAATTTCGCAGCCCAAAAAATCAAGGTGTTTAAGCTACAATGACAAAACACACACTGTTGCAAGCCACCCTCGCAGCATTGCTGGCCTTAGGCGGCTGTTCGGAAAAAGACAAGACCGAGGAGAAAAAAGCCGCCGTGCCGCCACCGGCCTACACTCAAGCCGCCCCCGTGCAACCCAAAGCCCTGGAGCGACCCTTCGTGCTGGCCGAAAAAGCGGCCGATCACGGCATCGATTTTGTCCATCAAACTGGCGCGGCGGGCAAGAAGCTAATGCCGGAAACCATGGGATCGGGCTGCGCCTTGTTCGACTATGACGGCGACGGCCGGCTCGATGCGCTGTTTGCGGACGGCAGGCCGCTTGATACGGCCAGGGGCAAACCGCAAACTGCGGCAAACCCGCCAGCCGCCGGGCAACAGAAACCCGGCAAACGCCCGGCGGCGAAACATGCGTCAGAACCCGCCGCGCAGACGGGCGGGCATCCCATCGCCAGGCTGTACCGCAACGAAGGCGACAGGTTCAAAGAAGTCACCGCCGCCGCCGGTTTAGGTGCGATTGCCGGTTATGGCATGGGCATCGCCGTCGCCGACTACGACGCGGACGGCGACGCGGATATGGTCATCACGACGGTCGACGGCAACCGATTGTCGCGCAACGATGGCGGTGTCTATGTCGATGTGACGAAGGCAGCGGGGCTGGAACTCGGTTCGCCCGAATGGGCGACCTCCGCCGCTTGGCTTGATGCCGACAATGACGGAAAGCTGGATCTATTCGTCGCCTACTATGTGAAATGGGGTCCGCAGACCGACGTTTTTACGACGCTGGACGGCATCCACAAGTCTTACGCGACGCCCAAGGTCTACCAGGGCTTGCACAACCGCTTGTACCATAACCTCGGCAATGGTAAGTTTGCCGATGTGAGTGCCACAACGGGGTTCGACCCTGGGGAGAACAAGGCGCTCGGGGTCGTCGCACTGGATGCCAATGACGACCATTTCCCGGACATCTTCGTCTCCAACGACACCGTCGCCAACAAGCTCTACGTCAACGACGGCAAAGGCAACTTCACCGACACGGCGCTGGCCGTCGGGGTCGGCTACGACGAACTCGGTGAGGCTCGGGCGGGCATGGGCGTGGATGTCGGGGAGTCAATTGACGGGGCGCTGTCCATCACCATCGGCAACTTAAGCGACGAACCCGTATCGCTTTACGAGCGGGCAGCCGGCGGAAAGGTATTCGTGGATGCGGCTCAAAAACGCGGCATCGCGACGGAGACGCTGCCGCGGCTGACCTTCGGAATCCGTTTCGCCGATCTCAACCAAGATGGGCTTGATGATTTGATTCTGGCGAACGGCCACATCGAACCGGACATCCAGAAGGTTCAAAGTGCCATTCCGTATCGCCAGCCGGTCGATGTGTTCGTGGCGCAGGAGGGCGGAAGGTTCAAAAGCCTTGCCGCGCTCACGGGACGGCCGGTCAGTGATCCGGTCGTCGGGCGATGCTTGGCGGTGGGCGATATCGACGGCGACGGGGACTTGGACGGCATTGTGTCGGTCAATGGTGGGGCGCCTTTGATTTTGCGCAACGCGACCGGCGGAGAACGCGCCGTGTTAATTGATTTGAGCAATCCTAAAACCGGCAATCTCGAGGCGCTAGGGGCCGAGGTCACACTCAGCGGCGCGGGCTGGTCCCGACACGAGGTCGTGCGGGCGCGCGGATCCTATCTAGGGCATAGCCCGTATACTTTGCACTTCGGCATCCCGCGCCGCGCAGGGGATCAGATCAAGGTGCAGGTGCTATGGCCGGACGGCTCTGTCGAGGAGCGTGGCACTGTGCCAGTCGGGGGCCGCTATCGCATCGTGCGCGGCGGGGATTTAACCACCATAAAACTAGAGGTAAACAATCATGAACTTCAAACACATTAAATTTCCGGCTTGTGCCATGTTGATCGGAGCGAGCCTGTTCGCCAGCGGCACGGCGGGCGCATTCACCGTGTTCAGCATCAAGGACAGTTACATGGGGGCAGGCACGTTCTACGGGCCCGGGCGGTTGCCGGCTTCGCCGCTGTTCGACGTGACGATCCACAATGTCGCCTTCACGTCGGCAACCACCTTCGTCACGCCGTTTTTCAACAACGGCGGCGAAGAGCCCAACGTGCAAGGGGAGATAGCGACATCCGACAAACCGGACGGTTATTTCAGCGATGGCAAGACCCCGATCAACGAGAACGCGGACGTCGGGCCGTTCGAGCTGAATGGCACGAAGGTTTTGGTTGGCATAGGCGGCGGCGGCGCGCACCAGGGCGAGCAGTTATCGGTGCTATTGGATCGCCACACGATGATTATGACGATGGACATTGTTTTCGATATGGGCATCGGGGCCTCCGGGGTCGTGGCGGCACCGTTCTACGGCACGACGCAGGAGGCAACACTGCCTCAGTCGATTCAGACCCAATTGGGGATCGAGGGCGGCACGGATCGGGCAGGGCCATTAAAATCAGGCGACAAGATACACGGACGACTCGGTGACTTCAACAGCAACGGGTTACTGGACGGGGCGATCGTCGTGACCGGGAACATGCCACTGACATCCGTCTTCATGCCCGGTGCGCCCTATGCGTTGATACGCTACTTCGAAACAGACATGCCCTATACTGGAGTATTGGCCGGAAAGCTTCCCGGCACTGCGGCGGATCGGCAGAAAATAGCAGATCGCGCCAATCATCCTTTCCCGGCATCAGAAGTCAGGCTGCTCGCGCAAAAATCGGCAGGAGGCAACCAATGAAAGCACTGAATCCCCTTTTCTTCTGGAAGAGGGTTAGGGTGAGTGCGGCAGCGCGGCTGCGCCACTTCCTGATTGGGGGGGTGTTCTTGACTGGTTGCGTACCCGTTGCGGGGGCGGCGACTCTGTGGAGTGTGCCAGGCTCTTACTTGGGTACGGGCTATTTCTTTGGCCCAGGCGCCTACATGACACCCACACCGCTGTTTCCGGTGATGCTCCGCAATATGGCTTTCACCACCACGCAGAATTTTGTGACACCGTTCTGGAACAACGGCGCCGACGAACCCAACATAAAAGCCGAACAGGATTTCCCTCCGGTGGACGGACTGTTATCCGACGGCACCCGGATCAACGAGAACGCCGACCTCGGCACCTTCACGCTGGCAGGCACACGTTTCCTGCCCGCCGTGGGCGAAGGCGGGGAATTCGCGGGCCAGCAGATGGCGATGACGGCGGCTGACGGCAATGTGACCATGGCGATGGATCTATTGTTGGATCTGGGCATCGGGCCGAAGGGCATCATCCGCATTCCCTTCCATGGCACCACCGGAACCCTCACCATTCCCGGTCCGCTGACTACGGATCAGGGAACACCCGGTGCGGGTCAAGCCGGCCCACTGAAAATGGGCGAAACGATTTCCGGGCGGGTCGGTGATTTCAACGGTGACGGCTTTATTGACGGGACGCTGGTCGCGGTCGGGGTGATGCCTCTGTCCTCCCCCGTCTATCCTGGCCAGCCCTTCGCGATGTCCCGCAACTTCGAGACCGACATTCCCATCGACGGGGCTATCGACGGCTCCCCTGGTGCAACGAACAAGGCTTACGGCCTTGCACCCGGTGAAGGATTCATAATGGGTACGAAGCAATGACATTCCTTTCGTCCGACACCTTCGCCTTTTTGAGCGATCTATCCAGCCTTCGCGACAAGCCGTGGTTCGAAGCCAATCGGCATCGTTACGAGGCGCACCTGCTAGTGCCGATGCGTTCGTTGGTATCGACGATAGGCCCGCGGTTGCAGGCGCAGATGCCGGATTTGGAATGTCGGCCGCAGGTCAACAAGACCCTCACGCGCATCAACCGCGACATGCGCTTTGCGCGGGGGCAAAGCCCTTACAAGGATCATATGCTGGCGCTGTTCTACCGCGAAGGGCGCAAGAAGGAGGACCCTCAACTTTTTGTCGGCATCCAGCCGACGCAAGTCTGGGCGGGGCTGTACCTATCGCCTCATTTCCTGGCCCATGGCTCGCCGATGGAGCGGGCGGTGAGCCAGCGCCCCGCCGAGCTTGTGGCGTTGGGCCGGGGCATGGGCTTGGGTGACGATTTGATGCTCGGCAGTTGCAGCCGTTACGGGGAGCTGGAGCAGAGCATGAATGGCGGCGAGGCCAGTCATTATCTGGCCGGGCCGCATCTGTGCGCGTTGAAGACGTTCACAGCGGGCGAAGTCGCGGCGGATCCCGCAGGCTTTGTCGAAGCGGCGGGCGAGATTCTCGCCCGTCTTGTTCCTTTGTGGAAAATCTATTTAGAGGGTTTGTAAATGCGCGTTTTATTTTTGTTAGGCGTTTTCCTGATCGGGCTGATGCCATCCTTCGAGGCCGCAGCCGACGAGGGGGCGGATATTTTGCACGCCGTCCATGTGCGTGACAGGGGCAAGGATTTCATTTGGGATATCACCATCGATCTAACCGACCGCAGCGGAGACGTGCGGCATAGGACGGGCAAGATTTTCCGCCGCGAGTTCAGCAAGAAACAGAGCGAGCAGGTCACCGTGTTCCTTAGCCCCGCCAATATGCGCCACACCGCCTTGCTGGAGATCGAGGTGGAGGACGGCGACGATTTTATGTGGCTGTACCTGCCTGCGTTGAAGACCACCAAGCGGATACCCCCCATCGAGCGCGGCGACAAGTTTGTGGAAACGGACTTCTCGATGGAGGATATCAACTTAGGCTTCCAAGCCGAGGATTACATCGGCACGGTGCTGGAGCATAAGACCGAGGAAGGCCATCCCGTCGCGGTCACGCGGGTGGAGCCTAGGACTGCCGACCTCAAGCGCAACCTGGGTTATGACTATGGCATTTTCAAAATCAGGACGGATCAAGCTTACATCGTCGATCAGCGGTTATTCAAAGGCGACCGTGAAATCCGCCATAACGAAGCCCATGACGTGCATGCGGTGGCCGGCATCCTGACACCGAAGGAACTGGTCTCCCATGATTTGGTGAACGACCATAAGACGGTTTTGGGCATCGTCTCGGCAACGTATAACGGCGGCGTCCCCGAGTCGTATTTCAAAGAGGAAGCCTTGGCCCGCGAGATGTACCATTGAGATTCCTTGGTCTTTTGCTGCTTTTGCTGTTTTTCGCTCCGCTCGCAGCCAGCGAAGGCTCGGGCGGGGTGAAGCTTTTGTATCGCTCCCTTGAACTGGAGGGGGCGACGGAGTTCCAGACAGGGCAGGGCGAGTTCGGGCCGAGCTATCTAAGACTGATAGGCCGGGCCGAGCTGGCCTTGAACGATAAGCTGACGGCGAAGGCAGTGCTCAGCCCTTGCGGCGGATCTTACAGCACCCATCCCAAGGGCATCACAGAATGCGCCATGTACCGCCTGATCGAGGAGCTTACCTTGGGCGGTGTTTACGATAAATTCGATTTCTCCCTAGGGCGGCAGGTCATCACCCAGGGCAACACGGAGGGCTTCATCCTGCTGGATCGTTTCAACGGGCGTGACTTTTGCCGATTCGCCCGCTTGGACGTGCAAAACAAGCTGCCCAATTGGCTCGCCAAAGGAAGGGTCTCCCTGAGCGATTCCACCTCCTTAGCTTTGACCTTCGCGCCGTTTTCGGCGCTGTCCTACCTGCCGCAGACCGGCAGCTATTGCGACGACCAATTTCACAACGCCGGCCGGTTCGACGGCCTACACGACGACGAGAACAGCAACATCGCCGATTGGGCTGGCGGTGCCGAGCTGGCCTCCAACCATGACCGTTGGAGCGCGACCTTGAACGTCATGACCACCAAAGAGGATATCTTCGTCCTACAAACCGTCCCCACGCCGCAAAAAAACCGGCCCCGGACACTGTGGCTGGGCGGTTCGGCAGCCGCTACCTTGGGTTCTTTTGTCTTGCGAAGCGAGGTGGCGTTTTCCCCAGACCGGGATTTCACCATCAACCCCGCCGAATTGGGTGGCCTGTTCAGGCGCGGAATCCAAACCAATGGCGTGGATAGTCGTTGGAATCTGCTGGCCGCAATCGGCGTGGAAGGCCGCAATAGCGAATGGTACTGGGCTTTGCAGTATTTCATTGACCAAGTTGGGGGCGGAACTGCGCTGACACGGGCGCTGCAATCGCAGATGACGTCCTTTCGGGTGCGCAAGACGTTCTTTAACGACCGCCTAGCCTTGGACAGTTTTGCCATCATGGACATCAGTTACAGTGATTTCGCCATCCGCACCCAGGCTTCCTATGACATCGACGAGGCTACCTCGGTGGCCTTGGGCGGGACAGCCTACGCCGACACCGGCGGCAGTGTCGGTTTGCTTGGCAGCTACGTGGGGCGCGAAAGCGTGTTTTTGAAGATCAGAAGAACTTTGTTTTAACCCCGGAACGCAAGATTCCCCTTGGGTTCCATCAACTTATTTAGAGAATGCTAATGGTCAAGCTCATTACGGAATACCCGAAAGCGGCCTTCGCAGTGGTCTTGCTGCTGGTGGTTGCCTGCATCCCGCCCCTTTTCCACATCCGGGCGGACACGTCGATTGCGTCTTTCCTGCCCAGGGGCCATCTGTCCTACCAGCAAAAACTGGACATCCAGCGCATCTACCATATCAACGACCCGGTGTTCGTGGATGTCTATGACCGCA
>Ga0265593_1000200_pt1 | contig 37971 bp, 38 predicted proteins | sample saktaG_8_FD_190136 | JGI IMG/M metagenome (GOLD analysis project Ga0265593, IMG submission 190136) | Saline water microbial communities from Sakinaw Lake, British Columbia, Canada - sak_2011_5_24_36m | ecosystem: Environmental > Aquatic > Non-marine Saline and Alkaline > Saline ... | reverse complement strand
GCTTAGGGGGTAATTAGTACCCACTTTTACCCTTATTAGTACCCAGTTTTCCCCAAATTGCAGAAATGGCAATGGGCGAAAAAGGTGGACGGGAAAGGTTGACAGGGAGGGGAGGGTTATGGTATACTATTATTTTAATAACTTATTACGAAAATTAAATGAAAAGTAGAACTGGTATTAAGCTACACCATAATAGTATAGATACTATTAAACACTTAGAACTATACGACAATAGATTTATTAATTGTTGTTTACTTGGAGAAGATCAAGGAGTATTGTTTAAGAAAGAAAGATACTACCCTGTAGATGTAGATGAATACGCTAAAAGTTGTAAACTAAGATTACATGAAGCATTTGAATCGGTTATAGATGTTATTAGAAAGTTAAAAGAAACTAGTATGGATATAACTTTGCCAGATGGAAGTGTATATGTTACTAGTCTTATATATGACTTCATCTATAATGAAAGTGAAAAACAAATACTTATTAACTGGAATAGTAAGTTTATACCTTTGATAAGTGGACACATGGAAGCTGGTAATTTCTTACTAGTAGACCCTAGAATATCTACAATAAGCAGTAGCAAACGCTATAGTCTATACATACTAATAGAAAAGAACTTATGGCAATTAACTAAATATGGCAAATTTATACTAACTAAAGAGGAAATAAGAACTATGCTTAACTTAGAAGAAACAGAGTATAAGGAGTTTAAATCGCTTCATGCTAAGATAATAAAACCTACCTTAGTTGATATATACAATAAACTAGGTATAAAGTTAGTGAGTTCAGTTAGAGCAGATAAAGTTATATTTAACTATGGAGAAAGATAATGTTATCGTATATTATAACAGAAGAAGATTTTTTAGTTAATAAGTTTCCTAACTCTAAAATACTTCAATGTAGGTATGATTCAATTAATTCAGGAAGAATACAAATTAAATTTAGAGAACACGTTAAAAAGTGTAAAGCAGAGTATAATAAGAAACAAATAAGCATAGAACAAGTTAATACTTACTTATATGAAGTAGTAGACCAATTAAAAGAACAGTTTCCTAATGACTTTGAACCAGAAGGTAAATTAGGTTGGTTTAGTAAGAATCTACTAGCTGAATTGTATATGGAGGGTAAAGTAGACTTAAAAGGATGCAATTATCTAACATTAGAGCTTGAAAAAAGAGAGAAAAAAGAACGATTAAAGAGGGAAAAAGAGGAACAAATAGAGTTATTATACCAATTAAACCTACAAAAACAGATAGAAAAAGAGAATAGTAGGCAAAAAGTAGTAGTTGGAATGGAATTTAGTAATAAGTATGAGATTGAACTAGCTTATAAAGAATGTAAACCAATGAAACTACTTAAAAAAGACTTACAAAGTTTTCTTGATTCTTATTTAATAGTAGAAAGAGTAAGAAAAGAAGGAACTGGTATGGTTTGGGTAGTTATTGAAGTTAAACAAGAAGGTGGAAGGAAGTGGGTATGAACCAAAGAATAAGACAACTAGCTAAAAAAGCTGGAATAGAAATGTACCACGATAAAGTATTACCTATAGGTTACTTACATGGAAATACTAAGAACTTCGCTGAGTTAATTATACTTGATATGATTAAAGCTATAGAAGAACAAATATCTTTTAGTGATAGTGATACTGATTATGATATTGGAATTATTCGCGGCATGGAAAAATCTATATGCTTTATAGAGAAACATTTTAATATAAGAGGGCAAGATGAACAGTAAAATTAAAGAACATGCTTTAATTGCAGCAAATGATATGGCAGACTTATTTTCAATGGGTTTCTGTAATGATGATATGGTAGATAGATTTGCAGGTGTAGTAGAAAAGCAAATGGAACTACTAGGTGATATACCACAACCAGATGTATATAAACTAAGAGATCATATAGCTATAACTGCTATGAATGGATTACTGATAGCTAATTCTAAACTTCATACTTATGCAAATATGAACTATACGGCTAAATTATCTTATCAGTATGCAGATGCAATGTTAAAAGAGAGAGAAGTAGAATGAGCGTTGAAAGAGAGTTATTAAACCGATGTGCAGTAACTCTTAGAGTTAGAGATATATGCCCATTACTTCTTAAAGAGATTTCAGAATTACTTAATGAACCTGAGCAAAAGCCAGAACCTCTAAGTGGTAAATGGTGGTACGACAAAGGTGTTGAAGATACAAAATACTTTTTAAAACGTGAACCTTTAAGTGCAGATAGGTTAGCTCAACTATATGGAGTTAATTTGGTTAATGACGTTTTTATATTTGCCCGTCAGGTCGAAATGGCTCACGGCATAGGAGTAACTAACGAATGACAATATCAATAGTATCAACAATAGTAGCAGCAGTAACACTAGGAGTATTAGTTATAATAGCTTTAATTAACTACTTAACTAAAAAGTATTTGGATAGTATAAAATGAAAAACTATACTTTAAGTTGGCATGTTCAAATAGAAGTTCCAGTATTACAAAGACGTAACTGGTGGGATATATTTGGTTCAGACACTATTATATATGAACGAGAATGGAGATTTAAAAGTTATACTATAACTAATCCAGAGTTAATTAAAATATTATTAAATGAGAATGAATACATTACAAATAATGAACTATTTAAACTACTAATAGAGAATAAAAGTATAACAAATCCACAACTAGAAGAAGGTAAATCTAGTTCACCATATAAAGTAGCTACATCCCTGTAGCCAAAGCATTACTTACAATTAAACACAGTCCTTCTAGGTAAAGAGTTAGTCGAATTACAGGTAATACTACATCCATAAGGTGTAGTTTCCCATCTATCTTTCTCTTTACTTTCAAGAGCTGTTTGGTATTGCATATTCTTAACATTATCTAACCCTCCACAATAGAGAGCGCAGATATGGTCTACTATATAACCTTTCTTACCATGAGAATAACCATTAATCCTATCAAATTGTTTCTTTACACTACTTGACCTACAACTACTATTAGCATAACTGCTAAAAGCTACTATAGCTAATAAAAGTATTAGTTTTTTCATAATGGTTTCCTTATAAGGTAAGTTAATCAGTCATATCAGCATCATACATAGCTGCATCTTTAATATTGGCGTTATTCATACCAATTTTACACCCTACATCAAAAGCTTTCAAGATTAATTCATCTAATTCATGCTTAAAAGTAAGTTTACCAGCTACTATAGCCATGTTTTGTTCTTCAACTGTCGGATAAGGAGCAAGACAAAGAGCTGTAACCATACTATACAGTTCGTCTGCTTCCATATCTTCAGTTACTACACTATGTTTTATTTTCATAATATTTCCTATAATCGGTTATAAAGAGTTTAGTTAGTTCTAAACCATCACTTGTTGCCATAAAGTTAGCTACACCTTTAATAACATCTTCCTTAACTAGCCAAGATTGTTCTTCAGAAGTAAGAGCTAAGTTAAGTGCTTCTAGTAATGTATACTCTTTTTGTATAGGTTTTACATCAACTTCAGCAACACCATCACCTACCATCTCCTTTACCATACTGCGTAAGTCACTAAGACTTACTGTAACTGTCGGTTCGCTGACCGCAGTAGGTACTAATGATACTACAGGAGTTACATTAACTGTTGGTTTCTGCAAATCTCTTATTTGTTGTTCAAGTGTTGCTATTGAAGCTGACATAAAATTTCCTACAATTGTTTTAAACCACTACGAGGACTATGTTTACCATGTCCTCCACCATTACTATTGTTCCCACTAGACTTATCTTTATCAACTTCGTTTGAAGCATCTTCTGATTCATCTGCACAAGATTGTACTTCAGTTACGTTAGTTATATTAGTAATAAAAAGATCATCCAATGCTACGGGAGTTCAAGCAACATTATTTGCTGTTTGAGTAGGACGATTGCCATTTCCAATAGTTACAGCAGTATTAGTAGCATGTTGTGCAGCTATTAATTGACCAAGTAAACCATTAGTAGTAATTGCTTGTTGTTGCAACTGTGCTTGTGATTGAGCTTGAGCAACATTAGTAGTTACATTAACATTACCAGACTCAACTATACCTCTTGTAGCAGTATGTCTGTGGTCATCCAAAGCTACTGCTAATTGACGTTGTAAGTCAAGTTCTCTAGCATTAGGAATAGATGCAGCCAAAGCAGCAATAGAAGCTCTAGTTTTCTCACCATCATTAGCAATAGCAAGAGAAGTAGCATAAGTGCTTTGAGCGATGTTAGTATTAACAACCCCGAAACCAGCAGCTTGAGCAGCAGCTAATGTAGTGACAGAAGCATTAACAACATCACCAGTTTCATGTACTTCATTGATTATGTCTTTAGCGACACTGTTTATATTAGCAAGAATACCTGATTGACCTTGTAAGTTAGCAATTTCAGCATTTAATGTGGTGATTTGAGCAGTATTGCTTTGAGCAGCTAAAGCAGCTTGTAACTGACCTTCTGCTTTCCAAATCTCACCTTCAACATTACCTAATGTTTGTGAGTTAGCATTTGCAGATACTATGTTTTGTACATCAGCAGCAGTTAGACGATCAGCAGCAGCAATCGCAGCAGCATCAGTTCCACCACCTAGTAAGTTAGTTCTACCAAGTAATAGACCAAGTAACAAACCACCACCTAGTCCACCACTTTCAGAACCAGTTCCACCTAATAAATTACCCATATTAACACCTTTCAATAAAGAATTTAAATCGATATTACTAGCAGTTTCATCAACCATAGTAATTCTCCTATACTTATCCTAGATAATGCTAGGTCATCTGAGAAGTATCTCTCAAGTAATCACTTCTTAGGGTGATTACTATAAGTCTAGTTGAGGTTGAGCTAAATTCAAGGTGAAATATGAATATATTTTAAATTAAAGTGAAGTTAAATAAGTAGTAAAAGTAGAAATAGCAGTTCTAATATCAACTATAGAAGTTGCATTATTAATTGCAATTTTTGCAGCTTGTCTTGCTCCTTCTATCTTACTTCCTACTTCTGCCCAAGTATGTCCTGTTATTGCTATAAGATCAGCAACTTGAATAGGTGTAGCTCCAGTAGCAGTAGCTTCTGCATCTACCCAATGATATGGAGTTACGTCACTTGGATAGCCAGCTAGTATATATGCTTGAGCATCTGCTAGTTTGGCTGAGTAAGTTATTTCTTGTCCAGGAACATTAGTTATATACTGAAGTCTTTTCTGTCCTGCAAGAGTATCTATAGTAGTTATTGCTTCTGCTTGTTGTTCTATTAAAGGTTTAGTAATTAGAAATGCCATTAGGTTGCCTCAATAGTTGCGGTGAAATCTAAGTAAGGGAAAGAAGTTATAGTTATCTTATAAGTTCCAGCTATTGTAGTTGCAAATGTATCTGAACCAGATATTTCACCAGTGATAGTTTCCGAATTAGTTGCAGTAAATATTCCAGTAGGGGCATCAGTAATAGTAATAATATCTATTCCATCGGCAGTTAAAGTTAGTTTATCTAAGGTAGTACTTTGAGTTGGTTTTAAAGTTATAATATTATCTAGTATATAATAATGTAAACCAACCGTAGTATCATAATCTGGGCAATCTAATACACCAATTAAATCAGAAATATAACCTATTTTAAGTTCTTCTTGTCCTTCTGTCATAGAAGTAATTTTACCAGTATTTAGTATATAAGTTAAAAATTTCATTATTTTCTCAATTCCATAAGCATTATTGCTACATTACTAACATTCACAAAATAAGCCGAAGCATATAAACTCCAATAATTTAAATTATTACTAACAGTAATACCTGTATTATATACAAAAGTATGTGGAAAATCATAACCAGCATCGTATACTCCATGAGCAAAAGTAGCTAATCCTGTCTCAACACCCCCATTAGTTTCTGCCATATTTAAACTAAAATTTATTGCACTACCTTGATATTGTAAAATACTATAAGTTATAGTTATAGATATAAAAAGCCGTCTAACAGCTAAATTAGATGGAAAAAACCATCTACCTATTAACGCATAATAAGGGGTTAAATCAACATTAGCATAATTAGTAGTATATACTGAATTAGTGATAGCATAATCTTGTACTTGAGTAGTAGTAACAACAACCCCAGTAACACCAGACCAAGTAGCAGTAGTACCAGCAGTAGCAATACCAGCTAATACATCTTCAGGAGCAGGACTCCACTCAGAATAAATACTTCCTTCTTCTAGTTTAACATAAGCAACATTAAGAGTAGCTAAGTTACTCCCAAAGAAGTAAAAATGACAAAAAGTTAGATCAGCACTAGCACAAGTAGTGAATGTTTGGTATATAGTTTTCCAAGTATTTGCTACAACAGCAGTATCCCATATAATAGGAGTTTCTAAATGAACATTAGAAGGAACTTCAGTAGACCAATTCTGTATATGTAATGTATTATCGTAAGCACTTCCCCAAGAAGTAGTACCTTTAACCATAGCACTTACAGTATAAGTAGTACTTGGTTTAAGTCTTGGAAAATTATTATTACCAATACCAGAATTTCCTACTATTTTTAAAGTTTTCTTTCCTCCATAAAGTACCGTAGCGTCTATAGAAACAACACCTCCATTAGAAGTCCAACCGTCTAAACCAGAAGTATCAAATGTACCACTGTATCTTAATAGATTAATACCACTCTTAGCAGCAGTAGAAGTATTTAATCTATTGATAGTAACCGTATCTTTATAAGAAATCCCATTATAGGTAACAATACAACTAATATGAATAGCTTTATTAGCTGTTTCAACAGTTGAAAAACAAGTACTAGGAATAATATAAGTAGTTCCAGTACTTGCAGTAGGAGCTACATCAGCACCAATTTGACTCCAAGCATAAGTTGGAGTACTGGCTCCCATATTAGTAACAGTTGCAGTTAATGTTATAGCACTTTGACTTGGAACTAATAAAGTATCTATAGAATAAAATGCTAATATTTTATCAGCTGTGATATCTATAGTCGGTCCAAGTAAACCTTGACTACCTGTAGTACCTTGTGGTCCAGTTACACCTAAGTTAGAAGCAATCCAGCCAGAAGTAGTTCCATCATTATAATAAAGAAATAAACTTCCTGATACAGTATCCCACCATTGTTCTCCTACTACTGGTAATGGTAAATTTGTTGCACTATGTGGGATTGAGCTATAATATATCTGACCTCCATCTATACCATCAACAACAACTAATATAGTTTCACTATCAACTAATGTAATTCCACCAGCAGTATATAATTCAACCTTAATACTAGTAGTTGAAGCAGAATAACCAGTATAAGTATAAGTATTAAGATCACCAGCTATACCAGCTATAACTTCAGCAGTACCACTACCATTTAAATATATTTTAAATCGCCCAGTATAGTTAGTAACTCCAGCAGTAGAAATTGCTGTAGCAGTTAATACTATACCAGTAGCAGCAAGAGGAGTAAGAACACCACCAGCTTTCTTTATAACCGTATTAGATAAAAGTAACTGATAGGATACTCCACCTTTAGATTTAGATATACTAAATACTTGGGTTTGATTTGAGTAGGTAGCTTTAGAAGCAACTAAAGTAACTGTTCCTACATCAGCAGTCATAGCAGTTATAGTATATGTTTTTCCAGTTAAACTGCCAGTTATTCCTGCACCTACTAATGGTGTTGCTACAACTGTCCAATTAGCTGAATCATCAGTTCCGCCTATATAAATTGACATAGTAGTAGCACAGCCAGTAAAGACACCAGCACTACCATCAAATAAAGTAGGTACAGAATGATTACTATTAGATAAATTTGATGTTGTAGCAGAAGCTCCTTGAATCCCTTGAAGCCCTTGTATTCCAGTAGACCCTATTTTAGTAACTGCTATAGGTATTGTTTGAACTATAGTTTGTCCAGCATATACTATACTTATACTGATATAATCATTATTACTTGCGCTAAAAGTAGTTCCAATAGCAGGAGTAAAAATTGCTGTTGTTGAACCAGTTGAACCAACAGTAGTTAAATGTCCTCCAGCAGTCCAAACAAATGAAGTAGGAGTTACAACTGTACCATCTTCTGTTAATGCTACTGTAAAAGCAGTTTGAGTTGGAGTTGGATTAGCTCCAGCAGCATCAAAAGTAACATTCCTAATACCACCTGTAACAGTAATATTATAAGTTTTACCATTTAAAGTACTAATGACTGGGGTAGACCAACTAGAAATAGCAACAGCAGCAGTATTACCAGCTACAGTAGATACTACAGCTCTTGATACCCATAATGGGTCTTTACTGTTAGTAGGAATAGCAGCAGTCCAAGTAGCATTAACTCCTGTAGGTGCGCTACTTAATGGAATTGCAGCTCCAAATGTATATGTTCCATTTGCTGTAATAGTAGGAGTAGTTCCTGCTACCACTCTTGCATACACACTCACTTCTGTAACAGAAGTACCTTCTATTCTAACAGGAGTATCCCAAACATAGTTTCCAGCATTTAAAGCTTTAATACCAGTACTTGACCATAATGGTGTTGTAGTACCTCCAGCGGTATTAGCTTCGGCAACACTACCATACCATTGTATAGGTGCGCTGGCTACACCAGTAGATGCAGTTGGAACAGCAGGAGTAGTTCCATTAGCTTGACGAACAAATATAATATCTACTGTATCTCCATTAGTACCATTAGTGCCAGCAGTTCCGTTAGTACCATTAGTTCCATTAGTACCATTCTGAGCGGCAATTAATGCTGTTGACCAAGTACCACTAGTTATGGCAACTGTTGGAGTTGTAGTAGTAAATGTATATACTGTTCTAAAAGTAGGAAATGTAGTACTTGCCGGAATAGTTCTTGACCAATTTGTTACCGCAGATAAAGTATCTGTACTAAAAGTGTATGTAGGTGTAACAGGTAAAGCTGGTGCAGTAATAGAGCCATTATTAGCATATAACTCTATTGTAGCAATGCTTGTTCCATTAACACCTGCTGCTCCTGCTGCTCCTGCTGTACCATCAATACCTTTAACAGCTTCAATATGGACATTACCCCATGTTAGTGCTGTAACTGAAGTAGCTGGAGTAGCAGTACTAAAAGTATATTCAGCTGCCCAAGTAGGTGTAGTAGTTGTACTTGGTTGGGTTATAGACCATAAAGCTGGAGCTGTTAATGTATTTGTACTAAAATTATAAGTACCTCCACTTGGAGCTGTTGGATTTGGTGTTGCAGCAGCTTGTAAATAAATATAACCTATATAAACTGAAGTACCAGCAGAACCTACTGCTCCAGTTGCCCCAGTTGGACCAGTTGCGCCAGTCGCACCAGCCTTACTTTTACTAAAACTTTGTTGAACGGTTTGACTAAATGTAGTTCCATTAAGATCAGTACCAGTTATAACATAGGTAATAGAAGCAGCATCTATTGTAGATACCATTCCAGCATGATCTCCAACAGTTAGATATATTCCAGAGTCTGTTAAAGTACCTATAGTTGTAAAATCATTAATAGTAAGAGTTTGACTAGAAGTAGCTACTGCTTTCCAAGAACCAATAGCAGTACCAATTCCATCATAAGTTAATTCTGTGATGCCATTATAAATATTAATTAAAGTACCAGAGCCAGCATAACTACCTACAACACCAGCAGATGTAGCAGGAAATACATGGGTATCATTACTTAATATAGCAGTTATATTACTAGAACCAGCTTTACTTTTAGTGACACTAAATACCTTAGTAAAAGTACCATAAGTAGCATGTGTAGCAGTCATAGTATAAGTAGCTATATCTGTAGTAGTACTTCCAATAGCTGTAACAGCGTAAACACCAACACTAGATACTGTTGCAGTACAGTTAGCAGCAATTCCAGCAAAGGTACAAGCTGTAGTCACATCAACTAAACCATAAAATACTTTAAAAGTTCCGCCAGCACCAGTAAAAGTACCACTAGCAGTAGTAACCCCAGTACTTGTAGCAGGTACAGTATGGGCTTCATTAGTAAGATAACCAGCAAGGACAGTAGTACCATCAGTTAACCTCATTATGGTAAAGGTATCACTTTCTAAACCACAAGTAGCTGTTACTTCTACGAAATTATTAGTTCCAAAAGCTCCAGAAGTTAGCATAGCGGAGGTATCATTAGGAGTTGTTAATAGATTTGTAACTCCTCCTACATCTGAAACTGTACTCCATACTGTAGCATCAAGTATATTTTGTTTATTAAGACTAAAAATAATAGCTTGATTAGTAGGAGCTAGAACATCCAGACCATCAAAAGTAAATGCTTGAGCATCAGCATTTAAAATTAATATAGGTGGTGTAGTATCATATACTTCAGGTACAGTAGGTTGTAAGTCATTAGGAGTCCAACCAGCATAACTATTAGTATCAATAGTTCTATAAAAGTTAGTTGTATTAACAAGAGTATTGGAAGCAGGTAAAGTAACTACAGTACTTCCAGAAGGAGGTGTTGCGCTATCTACAACAACTAGTTTATTTGTAGCTGTTATTCTGTATAATGTAAGTGTCATTAAACTACTTCTCCCCAAAGAGTTAAGTTTGCTGTATAATTTAAATAATCAATTTCCATACTAGTAATTATAAATTTCTTACCAGCATCGAAGCCATATCTAGGAATAACTATTGTAACTATCCCACAAGGATATAAAGCATTAAGTTCAGTTAAAGTCATTCTTGCAGTTATAGTTAATATATTTCTTTTAACTGAAGTTAGTGCAAGTATTCTTTGAGCTTCAGATACAGCAGAAGTTTGACTATTAAGAAGTGTTTGATATTGAAATATTTGATTCTTAGGATAAAGAGTTGTGGTAACTGCACTTGCAGTTCTATATTCCTGACCTAGCCAAGTAGCTCTTTCTAAGTCAGTAGTAGTAATTATTCCTGCTATACTAGCTGAATCTTGTACAGTATAATTCTTAGCATAATCTATTTTAACTTCTTTAACTACATCTAGTTTGCCGTTTACAGTAGCATTACTAAGTTCAAAAGAAGTAAGTCCGTATTTATCTGGAGTAGTTTTAGTATGTATAGTAGCTAAGACAGCAGCAGTAGTATCACCAAAGTAATATAATCTAAGAGTATTAGTTTGGTCAAATCCCCACCAAGCACCTATAGAAGCACAAATACTAGTTATAGCATCTGCTATAGTTTGACCATCAGCAATAAAAATACCAATATTATCAGCAACTTTACTATCAATATAAAGTATATCAGCAGCACTATAATTACTAATGCCTGCATAAGTTAAGATACGTTTAATAACTTGAGCAGGAGAATTACTTAATGAAGATATTTTTTCCCATACAGTACAAGTTACTGCTTCAGATTCCATACCTAGACGAAAGAAACTACCAGTAGCATCAGAAAAGAAAGTGTAATAACCACCTTCAGGAACTAAACCTATAGTATCACTGATAAAAGCAGCATAGGTAGTTATTATATTACCTGATAAACTAACATAAGCACCTCTAGTCATTACAGATACTAATTGTTCAGTTGGTTCACTACTTATTTGATAGATTAACTTACTCGTATTAACAAGTATTGGAGTCATGTTATTAACACGCCCAAATACTAATGGTTTAAGTTTATCTTTTAAATCAATAACACCTTCAACTCCAAGAGGTAAAACATTAGTTCCAAGAAACTTTTTAGTTTGTAAAGCTATATCTAAACTAGCAGATTTATTTTCTAGTCTTACTGATACCTTATCCCATTCAAAAGTAGCTTGTTCTATTATCTGTATAAGTATTTGTGTTTTAACTAATGAAACTGTATCATAAGAAAATAAAGTTAAAGTTTTACCTTCAAAGATATAAGTTCTAAGATAATCAAGATCACGTTTAGTGTTAGTTAATATAAGTTCTCCTAAAGAGGAACTTACAGCTCCTCCCATAGAAGAATCAATACTAATGCTTTGGCTAAGAAAGGCTGGTTGACTAATCTTAGCTGAATATACTACAGTAGAAACTGTAACAGTCTTACCAGAAGAATAGTTTAAAGTTGTTGCTACTCCAGCAGAAGTAGCTATAACCAAATCAGCTAAGTAGATAATTGCCATTATGCCATACTCATAGTTGGTTTAGTAAGTCTGGTTTTTCTTTCAATAGTTTCCATACGATTATTCAAGATTATAAGCTCTTTTTTCATATCTGTCAAGATGTTTAAACTTTCCTTATTACTATCTTTTAATATGCTATTAGTTCTATTATTATTACTAACTCTAGTACTATTTGGAAAGTTTATAAGTTCTGGTCCACGTTCACCTACTAAAGATAGTCCAGAAGCTATACCACCATTAGCATATCCAGGAACTTTTCTAGTTTGTGCAGTTTTAAGTAGTGTAACCCCACTAGGTAATTTAATTGCTCCAAGTTGTTTTTTAAATAAAGCAGCATTTCCTACAGTACCTAAACTAGATATAATAGAAGTTAAAGTTTTATCTATAATTGCTTTTGTAACAGGTTTACCATTCCATTTAACATTATTTTTAAAATCAGCTATTTGTATTGCTATTTTATCTAATTGACTTTGTAAAGTGTCTGCTTGTCCATAAGCTGTAGTAGCTTGTTTAGAATTACCAGTAGAAGCAAATACAGCTTCAGCTACAGCTAAATCAATAGGAGAATGTGCTATAATTTGTTTTTCTGCCGCAGTTCGTGCTGGAGTAGGAACACCTTGAGCAGTAATGACAGTAGCAGCACTACTAGATCGTAAGTTAGCCATAGCAATCATATCAATAATAGCATTAGTTACATTAGTACCTAATACTCCAAGTTCTTGTATAGCTGCATTAGATAATGTTATTAATAAATTTTCAGATGCTACTCCTAAATCTTTTAAATCATTATAAGTATTAGTATCTAAAGTAGCTAATTGTGCTATAAAACCATTACTAAGATCAGTTACACTTTTTAATACACTACCACTTATACTAGTACCTATACCAGATAAAGCAGTTATACTAGCTTCACTTGTATCAAATAAAGTTGCAGCAGTTCCAGTACCTAGATCAGCAATACTTTGAAGTGCATCAACTCCTAAAGTCTCTAATCCCAAAGCACCTATACCTCCAAGAGTAGCTAACTCCATCAAAGCACCAGAACCTAATGTCTTTATAGCTTCTAAACTTCCAGCATCAGTAGCCATAGAAGAAGCACTAATAGCAGTAAGACTTCCAGTAACTTCTTGAAAGATTTGATTATAATTAGCAGTTGCTCCGTAGTAGCTTAATGCTTCAGTTAAATACTTACTACTTGCATCTCCTAGTTTACTAGCAGCTTCGGCAGCAACAGTTAAATCCTTACTTTGAGTTTGAGCTTTTAAAGTATCATATTCAGCTTTAGCAAGATCAAGTTTTTCTTTAGGATTTAATATACTTAAAGCACCAGCTAATAGGTCTTTAACTGTTTTACTTAAATCAACAAAGGATTTTTTAATGCTAAGAATACTATTCTTTTCGGCAGTAAACTTATCCATAATAAGTTTTTGTAATTTAGCACTAGTAGATGCTTGTAATTTTAAATCTCCATTAGCTTTAGCACTATTATATTTTTCAAGTAATCCTTTTTCAGTTTCAATATCCATACTATCTACTATGATAGCAGCATTACTTTTAAGCATATCTTGTATGCCAGTAATATAACCACGTTCAAGAGTATATCTATCAGTAATTAATTTAACTAGAGTAGTAAGTTCAGTAGCATTAATAGTTTTATCTATTACTTTTGTTTTTAAATCTGCTTCAGAATTAGGATTTAATTTCTCTTTAATAGTTGCTAGTGTGCTAGTAATAGAAGTTTTTAAACTAGTTAATAATCCTTTTTCAACATTATATTTATCAACTATAAGTTTTAAAGTTGCATCACTATATTTTTTAATATCTTCATAACTAGAAGCTCTATTTAATTTAGTAAGTAATTGGTCTTTAGTTAAAGTACTACTATCATCCTTAATAGAATCAATAGCATCTTTTATTGGTTTCTGTATCTTATCTATCAAAGAACTAAAAGCATCTTTAATTTTATTAATAGCTGCAAATGCTTTAATACCAGCAGGAGTAGTTAAATCTATTTGAGTTTTTAACTTAGAAATAGTTGCAGTTAAACTACCAGTACTTTTATAGGTATCAAAGAAAGTTTCAGATAAACTTTTTAATTTAGGTCTATTATAAGCAAGAACATAATCATATTCTTCTTGTGCTTTAGTATATGCTTTTAGATTAGCAGGAGTAGAACTTAAAGCATAAGTTATTTTAGCTTCAGTTGCTCTTTCTTTAAGTCCACCTTTATAAGCAGCTAAATCTTCTTTACCTAATTTTCCACTAGCAGTATATTGACTATAAACAGGCATTGGATTTTTAGCAAATACACTTAAACCCTTACTTAATCTATCAGTAGCAAAGATAGTAGCTTTTGCTATAATACTATCACTAGGCATTTTATCTTTAGAAATAGCTAATAATAAAGAAGCTTTTTCTAACTTAGTTAAGGTTGGAATTAAAGTAGGTACTTCTATTTGAATACCTTTTATACTAACTCCTGTAGTATATTCAGTGGCAACCATGCCTTTAGTATTAGGAACTTTTACCTCTCCTAAGAAACCAGTACCTTTAGCAGCACCACTACCAGACCTATCAAAATCTTTTTTATACGTTGCTTTACTCTTAGCATATGCTTTATCTGGAGCAGTATTTACAATAGCAGAAGTAGCTTTAGTTAAACCAACATCAAATACTTCAGTCAAAGTCATAGAAAATTGTTTTAAAACATCTATATTCTTAGTTACATCAGAAGTAAAACTACTGTAAAAAGCGTTCTCTTGTTTTAAAAATTCATCAATTCTATCACTTGCTTTTAAAGCAGAAGAACTAGCATTAATCAAAGCATCAGATATTGCAATAGAATCTTTAATTAACTTACTACCAACAGCTTCATAAGCTACACGAACAACAGCAACTTGTTCTACTATTCTAGCAGTAGTTTCAAGCATACCTTCACCAAGTTCTTGGTACTTTGCTACTATATCTCCAAATAAGAAACTAGTAACTTCATCTAAGTTTGCTGATATAACTGCATTAGCTTTCTTAACTGCTTCATCACCAGATAAACCTAAAGTATCTATTTTTAACCCAGGAATAATTGCAGCATTAACTTTATTACTTAAATCTTTACCAATGTTTTTTCCTAACTTAGCTCCTAGTTCTGTAATAGTTAAACTAATACTTTGAAATACATCAGAAAGAGAATCGTGAAGTGCTTTAGGCATTTCACTATAAGTATCTTTATAAGAAAAAGTTGGTTTTTCTTTAGTACCACCTTTCTTAGCAGTAGTTATGAACATATCTCCAACTATATCCATCTTTTTTATAAGATCAGATATAGCTATATTCTCAGTATGAATACCACCAGCAACTACAGTATAACCACTTTGTCCTAGTTTTGGTGCATTTGTTCCTTGAATAGCTCCAAGTTGAAACTGTTTAGTTATAGCTTTAAGTATATTACCTTGTAATGTTTGAATACCTTTATTAATACCTTTTAGTTCTATATATTCATCTGCATGTATATTAGTTAAAAGATCATTAGTATGTCCTATAGATTCTGAAACCGCTTGTGTATCTCCTAATACTCCACCTTGTCCAGTAGGTGCATTAGATGGAGCAGGTTCTCCGCCACCACCACCACCACCACCACCAAAACTCATACCAACTATACCACCTACTAAAGCAAGTAGAATAGCAATACCAGCAAAACCAGCCCAACCAGATTGTTTTACTAGTTCAGCAGCTCCATTAGCTAACTTTCCAGGAAGTGCCATTAAATCAGATGCCATTTCTTTAGCATTAGCAGCTAGTTTCTTTGCAGAAGCTGCTGCATCCATTGCCATCATTGTTACTTTGTAAGCAAACTCAATACCATTCATAACCATAGTAGCTTTATGTAAAGTTTGTTGAGTCTTACTTCCTTTAGTAGACATCTTTTCGCCAATAGCAAATACATTAGTTATATTATTAATCTTATCAGCAGTAGCTTTTTTATCTAATACTTCTTGTTGTTTTGCATTAACTATTATATCATTTTGGTTAGCATCCCTAGCTTCTTTAGCACCTTTCATTTCTGCGGTAGGGTCATTAAAACCACTGATAACTTTAATCTCACTTAACCTTTCAGCTTCGGCTTTTAAGTCAGTCATCTTAGCTATCATTTCTGTTTGTTTAGCCATGAAGTTATCAAACAGATTAAGTAATGGCGCATAACCACCTAATGTAGCACTAAGTACATCATTAGAAGTTGCTCCCATTGCAGTATAAGCAGATTGTATTTCATTTATCTTATCTCTATAAGATTGTGCAGCAGCAGCAGTAGCATTAATTTTAGTAATAGCAGCAGAAGTATCAAGTTGTTGTAACTCTTGTTTAGCAGCAGGAGCTGTAGCACCACCAGCTTTTATTTCAGGAGCAAGTTCAGCTCTTCTTTTTGCAGTATTAAGTTGTTCTTGTGCTACAGCAGCAGCTACAGTAGCTCCAGCTAATTGAAGATATTGTATATTAGATTGAGCTAAAGTATCATTAAAAGTTTTAAGATCACTTGCTTGTGCTTTATCTATAACAGGAGAAATTTGTTTAGCTTGTTCATTTAAAACATCTACTTTATCTTTTATTTGTTCTGCTTTAGTAGCATCTTTATAAGCTAAAGCAATTTTTAATTCCATAGCATATAGATTTTTTTGATTATCTATATATATTCTTTGTTCTTGTTCTTTTTTTGTGTAGTACTCTTTAATACTTAATAAGTTACCAGCATAAGAATTATCTAATCCAGCTATAGCAGTATCAGTCTGTTCTTTAAGTAGTTTAAGTTCTCGTTCTAAATCTTTATATAGATTAAGAAGTTCTTTCTTTGCCGCAGCAGCAGCACCTTTATCTGGTTTACCTAAAGGTTCATTAACATTACCTTTACCTATACCTTCAAATCTTGGTGGTAGGTTTTTTTGATATTCTTTATTAGATGCTTCTTGTATTACTTTAGCTTTATCTAATACTTTTGTACCTAAGTTATCTAAAGTAGCTAATAAACTATTCAAACCACTTTGTTCTGCTAAATCTTTAACAGAAGCTTTAATAGCATCAAAAATACTTACTACTGCTTTTGGCATTTTATCTTTAAACATAGAAGTTATATCGTCCATAGCTACTTTTGCTACAGATTTGATATAATCCCAAAACTCACTTATAAGTTCTCCAACAGCCACCATTACAGAAGAAAGTTCTATCTGCATACCTTTATAGTCAATACTAAAACTATTAGATTTTTCTGATAGCCTGTCTAATTCATCTAAGGCTTGTTGCGCTCCTTCTCCTTGTGCCACATAAGTAGCCATTAAAGCATCTACTTGATCTTTAGAAGCGTGTGTAAATTTGTTATAACTAACTGTCATGTCAGTATTTCTAAGAGCTAATGCTCCTATGCCAGCTCCAACAGCAGCAACACCTATAACAATAGGATTAAATACAGCTCCTAAAATAGCTAATCCTCTAGCACTAGCCATAAACTTAGCAAAAGAAATAGTTAAAGATGTTCCAATTACAATAGCAATTGCTTCAATTACTTGAACTACTCCTTGTAAATTTTCTTGTATCTTATCTAAAGAATTTGCTGCAAGTTTCACAACATTATTCATAGCTTCAGCAGTCATATCATATAGATCAACTGATACATCCCTAGCAGCAGTTCTAACTCTATTGATATTAGAAAGTAGTTTAGTACTAGCATCTAAAAATATAGAATCAACTTTACCACCAAATACTGCTTCATATTCTTTAGCAAAGGCAGGAGCAAATTCTCTAGTTACTACTAGATTCTTTTTCATTGCATCCATAAATGCAGATACAGATTTATCAGCAGACTTAGAATAACTAGCCCAAGCCTTAGCTCCAATCTCAACAGCACCAGGAAGTACGTTACCTAACTGTTTCTTTATTTCTTCTGATTGTACTGTAGTTTTTGCATACATCTGTTCAATAGCTAAGTATAGTGATTTAACTTGGTCAGTTGAAAAATGTAGTACAGTAGATACTTTAGTAAAGTCCTCAAATATCTGATTAACTTCGGCTTGTTTAGCACCAGCTAACATAGCAGATGGAGCAAACTTTCTATAAGCTTCTTGTAAGTCTCCTATATATTGTCCAGCACTTTGAGCTAAGTCTTTAAGGAAAGCTAAGTTCTTATTGCCTTCTTCAGTTCCAAAGATGGCATAGATACTAGATAGGGCTTGTTGTTGTTGAATACCTGCTTGTGGGATAGATAGTAGTGCTTGTTGAGTAAGTGATATAACACTATTCCAAATACGATAAGCACCAATAGCTTCACCAACTCGGACAAATAAACTAGTATGAGCAGCAGTAGTAGAAGTAAGAGCAGCTCTATTTCTATTTAAAGCAGCAGTATTAGCATTAACTACTTCTGAAGTATTAGCTATAGGAGAAGGAGTAGTAGAAGCTCTGGCAGAAGCAGTCATACCACCTATCATACTAGAACCAGCAGAACCAGATGCCATTCTAGTTCCAAAAGAAGATAGTCTAGCTATAGCTGCTTGTCTAGCATTTACCTCTTCTTGAGTTATGGCTATCCTTCTATTAGCAGCATTTCTTTCTATTCTTTCTGTAGCTGCATTAAAACTTTGTATTAAAGCTTGTTCTCTATTTAGATTAGCTTGTTTTATAGCTTGTTGTCTATCTAAAGCAGATTGTAAAACAGCTTGTTCTCTAGCTAATCTAGCTTCTTTAAGTTTAGCTTGTCTTTCTTCAGTACTTTCTGTATTAGTATTTGCTCCTACATTACGAGAAGCAAAGGACATATTATAAGCATTACTAGCATTAGCTAATCTAGCTAAAGTAGCTAATTCAGTATTTAAAGCAGCATTTAATCTATTATGTTTTTCTAATAGTTTATCTACATTAGCAACAGCTAGATTTTGATAACTTGAATTTTTCTGAATAGCAGCATTTTGTCTTTCTATAGCAGCTTTAACTTTTTCTTGTAATGCAACTTGTTCCTCTAAAAGAAACTTCTTTTTATTTTCTAATTCAGTTAATAGTTTTGTTTTGGCATTAACATTATCTAAACCTTTTTCAGCATCTTTAGTAAGGTTTGCTAATTCAGCTTTCCCTGCTGCATCAATATTTATTTTAAAGTTAAGTTTCAGATTCTTGTCTGCCATTATCTTCTGCCTTTGGTGTAATAATATTTACATATCCTGAATGGATATAGGGAATTTCTTCAAGAGTTTTGATTAAAGGTAATCCTTTTTCTTTAATTAGTGCTAGTAATATGGTTGAATCAATGCCATAATATTCTGTAAGATAGTTGCGTAGTATTTTAAATACTTCAAATAGTTCTGCATTAGTATCCCAAAGAAAAAGGTAACTATCTGAGTCCCCATAATCAGATAGTTCTTCCTCTTCATCTTCTTCTTCAAGAGTACCACCAAAAGCTAAGATAGATGCTTGTTGTTCTTTAAGAACTTCTGCTTTCTTTCTTAACTCTTGACCTTTACTTACTAGAATACCAAGTAGTTCTCCAACCTCTACTAGTTTTTTGCGCTATCGTTATTAAAGTCCATGTTAGTTAATGATTTTAATACGCCTTCAATTAGGGAAACTCTCCAAGGATTACTATCTAAGAACATTTCTAGGAGGACGTCTAGGCAATCTTTAGGTGAATCCCAGAGAGTTTCATTTGGTTTAACTGCATCACGAGTATCTTTAACTAGAATATCTTTAATAAGACCAGTTTCAGTATCTTCAACAGTTATAGGAGCTTTCTTTAAGTAGACTATTTCAGACGATAGAAACGCAGTAATAGCTGCTTTACCTACATCATCAGATCGACTAAGAAGTTCCTGAAATTCTTTTAGCTTAACCTCACCTTGTTCAGATGGGTAGCGTTTAAAACCTGCAATCACAGTACCAGCAGTACCACCACCATCTTTAGCATGGATTGATAGTTCTAGTGTAGGTGTTTGAAGTTTAACATATAATTTTTGAGCCATTAGATTGTCCTCTAAATTTGAAATTTGATGTAGTGAATTTACTACAATCTCGATTATAAACAATAACTTAACTTGTGTCAAGACATAAAAAAAGGGAAACCGAAGTCTCCCTTAATTTAATCTATGTTAAATAGATAATTACAATAAGATCATTGCTGACTTACCAGTATTACGGAAAGTAATATCACGACCAAAGTAAGTAGATACTTTTCCTTCTTTAATATTACTCATTTGCAACTTATCCCATTGATAAACTACAACTTTACCAGCAGTAGGAGCTGCTTTAGTACCTAAACCAAATTGCAATTTAAGTGCATAATACCTAGATACTTCAGTTTGGTCTGGTACAAAATAAGTAGCATCACCAACTGGAGCTTCAAGTACTGAAATAGATACATCAGTAGGAGTTGCAGTCTTAGCAAAACCTTCTTCAGCACCAGTTAAATACCGAGCAAAATCAAAACCAAAGAAGTTAGAAGCAGTTAAAGTAGCAAATGCTAAAGTTTCACCAACTACAGAACCTTTAGTTACAGTAGTAGCAGCAGTTAAAGTACCACTTACAGGATAATAAAATTCACATACAGTATCAGAAATTACTTCAGCAATTACTACTGTATTTATTATATTAGTAGATGTACCAGTAATAGCAGTCAATTTAATTGGACGAATATTACCAATAGCACCTAAAGCAGCAACAAGACCAGTACCAGTACAAGACCAAGTATTAGGTTTAGTAGTAGAAGCAGCAATAGCACTAAAAGCAGGTCCAGCAGCAAAAGAACTTGTATCTGGAATTTCTACAATTTTAGCACTGTGAATAGTAGATAACTTAACTACAGAAGCAATATTAGTAGTTTGATCTCCATAGTTAGGTATAACAGCAGTAGCACTTGTAGCAGTACCTACATTACCTTTAAGTGAAAATTTCAATTTAGGAATTTCACCTACTGAAGCAGATAAATCAACAGTACCATTAACACCATAGAAAGGGTAAAGGTTTTGGTTAGCTGCATCAGTTGTACTTTTTCTATAATCAATAGATACAGAAGAAGAAGTAGCAGTATAGTTATCGTAAGCAATACCATTAGTAATAGTAGTACCAGCTTGAGAAAAGTTACCACCACAAGCAACCATAAGATCACCAGCAGTTACGTTAGCACTAGCAGCAGTGTATATAGTAGTAGCAGGTACAGTACCTAACACTGGTTGCATAATTTCAGCATTTAACTCACCATAAATATCTTTTTGGTAAGTATATTCATCACGAGATAAAGCATCACCTAGAAACTGAAATGCAGCAGTATCAAAAGTAAAACCACCATCTAGTGAAGTAATTGGAGTAGCATCAGTAGCAGCACTTGGCTGTAAATAAGTACCAGCAGTAGTTTCTACCTTAGAGAACAATGCTATGTTCTTTTCGTTAAATTTAGTAATTGCCATTTTTGTTCCTTAGTTAAAAATTGTTAAACGATTGTAAATACAGTTGGAAAAGCTATAATCCATCTACTAACCCACCATATAGAGGAGTTAGAAAATCCCATTGGTCCACTTTCAGCTAGAGTAAAACCTGATCTTTCTGTTTCAGCAGGAATAGGATTTTTACCTATCATAACTGTATAAATAGCTTTCCATACAGTAGGTAAATCTTCTCTATTACAAACTACTTGAATATCAAAGTATTGAGTTAAGTTTTCTCCATGTTCATTATATATATCATAAGCAATAGGATTACCAGCATTTCTAGCAACTATATTACCATAACCTACATAAATCTTAGGTGGAGCAGTTTCTTCAGTCAACTCTATTTCTCTACCTTTAGTTAAACTAACTGTATAAGGTAGTCCTGCCAATAAAGTTATTACATCAGATTCACTAAACATTACTTATTTTTCCTTTCCAAATAACAGAACATCTACTCCATCCTTGCATATTAGGTATAGGAGTAGTAGCTATTCTAAAAGTATGAATGTAGACATTATCTTCTATAGAAAAAACATCATCTTCTTTTATACTATTTTCTTCTACATCAAGTGTAGAAAGCATAATAGAAAATACTTGTGTCTCTACATCATATAAAGTAGATTCACCTTGTAGTATAGTAGTAGAAAAACCTAGTATACCTTTAACTTCCCAAGAAGAACTATATAAAGTTTCTCCTGTTAGTTCAAGTATATCAGCTATTGGCTCAACTATAGTCATAAACTCATACCTCTAATAAGAGCATTTCTTACTTCATCAGCTAAATGATCTCTAGCAACTTCCATTTTTCTATCTTTAGTATAAGTTATCTCTGCTAAAGTAGCTAAACTAGGACCGAATAACTCTTTATAAGGTGCGCGTATACCATCAGGATTTTTAAAAGAAGGCATAGAAGCCCAAGTATCTGGAGTTAATCTAGCCATGATTCTTTTCTTACCACCAACAGTAGCAAGAAACTTAGACCTACCTGATTTAGTTCTTACTCTAGGTATAGCAGGACTTCCAGCATTTCTGCTATTTACCTTAACTGATCTAGCTTTATTAACTGGAGTGTATTTAACAAAACCACTTCTAGTTAAAAAAGGAATACTATTCTTAACAGTAAAGAAATCAGATTGTTTATATGAGTAACCAATTAAAGGTTCGGGAACATCCTTATAAACTAACTCATACTCTAAACCAATACTGGTTTTAGAACTAGCTAAACTACCTATTTGTACAGAACCTAATTCTCTTTTTAAAGTGTAATTAGATTTGACTCTAGTTTCTAATGTATTATGGAATTTAGATATAGCCAAGTTAATATCAGGAACAACTTTATTTAAAGCTTCAGAAGGCATAGCAGAAAGATTCTTACTAATTTGTTCTAAATTATCAAATTTAATAGTAAATGACATTAACTTAGCCTAGTTAAATTACAGTACTTTCCAACTAACTACTGAATCAATATCAGTATGACCCATTAAGAAGTTAGTATGAATTTCCCATTCACGTTTACCAGTCTTAGGTTCTTCCCAATAGTTAATCCATCTAGGCATAGCAGCATAGTTAGCTCTAGGATGTTTAATACGTCCGTAAACTTTTACTCCGTTATCAGCAGGTGGAATAAGTACAACAAAACCGTTAGGAACATACTTAGTAGCAACGCCAGTAGAACGGGTATGATAAAAACCGTCATAAACATAAATATCAATTAGTTCGCCGTTACCAAGTGGGAATGATCTTTTATAAGTCAAACCTTGTACATCTTTAACTCTTGGTAAAATGTCTTGTTGTGAACGTAAGATAATATCTAAAGTAGTTACCGAACTATCTTTATAGTTAGTAATTAAATCAAAGTTAAAACCTTCGTAAGCATCAGATGACATTAAACAAACTGAAGTTCCAGCACGAAATTTAGCTGTTTCATACATCTTAACTAAATCTTTAATTGGAGTTGCAGTTTTAGCAGTAATGTTAGAGTTAGACCAAGATTTACGACCATCACTATAAGTACCAGAAAGAACAGGCATAATAGATTGAGTAGAATCCCAAGGAGCAGTTACAGCAGTAGTAGTTAAATTAACTGAAGGAACTAAGTCCATTGCATCTAGGTTAGCAGAAGTCTTAATAACTGTACGACCAAAGTCATAACGGATAGTAGGATGTTTCTCACTAGCTGCTTGATAACCACCATACAATAAGATATTTGTAGCAGTTAATTCAAACAAGTTCTCAAATCGTTGCTCAGATAAAGCAAGTTTACTACGCAAGTTAGCAGCTTCATTACCCATTACATCTAAAGTACCGAACTGTTGACCTAATTGACGAACATTAATTTCTTCATAATCAGGAGAGTTCAAACCTTCTTTAGCATAAGAGAATCTAAGTTCTTTAGTACCAAATTCGTTTAAAGTAATAGGAGTAACGTCTGACTCAGGAAGTACAAACATACCCATTGTGTTTTTAGCAGTAAACTCAACATCAAAGTTTACAGTATCTTTTTCTGTGCTAGAAACATTACTGAAGTAAGACTGCAACCAATTAGGACGTTTAACCTTATTAGCTGGAATTACACCAGATAGAATTTTACTAGCTTGATACGGGTCAAGGAAAGTTAAAGCTGCCATTATAATTGCTCCCCAGTAGACATAAAACCAAGTGGTTCAAACTCAGTACTTTCTACAAATTTTTGTTTCAGTAAGTTAGATGCAGCAGAAGTACCAGCACATCCAGTATTGTAAGCTGTAACAGCTTTAGTAGTTCCATCAACTAAGGTAATAGTATCAACTGCAACATCTACAGCCCATACTAGAGCAGATGCCCAAAAAGAAGCTTCTTGATAAGCAGTTGCATCTACATCAGCAGAAGAAGCATCAACATCAAATAATAAAACACCAGAGATTTTATTAGATGCAGCATATTGTGAAATTACAATAGTTGGAGCAGCACCAGTACCAGTTGCAGCAACATCAGTAGCAGAAGCAACAGAAGTAGCATCAAATCTAACTTTACTAGCAGTTACTAGAGTAGTGTTATAACCAGCTAAAGTACCAGCAGTAAAAGTACCAACAGTTACAGCAGTACCAGCAGCTAAAATAGCAGCAGCGGCAGCAGCAAAACCTACACCATCAACAAGACCAGACCAAACTGTACCTAGTTGAGCAGTAGTAGTTCCAGCAGAACCAGCAGTAAAAGTTAAACCAGCAATGATTAAAGTTTGACCTGAAGTTAATGCAGTACCAAAAGTAGCAGTTGCAGATTCAACCAAACCACCATGAGCAATACATTTACCAGCAGAATCAGTTTCTAAGAAACTAAGTGCTTTAATTACTTGTCCAGATTTAATAGTTACTGATTTAGTACTACGGTCAGTAGCACGAAAGAAAATCTTTTTAGTTACGCGGTCTGGATATGAGTTCCATCCACCATTATATTCAGCCATTATCTAACTCCAATGTAAGTTTCTTGAGCCGCCATTTTATCTACAGCACCCATTAAAGATGAAAGGAAATCTTCAGGTTCTTTTTCTTCTGGCATTACTTCTTTATTTAAAGATGCTTGAAGAGCAAGTGAAGTATCTACAGCTCCAGACATTTGCAATGCTTCTTTGATACCTTCAAACATTTCAACTGCATCAGCAATAGAAGCACCAGCTTTGATGCGTTTAGTTGCTAAGTCAGCAGATAGTTTAAAAGTCGCAGCAGCATCTAAGATACCTAGAACTCTATCCTGTTCAGTTTGTTTAGCTTTAGCTACTTCAAGAGTAGTGGAGGCTTTTAGTGTTTGTAGCTCAGAACTTAATTCAATGTTCTTTGCTAACGCTTCTTCTAAGGTCATATCATTACCCTTGTTAGTAGTTGTTAAAAGTTGTTGTGATTGTGTAGTTATAGCAGCATCAAAAGAAGTTACTATTCCGTCTATTAGCCCAAGTGATAAGGCTTCTTCAGCTAATACTGTATTACCAGCTAGTTTAGTTATAGTCTCTAAAGATAGAGAAGGTCTATAGCTCATAATTGCATCATTCATTATACCATCTAATACCCCAAGCATCTTAACAGCATCTTCGATAGCTCTAGTTGCAAAAGGTTCGTGTGGATTAATAAGTGCTTTATCCTCTTTACTTCTTAATATAGTATATTCTATTCCAGCTTTCTTATCTGCTTCAGTAGCATTAATAAGTGTCATAATAACACCTATAGAACCAATGATAGAAGATGAAGTTGCTTGGATAGATTGACAAGAAGCTGCTATTACATAAGCTGCGCTAGTTGCCATACCATCTGTTACTGCTGCTGTTTCTACCCCATATTTAGAAGGTAGAGAAGCTATGAAAGAAGCTAGACCAAATAAACCAGATACTTCACCGCCAGGACTGTCTATATAGAAAGTAAGTTTAGTATTTCCTGCGTTTATAGCTCTGTTAATCTGACTAGATACTGATTCATAACTTGTACTACCACTATCACCACCACCGTTTTTAGAAACAAGTGAGTCAAATACTTTTATAACTGCTTCACTAGAAACAGAGTCTTGTTTGTTTGCGTTTTGGATAGTTGGAAGAGACTCACCAGCAAGTAGTTTAAGAGTAACTTCTGAAGTCAAAACATCTAATTTACTTTGAGCAATAGCTAACGGTTGATTATATAATCTAGTTAGTAAGCGACTGTATTTCATAAAGAATCCTTTTATAGTTCTTGTGATTATCGTTCATTTTAAAGTTAAAGTCAATAGTTATTTTACATCCTTGTAAAACAAGACTATTTAGTTTCCAGTAGTTTTAGAATTAGCTTCTGTATTATTAATTTGATTAGCAGCAGGGCTTTGTGTAACTAATAAGTTATCTAATCCAGCTTCCTTAATTCTAACTCTATCCGCAATTATATCTTCAAAGGTAGTATGACGTTCATCTAACTTACTTTGTAAAGTACTCATACCATTCTGTACTTCTAATAAATCAGCTTGAGTATCTTTAAGTTCATCAACACCATAGAATCTAGGTAGTTGATAAGTAGGAATAGCTCCAGCTACTTTATTACTATATAACTTTGCTAACTCTTTAAAGTAAGAAGTTAATGGTTCAAGACCAAGTGGGATAGTGTAGAAGTGGTGAATATATTCTAATCTATGTCTTAACTCTATACCTATTGCTCGGATAGATGAAAAGTCTAAACCAGAAGTATCTCCAGTTAAGGTATGATAAGGTACACCAACAGCAGCGCATATTCTATGTAGTTCAGCTTTGATAAGGACTGGTAAGTTAGCTCCAATATCAGTAGACTGGTAAAAGTTGATTTTTTCACCTTTGTTTAAGTATTGTGTATTACCACCAGAAGATTTAAATACAATCTTGTCATTGTTATCTTTATCTTTAACAGTTATTGGACTTCCTGTAGGAGTCATATTAAGAGGATTAGTGTTCTCTATAATCCATGCTATTGCTTGAGCAGCTTTTTGTTTAGCTATAGTTGCATCGTTTAATTCATCTAGTTCGTATAGTGGAACTAAGACAGAAGCTAGATTAGGAATACCCAACCACTGACCAGCATTTTCCCTAACAAATAAGTGTAAGAGTTCATTAGCTGGAACTTCAACTTGTGGAAAAGTGTTATTAACTTGATACCATTGTTGTTCATAAATACCCTTTCTAAAGTAGTACATTGATGGTTTACTATCTACAAAAGTTATACCATTACGGGTAATCTCATTATCTGAGTTCTTTCCCATATAGAATACATTATGTAGTTGACTTGGTATAGTTTGTAACTTCAAAGGAACTTTATTAGTGTTACCATCCCTTTTAATAATCATTCTAGTAAAAGCATTGCCTTTACCGAATACTTCATAGTGCCAAATAGATTGAGTAGAACATAAAGTACCATGACCATCTAAGTTAGGATTAGATGCAAATTCATCCCATAGAGCTTGCATAGCTACATGACTCTTTCCTTTAGCATCTTTCCAATTAACTTTAATACTACCTAAACTAGTTACATACTTAGTTGCAGCAGTCTTAGCATAACCATTATTTCTAATTGCATGTCCAGAACGCATCTGTAGATTAAGTAGTTCCCTAGCTGCAAGACTATCTGCTTCTCCAGTTAGTAGACCTTTTTGTGAGTTTCTATATCCTACAGCAGCACCTTCATAAGCAGCTTGTTGTACTTGTGGATAAGTTGTATCTTGATAAGGGTCAAATGTTTCAGCCATTAGAATATATCCTTTCCTACTATCATTGGTATATGAGTATTAGTTCTAAATACTGGTACAGCAGGTGCATAAGCATCTACAGTAATTAAAAGTTCTTGTTGGAGTATTTTAAGTTCGTCAAAGGTAACTTCTTGATACCGAAGTGTTCTTTGAAAGTCACCAGAACCTATTCTTAATTCTGCAATTCTTTTGCCACTAATGATATTTTGAATTGCAGCATTAACAGTTATAAGTTGGCTTCTAGCTTCTTCTAATGGGAGTGCCATATTAATTCCTAGTTATATAAGTAATGTTCTATTGCTTGGAAATGCTCATAAGTATAATTCCTTATTCCAATAGCATAAGCAGCATGTAAAGCGTTCTTTTCAGCATCTATAGCTTCTTTTCTTTTACCACTAACAAGTTTATAGATTGACTTATTAGTTCCAGAATTAACATCAACTAGTCTACGGCAAGAAGTCATTTGCTCTTCATAACTACCATAACTTTGCTCATTAAAATAATAGATATTACTTCTAGCCTCTTTATTAGCATTAAGAGCTACACGGTTAAGTACTTCAGTATGTGCTTTATGTGCGCCAAGTGGAAAGATACTAACACCCATAGTTTCAGCTAATGACTTTCTAAGTTGTTTATCTCTATCTATTTCTACATTAGATGGTTCTCTGTATATTTCATCATCAGACCATCTTAAATCTCTTACACCTTTAGTAGCAAATACTTGGGAATTAAGTTCCTGCATCCTAAGTACCCATTTATAAACTAGTTCAGTATTATCTCCAGAATCTATAGAGATAGCAGCTATCCTTAATGGTTTACCTGAAGCATGTGGTATTTCAGCTAGTACAGTTTTATCAGTAAGTTCCTGCCAGATAAAGCTATCTTGGTTTTTAACATCACCGAATATTTCCATCCAACTAACTAACCAAGAACAGTTATTCCTACCCCAAGCTCTTATGACTATAGCAAATCTATTATCCTGAACATCTATACCAGCAGTAAGTACTAAACCTTCCATTGGTACTATATGTTCTGGATAGTTACTTCTAAGTAGTTTCATATCTTCTGCTTCCATTGCAGAACTACCAGAAGCATAAGCTTTACCCATATTATTATTGGTAAAAGATTTCATCTTACCTTCATTACCTTTAGCTAGTTCTATCTCAGCTAGTACTCTTTTCTTGCTTAACTCTTTATACTCAGAAGCTTGAAAAGAACTAAGAAGTTCGTTGAAAGCAAAACCATATATATCAGTAATATGAGGTTTATTAGAGTGCCAACCTTTATTGCCATACTTCATTCCATTTAGGATGTTTTGTTTCTTTTCTTCAAAAGTCCAAGGTAGTTCACAATGAGGGCAAAGATAATAAGCTGAACTAGGATTCTTCTTTCCATATATTTCATCTATAAACCTATCTTGATATTCATCTTCGTACAAGTTACTAAAATTAAGTTCGTGAAGAGAGTTACAATGGTGACATTCTGGTTTGAATACCATTTGATTACTTTTCTTATAAGCATCTTCTACCTTACTAAAGTCTTTGTCAGTAGGAGTTCCACCATAGATAAGTTTCTTTCTTCTAGTTGGGATAGTTTTCTGTCTTTCTATAACAATATCAAGTGAGTCACCTTGACCATTAACATCAGCTTTTAAATCATCTGGTTCTTCAATAATGATTCTAGGAATAGATGAACTTTTCATTTCGCCTACTGAACCAGCAGTAATAAGTTTTAAGAAGCCATTAGGAAACTCAAAGTAATTAAAACTTTCTTTAGCTACATTCTGATTGATTATTTCTCTTAGTACCTTAGTACCTGAAAAGAAAGGTTTAATCTTTTCTCTACTATAGTTTCTAGCACTGGCAAGTCTAGGAAATGCCATAATAATCTTAGATGGGTCTGTATGAATCCACTTACCTAAAGCATTATTAGTAAGTTCGCTCCATCCTATTTGAGCAGACTTAGTAGCTACAATAACTGGTATATCTGGATTATCAATACAGTCATAGATGAACTCCATATAAGGAGTAGCATTATTAGTAAACTTACCTACGATGGAGGATTCAGTACTAGTCATTATCCTATTAGTAACTGCCCAAGCAAGAGTACCCATCTTCTTAGGTATCTTAAAGATTTCTAATAAAGTTCCTAATAACTTTCTTTCTGCTCTATTATCTAGCGTACATTTACTTTCCATATAACTACCTAGTAAGGTTTATTTCTATGTCTGTTATATCCAACTCTTTATCGAGGATATATTGAACATATCTATCACTATCTAAATCAGCTTTGTCAATCATTGCTACCCCTAGATTATATAGACTTTCTAGGTTTTGGTCTATTTTTTCTTGAATTTCTGGATTATCTGCACTTAAATCGACTAAATTGTTCTTAATTGCCTGTAAAAACGGTTCAAGTAAAGGAAGGATTTCTTTGATAGCTACATAATCATTTCTCTCAATAGCTATTCTTTGATACAACTGAAGTTCTTTTGCTATACCTAATCTAATATCCTGCTTCATCTTAGCCGCTACTAGTGGTGGCATACCATCATTACTACCTTCTTCACCATCTTCTAAAGAACTGAATGTTCTTCTAGTTCTACTTTCAGCTTTAGCTCTATCTTGTTCTTCTTTAATTCTAATCTTCTCTTCTTTAATCCTAGTATCTTCAGCTAACTTAGTTCTTCTAAGTTCTTGTTCATTAGCTTCTTTAGTAAGTTTAAGATCAGCATTTTTCTTAAAGTGGGTAATGTACATTTGAATACATTCTTTATAAGTAGCTTCAGTTATATTAAGTGGAAGTCTACCAGCAGAAGCTTCTTGATATACAAGTGAAATATTAACTCCTAAGATACTAGCAAGTATGATAGGACTAACTTTAGCATCTAAATTAACTATTAATGAATTTGAGTCAGTCATAAGATATTGATTTTATTAGGTAAAATAGCTAAGAAAAGGATTGATTAATTATCGAGGATAGTGTACACTCTCTAATAAGTGTATCATAATTGGTATAAAGAATAAAGAATAACTTTCAGGACTAGGCTATGATAGAGATTGACCCTAAACAGTTTGAAAAGTGTCCTAACTTTAATAGATACGAACTATCTGAAGAACAGATTATAATAATTGCTAAGAAAGCAGTTGAAGCAGCTAGAAATGATTTCTATAAAGAAGTTGGTGAAACAATAGTAACTAAGTTTTTCTGGTTAGTTGGAATAGCAGCAGTTGGATTAGTTGCTTGGTTACAAACACATAACATTATTAAACTGTAGGTTACTATGTCAGCAAGTAAATTAAACCTACCAGCTATTGAAAAAGGTGCTACTTATAGGCATACTTTACTTTGGAAAGATTCCCTCAATGTCGCAATTAATCTTACTGATTGTACTGCAAAGTTACAAGTAAGAGAAACTATTGACTCCTCTATCGTCCTACTTGAATTAAGTACCGCTAATCTTGGCTTAGTTATAACTCCCCTACTTGGTAAAATAGAACTTTACATTTCTGATGAAGCTACTACAGTATTGACTGGAATTGGTGGAGTGTATGACCTTGAAGTTTACTTTGATAATGGTGATACAACTAGACTTATAGAAGGTAAGGTAGTCTTTAAACCAGAGGTTACTAGGTAATGGCTGATTCTATAGTAGTTCTAACTGACACTACTTCTACTGTAATAACTAGTTTAGATGTAGCTAGTTCTACTATTATTACTTCTGGTTTCCAAGGTCCTGCTGGAATTAGTGGTAATGAAGTTGTATTAACTTTTTCCTCTGATGCTACTATTAGTGAACAAGTTTTAGATACTTTCTCTTATACTACTTATGGCGGAGCTAAATATATAATTTATGCTACTGTAGGTTCTACTAGACAGATTTGTGAAATACTTCTTTTACATGATAGTGTTAATGTTACTATAGTTGAATATGCTAACATCATAACTTCTAATACTTTATGTACCTTTAATGGTGATATTAGTGGAGCTAATGTACAATTATTTATAACTCCTACTAATATAAGTACAAATTTTAAAATTATTCGTACTTTGCTTCCTGCATAGTATCAACTAAGGATTTATTATGACTCAAAAAAGATTTATAGCTAAAAGTGGTTTAGATGCTAATGGTTTAAGTATTATTGGTTTAGCTGACCCAACAAATGCTACTGATGCAGTAACAAAACAATTTGCTGCTAGTGCTTCTAATTTAACTACAGGAACAGTACCTGCTGGACAAATGCCAGCTTTAACTGGCGACATTACAACTGTAGCCGGAGCTGTAGCAACTACATTAGCAACTGTAGCTCAAAGTACAGGAGCTACTTTTGCTAAGATTACATTAGATACTAAAGGCAGAGTTACTGGAAATACTGCTGTTGCTCAAGCTGATATAACTGGCTTATTAGGTACTGGTTCTATCTCTAATGCTATGCTTGCTAATACTGCTGTTGCTAACTTATCAGGAACTAATACAGGTAATGAAACTGGAGCAACTATAAGAACAGCTCTAGGTATCACTACTTTATCTGGTTCTAATACTGGCGACCAAACTATTACATTAACAGGTGGAGTAACAGGTTCAGGTACAGGTTCTTTTGCTGCTACTGTTGTGACCAATGCTAACTTAACAGGTGATGTTACTTCTGTTGGTAATGCAACTACATTAGCCTCAAGTGGTGTCGCTGCTGGAGCTTATACTAATGCTAATATTACCGTTGATGCTAAAGGTAGAGTTACTGTTGCTGCTAGTGGGGCTGGTGCTGCTGGTTCATTAGTTTATAAAGGTTTATGGAACGCTTCAACTAACACTCCCACATTAACTTCTGCAAGTTCTCCTACTGCTGGTTGGTATTATAAAGTATCAACTGCTGGTACTACCACTATTGATGGTAATGCTGTATGGTCTGTTGGGGATATGATTATCTCTAATGGAACTACTTGGGATTTATTACAAGGTGGTTCTGAAGCAGTAGTTTCAGTAGCAGGTAAAGTGGGAGTTGTTACTCTTGTCGCTACCGATGTTGGTTTAGGCAATGTCACAAACGTAGCTCAACTTGCTTCAACTCAAGCTTTAGCAATTACAGGTGATGTTACTGCAACTTCTACAGGCTTATCAACAGGAACTATCGCCACTACATTAGCTTCTGTAGGAACTGCTGGTACTTATCGTTCTGTAACAACTGATGCTAAAGGTCGTGTAACTGCTGGAACAAATCCAACTACACTAGCTGGTTATGGTATTACTGATGCTATAAGTTCTTTAACTAATGGTGCTATTGGTTCGGCTACAGTAACTACTACTGCAACTACAGCTAACCAAGTACTTGATACTAATCTAGTAGCTACTTATCGTTCAATTAAATATACTGTTCAAGTAACTTCTGGTACTTCTTACCAAGTATGCGAGATTCTTGTTATTCATGATGGTACTAACGCAAGTATTGTTGAATATGGTAATGCTAATATTGGTACATTGACAACTTCGTTAGCCAGTTTTGATGCTAATATCTTATCTACTAATATTCAATTACTTGCTACTCCTGCTCAAGCAACTTCTACGGTATTTAAAGTAATTAAAACACTAGTTAATATCTAATTATTAATCTGCTATATGGGATAGTGAACTATGGCACAAAAACGATTTATCGCAAAGAATGGTCTGGACAATAATGCTCAGACCATTACTAATATAGCTGACCCTGTTAATGCTCAGGATGCTGCTACCAGAGCTTATGTACTTGCTAATGCTGGTGGTGGAGGTGGAGCAACTACAGCTTATACAAGAACATCATTCACGGCAACTGCTGGACAAACAAGTTTTACTGTCACTTATACAGTAGGTTATGCAGAAGTATATTTAAATGGTGTCTTACTTAATAGTACTGATTATACAGCTTCATCAGGTACAGCTATTGTTCTGACATTGGCTGCGGTACTCGGAGATATAGTCGAAGTTATTGCTTATAACGTAGCTACGGTTTCAGTAACAGATGCAAGTAGTTTAGCTACAGGAACTGTCGCAGCGGCAAGATTGGGTTCTGGAACAGCCAATTCAACTACTTTCTTAAAAGGGGATAATACTTGGGTTACTCCAACTTTAATAGATATTCCAGGAGCTTGGGTTAAGAAAGCAGTTGATTGTGCAACCACAGTTGCACTTACATTGAATACTGCTCAAGTAACTATAGATGGTATAACTTTATCGGCTACAAGTAGAGTGTTGGTTAAGAATCAAGCAACAGCTTCCGAGAATGGTATTTATACCGCTGTAACAACTACCACTTGGGTAAGAGATGCGGATGCTGCAACTGCCGGAAATATAACAGGAGCTACTATTAGCGTAGATGCTGGAACTACTCAGTTTGGTCAACTATGGACTAACAATTTCAAACCCACTGATACATTGGGTACTACGGCAATGAACTGGTATAGGGTTTTAGATTCAAGTCAACCTATAGTTTTACCTGCTGGTGGTACTACTACTGGTACTGCACCATTAAAGATCACTCCAAGTGCTAGTGTTCTGGTTACTCCAGAAGCAGGGGCATTGGAGGTAAGTTCTACCGATTCAGTCGCTTATTTTACTGGAAATACTACTAATGGTAGAGGATTAATACCTACTTGTCAGTATTTTAGACTTGCAGCAGATTTATCAGTTACTGCAACTACTATTTCACCTTTCTTTGGTACAAATTCTTCCATACCTCTTGTTGCTAATGGGATTTATGAAATAGAAATGGAGTGTTATTTCTTAAAGAATACAGCAGGAACTTTAACATGGACAATAACTAATTCGGCTGTTGTTACAAATATGCAAGTAACTATTCTACATACTCCCGTTGGGGGTTATACAGCAGTACCTATGGCTTCGGCATTTACAATGGGAGCTTTAACGGGGCAAACTACCGCTGCGGTTGCATTTACCGCCACATCATCTATCACTAATGCAACCAATCACTTTGTTAGGGTTAAAATAATGTTAGAAAATGCAAGTTCAACAAGTTTAAGACTTAATGTAACAAATGGTGCTGGTACGATAACACCAAGAAGGGGTAGTTATTGGAAAGCGACAAGAATAGTGAATACTGGAATTTACGCAACTTAATAGAGGAAATAAAAATGGCTTTACAACTTAGTTACGATAGTCAGTTTGGGATTAACTTTCCAACTGCATACGCAAAGATACTAAACTTTGCTGGGGATGCTTCAGGTATTACATTTAATATTGCTATTTGGCACGACATAGCATCATATGAAGCTGGAGATAAATATTTAGATATTTTTACCTATCAAGTGCCATATGATACTTCTACTGCTATAGCAAATATGTACACTTATTTAAAGACTAATATCAACTTATTTTTAGCGGCTACTGACGTTTAAGGAATAGTTATGTCATTAAGTAGAAATTTAAGTATTATGGGTAATGTTCCACAGAATAGTCAAAGTGTTGCTTATACCCTAGTAACCACTGATGCAGGTGGTCATATCTATCATCCTGCTGCTGATACAACGGCAAGGATATGGACTATACCTGCCAACAGTGCAACTGCATTTCCTATAGGTACATCCATATCATTAATTAATGATACTGGAGCTGGAGTTATAACTATTGCAATAACCACAGATACTTTAATACTTGCTGGAGCAGGAACTACAGGTAGTAGAACACTTGCTGCTAATGGTATGGCAACTATTATGAAGATCACAAGCACTAAGTGGATGATTAATGGAGCAGGATTAACATGAAAGGTATTGTACTTGCAGTTATGGGTAGTTATGCTACTGCAAGTGGCGGCACAGCTGCTGCCACTTTTCAAGGATTATTTGCATTTGGTTTCGATGGTACTACCGAGTATTCTACCAAAAACATGGTATCAAATACTGGAGTAATAGCAACTGATGTAACAGGAGTTGGTACTATTAGAGATTCGTTAGCAGCTGCTACATATGGTGGGGATAAAGCTATCTTTGGTTACGGTACTGCTACTGCTGATTATTCATTAACTAATTTAGTATCGAATACAGGAGTCGTAGCTGCTGATACAACTGGAGTAGGAACTGCAAGATATGGATTATCTGCAACAGGATATGGAATAGATAAAGCTATATTTGGTTATGGTATAACTACTGCTGGTTTAACAGTACAATCAATGAGTAACTTGGTATCAAATACTGGAGTAGTATCAACTGATACTACTGGGGTAGGTACTGCTCGTAGGTATTCAGCAGCAGTTCGATACGGGGGAGATAAAGGTATATTTGGATATGGGGCATCGAGTGGTACTACATACTATTCAGTAACTAACTTAGTATCTAATACCGGGATTATCGCAGCTGATACCACTGGTATTGTTACAAATAGATACGGTCTCGCTGCTTGTACTTATGGTGGTGATAAAGCTATATTTGGTTACGGGATGACTGCATCTTACTTCTCAGTAACTAATCTAGTATCTAATACTGGGGTAGTTGCCGCAATTGTAACATCTGCCACACCTCCTAGAAGCTTGTTATCTGCGACAGGTTACGGTGGTGATAAAGGGATTTTTGCATTTGGCATGACATCTTCAACAGTTTATGTATCTACATCTAACCTTGTATCAAACGTGGGAGTAGTTGCAGCTTCAACTACTGGTGTCGGAACTATAAGAGCATACATAGCAGCAGCTGGTTTCTCACTAACATAGGATATACAAAATGGCTTCAAAACTAAACACAGAATTCAACTATCGTTATCAAGTCATTGGCGAAACGGTATGGGAAAAAATTAAAACATTAAACGGTTTCTTGGAAGGCAGGATAAGAGCAGCTGCGTTGGAAGAAATTGGGGATTTAAAATACCAAGCAAAACTACTTGAACTGGAACATCTTAAAAGCATTCCTGCGTTACCTCATGTAATAATGACACTACAAGCAGAAGTATTAGAAATTCAATCTACGTTACAAGTAGGAATTGAAGCCTATGAACTTAATAGGAAAGAGATTGAAATACTGAAGAAGCTATTGGCGGAACTATTCATACTTGCTGAACCCACAAGAATTGCTGGTTACAGTGATGAAGATATGTATGAAGCTAACGCAGCTAATGAATTTACTGTTACAATAGGTAAAGATATTCAATCTGAGATTATTGCTAATGGTAGACCATCCGCTGCTAAGATAAGAAATGCAATGAGTAATCCTTTCACCTTTAATGCCTTAAAGCAAGTAGGATTAATACCTGAAGAAGCTATTCTTATTGAAGGTAATGTTAATCCATTACAAATTGAACTTAAACCAAAAGAATTACCTAATATATAACTTGGAACTTTGTTATGGCTGCTATAGTATTTCCACTTAATCCAGTCGTAGGAACTGCAACTGGTACTTTTACACAAGGAAATGTCACATATACTTACGATGGTATTAAATGGAATGTAGGTATTGGTACTCCAGTTGATTTAGCTTCTGTTCAAACTATTACTGGTGCTAAAACATTTGGTACTATGACTTATACTGGTAGTTTAACTGGAAGTACTGGTATTGTTAATATTGGTGCTGGTCAGTTATATAAATCTGCTACTGGTATAGTTGGTATTGGTACTGCTGCTCCATCTAGTGTCTGTAAATTAGATGTTGTTCAATCTACTGCTGATAGTTATAGTATCATAGCTAGAATTAATTCAGTACAGACTACTGCTGGATATAATTATGGTATTTTAATGAATAATACCAGTGCTACTGCTAATAACTATACTACTATAAGTAATATGGATAGCACAGGAGCTAGTAATGCTTGGATTGAATTTACTAATATTGCCCATAGTGCTGCTACTCCTCAAGGAGCTATAGGTTTTAATACTAGGAATGGTGCTGATTATACTAGAAAGATGACCATTGATATGAATGGTAATGTTGGTATTGGAACTAGCACACCTTTTACTAGTTCTGTAACATTTTCAAATCTTAAACATCCTGTATTATCTCAAGATGGTCAGTTCTATGGTGGTGGTGTTTATTATGATGTTGGATGGAGGAATACAGTTGCTTCTCAAGGTGGATGGGCATTAAGAAATACAGGTGGAGTATTTACTTTATATACTGGAACTAATACTGGAGTCGTTGGTACTGCTTCTGCTGATTTTGCTGAAAGACTTAGAGTTGATAATGCTGGTAGAGTCACCACGCCTTATCAACCTGCTTTTCATGCTACTAGTTCTAATGGACCAACTACTGGAACAGTTTGGATTTTTAATGGAGTTGTTTTTAATATAGGTTCATATTATAGTA
>Ga0265593_1000195_pt1 | contig 38626 bp, 35 predicted proteins | sample saktaG_8_FD_190136 | JGI IMG/M metagenome (GOLD analysis project Ga0265593, IMG submission 190136) | Saline water microbial communities from Sakinaw Lake, British Columbia, Canada - sak_2011_5_24_36m | ecosystem: Environmental > Aquatic > Non-marine Saline and Alkaline > Saline ... | reverse complement strand
TTCCATTGGCAATCGCCACCGATCTGGCAGTCGGCGTTCCCACTGTTCCACGCGCAGTCCAAACCGGCGTGCCACCAGTGGAAACCGTGTATAAACTGATTTTAAAATTATAGTTTCCATTCGCAACCGAAACGCCGGCTCCATCCGTAAGTTTTCCCTGATAGTTGATTTGCTTGTTGATGCCGGTCGCGGCCCGAGAAATATCAATGAATATTGATATTGAAAAAATGACAGCCAAACCAAAAACCATCCATTTTGCTATGAATTTCGCTTTTTTTGGATTATTTATTTTTGTTTTTGGATTTTCGGGAGGCATTTTTTTGAAACTTTTTATCTTTCTTTTTTAGGTCAAAATCTTTCAAAAAAGACGCGCAATCCCTACCCAGAAAATGCAATTTCCCATACTGAAATAATAGCACAAAAAAGGCATTTTTTGAATGCCTTTTTTTGACTTATCCACAGGATATTTTGTTTTATTTAAAGAAAAAACCAAATTTGATTTTTCCCGATTGCAAAGTTCATTTTTTTCCAAAACCCACCTTCCGGAGCTCAACTCCGAATCGGAGTTGAGCTCCGATTCCCAGCCTTTTATTTTCGACTCTAAAAAAATTTACTCATCCAGAAAAAAATCCAGAAACCATAAATTTGTCAGACATCGCTATTCTAAAAGATATCTTTCCAACTCCTTTTTATCCCTGAAATAATCAGCGTTAGCATTAAGAAATTGAGCATATTTTTCGGAGCTCAGCTCCGATTTAGAAGCAAATTGATCCAAAATAATTTCCTTTTTGCACAATTTTCCATTTCGCTTACCGAGATAATCGAGAGCACTGCAATATCTCCATTCAGCTTGAAGACTCGTGGAAGCTGATCTTCCATTTGAATTATAGTTATGGATAAAATGGTTTTTGTTTACATAAACCGAGAGATGAAGTAAATATTCATTTGAGTCAATATGGATTGCTTTGAACCTGCCCTGAAAAAGCGAGCCACTGCGATTGTATTTTTTGTTGAAATAATTCGTATATCCCGTGCTTAGTTTATGCATAAATTTCTCAATGCCCTTTTCAAAATTTTGTTTTAAAATAAGATGATAATGGTTTGGGTTAAGACAATATGCAACGATCTCAACCAATGGCTCTAAATTTTCGGAGCTCAGCTCCGGAGCTCCGGAGCTGAGCTCCGAAAATTTACTCCTTACCTCTCTTGCCTCACGAATAAGTTTACTATTGAATTCTCGTAAATTTTTCAAGAATCTCAAAAAGTCTTCTTCATCCAAAAAAACCTCGCGTTTGTCCACTCCACGATTATAAATATGATAATATTCCTCATTTGCAAAAACTGTTTTACGCATAATTTACTTTTTCAAAATCCACCTTCCGGAGCTCAACTCCGATTCGGAGTTGAGCTCCGGAGGATTGCGCTAATTTCCAAATTTCAGTGACGCCCCGCCGTTGTAAAGATTGAAAATCTGCTCCTTAGTGAGAGCATAGTTAAAGATTTGAACATCATCAATCTGACCATTAAAATAACCCCAGGCTCCGTTCCCTATCTTAAAATTAAGCGCATTATTAATATCCACAGCAAAACCCGCTTTCGAGGTTGACGAAGCAAGTTGACCATTTTTATAAATGGAAAAAACATTGTTCTTTCTCACTCCTACAATATGATACCAGATGCTTGGAAGATATTGACCGGTGTGTTCTACATTGCCACTTCCCCAACTTCCATTTGTGGTGGAGAAAACAATTCCATAATTTGAACCGTCTCCACCATAGGTAGTTATTCCAGAAAAAAAACCTGCACTGCCAGAAGCACTGCTAGCTTTATTCACAATAGTACTAGGAGCTAAATTAATGACCGTAGTTCCTTTATAGTTTATCCAATACCCTACAGAAAAATCACCAGCACCAAAACTCAAACTTGATCCATTTCCAGTGTCTATTGAATCATCCGTTCCATCAAAATTCAAACTGTTGCCAAATTTTCCACTAGTGCCATTTCCCCACGCAGTTGAAGTTGTCGCGCAGGTTCCAATCGCTGTTTGAGTCCCTGTCCCGCCAATTGTGAGCGTGCCATTATTGCCATTTCCTGAAGAATCAAAAATTGTGTTTCCCTGACATTCATCCATTTTCCACCAACCGACCGGGCCTCCTCGATTATAATCATAGGCAATCTGAGCAGGCGTGCGAATATAGCCATAAATTCGCAAATTATCAATATACCCATTGAAAAACTTATCACCACCCCAATATTTTCCTATAACATCAACCAATCCGGCGCCACCGACGATGCTTGAAGAAACAGTTGCTTCCCATTTTCCGTCAACATAAAGATCCACCGTTTGTGCTGATCCATTATTAGCCCAAGTGAGATAATGCCAATTATTGTCAGCAACATTGGAAGTTCCATATTCCCTTACCCAATTGCCATTGTAATGAAAATAACTGATTTTTGAATTTGATATTTGAAAAGCATTATAAGCCGGTCCCCCACTCTTGTTTGAAAGGACTGAACCTTCCGAATTACCTGTCTTGGTCCAAGCCGAAACAGTCCAGTTAGTATTTTGAAGAGTGACGTTTGAACTTAATTGCAAATAATCATCAACGCCGTCAAATTTCACCGACTTTCCCGTTTTTCCTTGCGACCAAGTCGGACCGCTCGTGAGCGTTCCATCGTTGTTGTTTCCACTGGTATCTTTAGCAGTCAACCCGGTTCCTTCATCCATTTTCCATTCAGCAACTGGGGAAGGATTTTGTCCTGAGGCGCAGTTTCCTTCAATGTTTCCCGGCGGGCAATATTCCGCCCTGGCTGAATTCGAAGAACCTCCGGCGATCACAGGACCGGAAGAGGCCATATTTACAGCGCTTCCGCGATTAAATTCATTTCTCACATCATCAGAAGAAAGGGCGTATGGAAAAATTTTGACTTCGTCGAGACTTCCATTCAAATACTGTGATGTACTGCCAGAATAACTAAAGCCCAAAGAGGTCGTTGACGCAACTGAATTACTACCAACCCAGTTAACCGTCTCGATATATTTTCCGTTTACATAAAATTTGACCCATTGCCCCTGGGAAACCACTGCCGTAATCTGCGACCATGCATCCTGAGACACTAAATAATTTGTACTGATAAGAAATCTAAAACTTCCTCCATCATAATAAGAAAAAGCGATTTTATACTTATTATTAACTTTCCCAGTATCTAAATTAAGGCCATAATTCTCATCATAAAACATCCCGTTTCTAATAAACCAATGCCCCAGACCAGCCGTCTCAGTTGTTGGGTTTATCCAAGCAGAAAGAGAAATTTGCGAGCCAGTCACTGTGCCGAGCTGAATCGCAGAAGAAGTGGAAGGGATATTTACAAATGATCTTGTTGATGTTCCAGATCCAGAAAATAAAAGGCCTTTCCCAAACTTTCCAGCATCGTTCCAGTCTGGATTTACGCAGCCCGTACCAGTGCAAGAAAGTGTCCCATTGAGAGCTGACCCACCAGTTCCTGAATTGTTTGCTGTGGTGCCACTGCCTTCATCAAATTTATAATACGCCGTAGCACTATTTGAGGATTGATAATCACTACTCGCAACTTCCCCACCCATATCCTGGAAAATCTGTTCCTGGGTGCGTGCATAGTTGTAGATGCGGACATCGTCGATTTGACCATTGAAGAAATGATAACCTCCCAACAAAGCTCCAATCCCAAGATCCGTTGAAGAGTCAACATTTCCAATATTAGTTTCTGCAACACTGCCTTTTAAAACTCCGTCAATATAAAAACGCATCTCACTTCCCCTAACAGCCACAGCTGAAACGAAATGCCATGTTCCATCATTATATTGGCCAGAATTACCAATGGTAAGAGTTTGAAAATTTGTACCATCAGCAATATGAAAATTAAATTGCCCATTAGGCATATTAATTCGATAGCCAGGGGTATAATTATAGTTAATTGTCCTTTTATAAATTATTCCATTATTATTCCCAGTATCAGTACTCGTGCTTTTAACCCAGGCACTCAATGAAAAATTACTCGTTCCCATATTAAGTATGTTTCCCATTCCAACATAATCATTCGTACCATTAAAACTTCCAACTCCGCCAAATTTTCCAGTAGTCCAATGGCTACCGGTGCCGCCCCAGGTTCCATTATTACCATTCCCGCTTGAATCATTTGCAGTTGTCCCGGTTTTCTCATCCATTTTCCAATGCCCCACCGGCCCTGGCGCCCAATCATAAAGTCTGCGCACTTCCGCCGGCGAAAGTGCCCGATTGTAAACCCGCGCTTCATCTATACCGCCATTGAAATAATATGACTCTCCCGTACTATTCCCTATTTGGAAATCTCCGTGCGTAGCAGTCCAATCTGTTGAAGTGTTAGTAGCAGAAGCTTCTTGTTTTCCATTCACATAGACTTTGGCATTCTTGGTATTGCCATCATATACAGTCACCACATTAAACCAGTCCGTCGTATTAAGAATTGATCCTGTCTCAGCTATTAACCCATTAGAATCGATACGAAATGACAAAGCCCCATTATTCTTAGCGAGCCGATAGTTGCCATAGGTCTTCCCGATGATGTGCTCGAAACCGGACGTATCATTCGTTCGAATCCACGTACTCATACTGAAACTATCTGAATGGATAAATTGAAAATTAGCTAAATTCCCCATGTTTACATAATCGTTACTCGCGTCAAAAATCCCTCCACTTCCAAATTTTCCATTTCCCGTTGTTGTCCCATTTACAGAAGCACCATTATTCCCATTTCCACTCGCGTCTTTCACTTCGCCAGCGGTCCCATTCCAACTTGTTTCGTCCATCTTCCACCAGCCGACCAAGCCCTCACTCATCCACTTGTCAGTGCCATCGCCAAACGAAGCACTTGAACCCTCACTAGCTGAAATACCCGCCAGCCCAGCATTATAGTCCTGCTGAATTTGCGCCTTCGTGCGAGCATAAGGAAAGATTTTTGGTTCATCGATGAGTCCAGAAAAACCAATAGCTCCACCAATCCACAAGTTTGTTGTGTCTAAAGATGCCAACGAAACAGTTGCAGAAGACATTAATTTACCGTCCAAATACAACCTCTGTGTTGACCCATTATACGTCATTACTACATATTGCCATTTATTTTCCACTATATCTGCTTCAATATAATTCCGATTTGTAACTCCCTGAATCTTGTTATTTTTCACTCTAAGCCCATAATTAATGCCTTTTCTCAACAAGTCTCCACTATCATAGGAAACACCAGTGCCTCTATACTCGCCATACTTTTCAACATACGCATTGCTTGCCCCTAAACCTTTTTTTCCCACAAGAAGATACGAAGAACGACCAGCTATATTTCTCAAAACCGAATCAGTACCTCCAACAAGTTTTATTTGAGTAAGCAATGTTTCATTATTATAGACATTATTCGATGGTTCATCTTGAGTCGCCAATATGACATTTGTGCCATCTGGAAGAGACGCTATATAGTTTGCCATTGAGGTGGCATTTGCGATATTACCATAAGTATCATAACTAAAACTTTCCACCCAGTTCCAATTAGCATCCAGTTTTGTCACGGACCAACCACGACCAGTAGAATGCCTAAGCACACCATCAACATAAATGGCATTACTCCCATTATTATCTTCATATCCATAAGAAGAAACTTGAAAATCTATATCCTTTTTTGCTGTCTGACGGACCCACATTCCCACAGTATAATCACTATTAAGTTTTATACTCGAGCTATTCACATTTATATAATCATTGCTCCCATCAAATGCCAAACATTTTCCAGAAATACATTGATCTTCAGTTTGCCAACCCGAAGTCGGCGAAGCCGTCGCAGACATATTTATGAGCGTTCCATCGTTATTCTGAGCAGTCGAATCCTGAGCAGTTGTCCCAAATCCCTCATCAAACTTCCAAAAAGCCACCGGGCCAGTACTCTTTTCCTCGCTTCCAAGAGATCCAACTGTATAGTTTGAAGCTAAGGTTGAAAAATCAGAAATTGAAAAACCATTTGGAGCTGTCGGATTTCCATAATAATAATAAAGCGTTTGGGCTCCCGCGGAGAAAGTTTGAAAATTGACATGAAAAACCGTACTAGCAGTGCCACAACCGGAAACCACAAAATAGTCCAGCGAATTTCCCCCAACATTTGAAAAACGCAAATCCCCGCAATCCCCCTGGAACTTAGTCGTGTCAGAGGTGTCCAGCGTCAGTGAAATATAAACATTGGTCTGCACTGTCGTGTTGTTTGTCACCGCAATGGATTTGCGATAAAGCCAGGAATCATCCCACCAAGCCGCAGAAACTTTCTTGGTAGTGAAATAAAAAATCCCGCCAACAACAAGCACCAAGAAAAACAGCACTGGAAAAAATATCTTTTTTCTTTTTCGGAAAAAACAAAAAAATTCCCGGATACCTGACACGAGTTTATTTTTTATTTTCAAAATATTTTCTTTTTTGAAAAACGCTTTCATTTCCTAAATTATATCACAAAAAAAGCATCCCTAGAATGCTTTTTGCTCAAACTAAATTAAATCAAAATTCCTAAAGTTTTGAAATCGCCGTATAGGTCACCAGATTTGAATAACTTCCAGATTTTTGACTCGTTGGAACATCCAACTTGTATCCAATCACGGTGTTGTCAACGCCACTTTTATAGCCAGCTTTGGTGTGAAACAAAGTTGAAGAGGTCGGAATGGCAGCGTAGTTGTAGTTAGGATTCGTTCCCCATTTGGCCTCAACGGAAGTTCCAGAATTGACCGTAAAGCCAAGCCCGGTTCCAGACCAAACGCAAGGTGAAGCGATCGAACAAGAATAAGCCGAGATGGTTGTCGAACCATCCGTGTGTTTCAAATTGTTGTTTTCTGCAATATATAAATCATATCCGCCCCAAGAATCAGTCGTGACATAGGCCGTTGTAGCGCCTGTAATAGCTGAACCAGCGGTAATGTTTCCTAGATTTTTAATATTTGAATCCAACGTCAGGACAATGCTATAGGTTATCATCGGCGCCAAGCCTTCCCCGATTGTAAAATTGGTGCTCGAGATAGCCCCAATGAAAGTTTCACCGATTGAATCAAACGCTTTGAAGTTGGCCGAGTCACTCAGGTTTCCACCTGAGTTGATCGAGTCGGCGTTGATTTGATAATTCGTGCTCGACATCGCCAAAGCGCTATAAGCATATCCGCCGAAAAGTAAAACAAGTAATGATAAGATTATTTTTTTCATTTACCCCGTGAAATAAGCTTTGAATCCAAAAAGGATTTCTCACTTATTTTTAAATTAGTTTTTGTTTCGACTTACCCCTGCAAAATATTTTTTCACAGGGTGAATTTGTTTTAAAACTCACTCCCCTTTATAAACCTTACGAACCTTATAACTTTATGAACTTTATAAACCTTATGACAAGCTCTGACCAAAGGTTACCTCTGAATTTTTACGAGCTTGTTTGCTTTTTAGACAATACGAGCGACAGCGAATCTTAGCCATTGGCGATAGCTCCTAGCCAATGAGCGTGTCCTAAAAAGTAAACGAGCAAAGTAAAAATTTCCAACTTAGTTTCTAAAAACCATATTATATGCGCCTAGGGCTTGCGCGCTTGAGCGAAAATTACTTACAGTTGTTTTTCTTAGCAAACAAGACTTGAAGTAGACCAGGGAAAACTTTCTTAGTAAAGCAGCTTCGCTCTAGGAATTTGAGAGCAAGCGCGCAAGCCCTAAAGTTTCCTACACATCCAAATTTTTCACACTCTTAGCGTGAGTTTGAATGAAGCGTCTGCGCGGTTCCACGTCTGAGCCCATCAGAATGTCAAAAATACGATCAGCTTCTTCAGCATCTTCAATCTTGACTTGAAACATCAAGCGCGTCTCAGGATTCATCGTCGTGTCCCACAATTGTTGCGGGTTCATTTCTCCAAGACCTTTGTAACGCTGAATCGTCACGCCCGCAATTTTTTCAACATCACCACCGGCTTCTTCGATTTCTTCCAAACTCAAAGCCAGGTCAGCCAACTCCTGCGCCGAGGAAGTTGACTTGTCAATTTTTTCCGCTTTTGCGACTTTTTTCTCAGCAGTTTTTTCAATTGCCTTCAAGCGAAATTCTTCCACGACCTTATCCTTCTCTTCATCATTATACACCCAACGAATATCTTTACCTTTTTGGATTCGGAAAAGCGGAGGTTGCGCAATATAAATATTTCCATTTGTAATCAATTCTTCAAAATAGCGATAGAAAAAAGTCAAAAGCAAAACCCGAATGTGCGAACCATCAACGTCGGCATCGGCCATAATAATGATTTTTCCATAACGCAAACGATTGGCGTCAAAAGTTTCTCCGATACCGGTTCCCAAGGCGATAATAATCGGCTTGAGGGTGTCTGATTTGACGACTTTGTCCAAACTGGTTTTTTCCACGTTGACCAATTTTCCTCGCAGTGGCAAAATCGCCTGAAACATTCGATTTCTGCCTTGTTTAGCGGAGCCTCCAGCCGAGTCTCCCTCCACAATATACAGTTCTGAAATGGCGGCGTCTTTTGTAGAGCAGTCTGCAAGCTTGCCAGGCAGGGTCATTCCCTCCAGAGCCCCTTTTCGCAAAACCGCATCCTTAGCGGCCCTAGCGGCAATTCTGGCCCGTACGGTCAAAAGACACTTGTCAATCATCCCCTTGGCGCTGGCAGGATTTTTTTCCAAAAATTCAACCAACCCTTCGCTTGTCACACTTGAAACAATTCCGCGGACTTCCGCGTTGCCAAGTTTTGATTTAGTTTGACCTTCAAATTGCGGATTGCGAAGTTTGACACTGACCACGGCCGTAAGACCTTCTTTCAAATCTTCGCTGGTCATTCCGCCATCTTTTTCTTTGATCAGATTATTTTTCTTGGCATAGTCGTTGAGCACTCTCGTCAAAGCCATCTTAAAACCTGTCACGTGCATTCCGCCTTCTGGAGTGAAAATGTTGTTGGCAAAAGAATAAAGATGTTCTTTGTATCCATCAGTGTATTGCAGTGAAATTTCCACTGCCACGTCATCGACAGTTTTTTCCACATAAACCGGAATATCATTTTTGACGATTTTTCCGCGATTCAAAAACTTCACGAAAGAAACAATTCCTCCGTCAAAATAAAAGCCGTGTTTGCGAACCTTAAATTCATCTTCAATTTTCAAAACTTCCCGACGATCTTCTACCACGATTTTCACGCCCTTGGTTAAATAGGCTTGCTGGCGAACATAATCCAAAATTTTCGTCCAGCTATATTTTATTTCCGGAAAAATTTCACTGTCAGCCTGAAAAGTAATTGTTGTTCCGGTGCGATCAGATTTTCCAATCGCTTTGACATTGCCCTGCGAAACACCTTTTTTGAATTCCTGCACCCAAAGTTTTCCTTCGCGACAAACTTCCACTTTCGTCCAAGCTGAAAGCGCATTGACCACCGACACGCCCACTCCGTGCAAACCTCCGGAAATTTTGTATCCATCACCGCCAAATTTTCCTCCCGCGTGAAGCACCGTAAGCACCGTTTCCAATGTTGATTTTTTGGTCTGCGGATGAATTTCCACTGGAATTCCGCGTCCATAGTCGCGCACTGAAATGACATTGTCCGGCAAAAGCTGAACCAAGATGTCATTACCCCAGCCAGCCATTGCTTCATCAATGGAGTTGTTGACAACTTCCCAAATCAAATGATGCAGACCTTCTGTTGAAGTTCCGCCAATATACATTCCAGGTCTCTTCCTAACTGGATCAAGTCCCTCTAAGACTTGGATCGATTTAGCCCCATATTCACTCCCCTTATTTTTTTCTTTAGCCATAGCTTTATAAATATCTAATTTCTAATCTCTAATTTCTAAACAAATCAGAAATTCGGAAATATCAATTTCAAAACGTTTAAAATTTTAGATTTGGAAAATTTGGATTTATTTAGGATTTAGATATTAGGATTTAGGATTTTAAACTGATTTTACTTTTTTGTTAAAAAATATAACTCCACCAAAAATATTCCTGCTACGCTCAAGGCGCTATCCCACCAAGTCAACATTCTGTTTTGTTGCAGTATCAACAAAACAACAGTCAAAATTGCAAGCAAAATCCCTTGTCTGAAACTGACTCCAACATAGGCCATCGCCAAATCTTCATCCTTTTGAAACTTCCGCCAAATCCAGGTTAGCATCAAAACGAAAGTACTGGAAAGAAAAAGCAAAGTGCTGACATAAAAAAGTGTCAAACCAGCCATTCCTGATTTTTCCGGGTCAATTTTCATAAAAACCAAAACCCAGGCAGTAAGTGAGACCGCCCAGCTGATTCTCATTCCCCAAAGATAAGCTTTCAGCGTCATAAATTTTGTTTTTTACCAAACCAAACACGACCTGATAGGGTAAATTTTTGTCTTTCTTTTATGTCTTCATTTTAGCGGAAAAAAACCTTTTAGGCAAGCAAAAACACCGCCTTATCTTGGCGGTGTTTTTAAATGCGGGGACGGCCGGGCTCGAACCGGTGACCTTCTGCGTGACAGGCAGACGCTCTAACCAACTGAGCTACGCCCCCAAGAATTGTATTTTGTATAATGTATCTTGTATTTTGTATATTTTGTATATTTTGCATTTTATACATTATACAAGATAAAAAATACATCTTCCGTAGCAGGGGCGAGACTCGGACTCGCGACCCCAGCCTTATGAAGGCTGTGCTCTAACCAACTGAGCTACCCTGCCAAAACCTGAAATTCGAAGCATGAAACGCATAACGTAAAAAACGAAAAAATTCGTTTCAGCTTGTCACGTTTCACGTTTTGCGCTGCAAGTTTTCAGGATAACTTGTTGCGGGAGTAGGATTCGAACCTACGACCTCGTGGTTATGAGCCACGCGAGCTGCCAGACTGCTCCATCCCGCTATATATTGAAAAATACGATAACATCCCTCATTATACGGGTTTTAAAAAATATGTCAACCAAGCTATTTCGGCTTTTCCCGGGAATTATTTTGATACTTTCTTAAAACCACTAAAAAGAACTTCCAACATTCTCTCTTATTGAAAAAAAAATTGCAAAAAATACAGCAGACCATGTTTGCTTAATAGAAATCTTTAATTTTCCAAATTTCTTTAAAGTTTTTTATTTCAAAAACTGCAGATATCTAAGGAAATTCTCATAAACTTCAACTGCAGCCGACGCCGTTTCAAGATCAACTTCAAAATCGGCTTCGTGGACGATACGATTGCGAAGCTTGTGAACTTCGCCAAGAGCCTCCTTTTGATCATCAAGATGAAAATCACCAACCTGCTCTAATTTTTGAGACATATTTTCTCCTTTATAGCCGATACCATCCAAAAACTCTTCAGCAATAGCATCTGCCTCAATGACTGCCACTTTATATTGAGAAGGATTGCTACTTTTAAGCCTATCCTTGACCTTATCCCAACGTTTTTGCATTTTCTTTTTTGAAACCAACGGCATATCGGCGCCCTTGACGCCAACCCTATAATGCCAAGAAACGTCCCTTAAAATCAAAAGCAAAATGATATCAACAAAAATAACTATCAAATATACCGCTATGATAATTTTTAAAAATAGCAAAAAGGGGGAATGATAAAAAGCCTTCGCGAAAGAAGCTAAAACATCAATAAAAATTGCGATATCGTAGTCCATATTTTTTTCGGGATTTATTGTAAATTAGAAATATTACATCAGTCCCATTGGTCCTATTTGTGTCTTATTTAATTTGTCTTGTTATTACTGCTAATTTGTTTCGTAGGTATGCGCCGCGTTAAGAATTCCCTCTTCATCAAACCATTTTCCAATCAATTGTCCTCCAACTGGAAGTTGCTTGCCTTCGATTTCGCAAAAACCGATTGGGAAAGAAATCGCCGGAACCCCAGCCAAATTTACCGAAATAGTGAAAATATCAGAAAGATACATTTTGAGAGGATCAGTTGTTTTTTCGTCAAATTTGAAAGCTACTTCAGGAGATGTTGGGCAATAAATCAAATCCACTTTTTCATAAGCCTTTTCAAAATCACGCCTGATCAGTGCGCGCACTTTCTGAGCCTTAAGGTAATAAGCATCATAATATCCCGCGCTCAAAGCATAGGTCCCAAGCATAATTCTGCGTTTGACTTCGTCGCCAAAGCCATTTTTTCGAGTGTCTAGATATGTTTCCAAAAGATTTTTTGAAAGTTGACTGTCAGAAATTCCCGAGTCAACGTTGTCATCAGCGCGCATTCCAAATTTAACACCATCAAATTTAGCCAAATTCGAACTGACCTCACTAGTCATTAAAATGTAATATACCGGCAGGGCATATTCCGAATGAGGCAAGCTGATCGTCTCAATTTTTGCCCCTAACGTTTTGAATTTTTCCACTGATTTTTCAAAGATTTCCAATATTTCTCCTTCCAGATTTTCCACATATTCCGTTGGCACACCAATTACTTTTCCTGCAATATCTCCAGTCAAATAATCTTCAAATTTCTTGTCACTGCTTTTGGCGCTGGTTGCGTCCATCGGATCTTCTCCCGCAATTGCGCTCAGCACAATAGCAGCGTCTTCCACCGTTTTTGTGAAAGGCCCAATCTGATCCAAACTTGAAGCCATCGCGATTGCGCCATATCTGGAAACTCTGCCATAAGTCGGCTTAAGTCCCACCACTCCGCAAAAAGAAGCTGGCTGACGAATCGAACCGCCCGTATCAGTTCCCAGCGACCAAACTGCCTCGTCACTAGCTACCGCTGCAGCACTGCCTCCTGAAGAACCTCCCGGCACCCTTTCAATATCCACTGGATTTTTTGTCAGTTGATACGCGCTATTTTCTGTCGAAGAACCCATTGCAAACTCATCCTGATTGGCTTTTCCCAAAATCACCGCTCCGACTTCCTTAAGCTTCTTAATCACGGTCGCGTCATAGGGTGCGATATAGTTATCCAAAATTTTTGAACCCGCAGTTGTGCGAAAACCCTCAACACAAATCATATCCTTGATTGCGCCTGGAATTCCTTCAAGCAAATCTATCTCCTGACCCTTGGCAATTTTTTCATCCACAAACTGGGCCTGCTCAAGCGCCAACGTTTTTGTCAAAGTCAGATAGGCGCCAATCTCGCCATCTTTTTTTTCAATCACGTCAAAATATTCCTGCGCCAATTGGACCGCAGAGATTTCTTTGTTAACCAGTTTATTGTGAAGCTCTCGTATCATCTAATCCAGTATTGTTCAATTAACGAATTGCGAATTAACGAATTGAAATGCGTTAATACGTTAATGCGTTAATAAAAAATTTATATTTTTTTTATAAAACCGATTTAACTTTAATGTATCCATCCTTTTTTTCAGGCGCATTTTGCATAATTGCCTCTTTACCAAGATCCCCAAAATCAACATTACCATCTGTCCGAAAAACATTTTTCATTCCTGTGATATGCCCAATAGGTTCAACACCTTCAATATCAACCTCATCAAGTTTTTTAAAATAATCCAAAATCTCCGACAAGTCCTGCTGGTATTTTTCAACGTCTTTCTCACTCAAACCAATTCTGGCAAGCGTGGCAATGTTTTGGATTTCTTCTTTAGTTAGCATATATTTAATTCAAAATTGTTCAATTAACGAATTGCGAATTAACGAATTGAAATGCGTTAATACGTTAATGCGTTAATAAAAAATTTATAATTTCTTTATAAGTCAACCTAAAAGTTTCAGAAATTTTTCTTCGTTTATCACTTTTACTCCCAACTTTTCAGCTTTTTCAAGCTTGCTTCCGGCGCTTTCACCTGCCAAAACATAGTCTGTGTTTTTGCTGACAGAGGCCGAAACATCTCCACCTTCTTTTCTTATCATATCTTTTGCTTGGTCTCTTGTAAAGCCATTCAATTGTCCGGTTAAAACAAAAGTTAAACCAGCCAATTTATAATTTTTAACCTCGTTGGTTTTGTCAGGAAAAACAATTTCAACTCCCAGACTATCCATTTTTCCAAGTAACTCAATATTCTTTTCATCCGAAAACCACACCGCCAAACTTTCGGCTGACTTTTCTCCAATACCTTTAATTCCCTGCCATTGCTCGCTACTTATATGTGGGAAAACACATATTAAATCCTCGATGTTTTCAATTAGCATATCGCCATTGTTTATTTTGACATTTGGACATTTGGATTTTATTGGAGGTTGCCTGCCTGTCTGGCCTGCCTGTCCGGTAGGCAGGTAGGCAGGGAAATTAGGCTTTAGGATTTCAGTATTAATCGCACTCGCGATTAATACGGCCGTTTCCTCCCCCACGTGTCTGATTCCTAAGGCGTATAAAAATTTTTCCAAGGTTATTTTTTTGCTCTGCTCAACAGCCTGAACCAATTTTTCAGCTGATCTTTCAGCAAATCGTTCCAGCGGTTCAAGATCCCCTATTTTTAAATCAAAAATATCCGCAAAATTAGAAATAATTCCCTCAGTCATCAAGCGCTCAACGATACTTTCTCCAAAACCAACAATATTAAAACCTTTTTTACTGACGAAATGGATCAACTGCCCCATCTCAACTGCAAAACACTTCGGATTCAAACAATAATGAGCAGCGCTTTCTTCTTTTCCATTATTCAAAGTTTTCAAAACTTCACGCTTGACCGGTCCTCCACAGATAGGACAACTTGTCGGCATTTTGAATTTCTTTTCTTTTCCAGTCCGCAGATTTTTAATTACAGAAACAACTTCCGGAATCACATCTCCGGCCTTTCTGATAATGACCGTGTCACCTATTCTCACATCAAGTCGCTCTATTTCGTCCTCGTTATGAAGCGTCGCGCGGCTCACCACAGAACCCGCTACGCGGACCGGACGCAAATGTGCCACTGGAGTAAGCGCACCCGTTCTGCCAACCTGGACCCCGATTTCTTCCACTACCGTCGTAACTTGTTGAGCTGGAAATTTATAGGCGATTCCCCAGCGCGGAGCCTTGCCTGTATATCCAAGTTGTTTTTGCAACTGCTGGGAATTTATTTTAATCACGATGCCATCAATTTCATAGTCCTGTTGATTTTTTTTGGTCGTCCAGCTCTCATAAAATTCCTGAATTTCTTGAATTGATTTGCAAAGTTTGAAATGCGGATTAACCTTAAAGCCCAACTTCCTTAACAATTCCAATTCCTCCACTTGCGTTTTCACAGTTTCTCCAATATCCCCATTTTCTCCCGCTCTCCGCGTTATTCCCCTTTTTCCATTTTCTCCCATTGCATCGATATCATAAATAAAGCTGTCCAGCTTCCGACTGGCAGCAACTTTAGAGTCGAGCTGGCGAATCGAACCCGCTGCTGCGTTGCGCGTGTTTGCAAACTGAGCCTCGCCATTTTTTTCCCGTTGCTTATTGATCGTTTCCAATTCTCTCTTAGAAAGCCAGCATTCTCCGACCACAACAACATCAATTTTTTCCTTAAGTTCAAGTGGCACACTTTGAATTGTCTTAAGATTGCCGGTCACATCTTCTCCAACAGTTCCATCACCTCGGGTTGCACCGCCGACCAAAATTCCGTCTTTATAGGTCAAAATCATTTTAAGTCCATCAATTTTCAGCTCGCAACAATACCCAATCTGGGCTGATTTTAGATTCTGGAATTTAGAATCTTGATTTTGCTCGTTGTCTGTTGTATTTTGTTTTTTGTTTATTAAACGCAAGATTTTTTCCTCCCACGCTTTCAGCTCCTCAAAATTAAAAACATCGTCAAATGACCATTGCTGATGACTGTGGCGGACTTTCTTGAAAGACTTAAGTGGCTCAGCGCCAATTCTTTGAGTTGGAGAGGTTGGCGAAAAAAACTCCGGATATTGCTCTTCCAAAGCCAAAAGTTCTTCAAAAAGACCGTCATAAGCCTCATCTGAAATTTCCGGCATATCTAAAACATAATAAGCATATCTATGTCGATCGATTTCCTTTCGAAGTTTTTCTATTCGATTTTGAGATTTTTCTTTGTCCATATTTTTCAATTATATCACACAAGATAATTCAAAAAAAGCATCTTGAAGATACTTTTAAGAGATCTACTCATCAAAAAATGAAACCATAAAAACTCTTTGATTATTGCAAATTTCGCAATGAAACAGTGGTTTGAATTAGCAAGGGTGTAGTTACTTGATTTTTTTCGCTAACGATGAAAACCATCCTAACGAGCCCTGCTGTATCAGATGTGGAAGGGATCACATCAACAGATGTTCCCACTATATCTGCTGAAGTAATATCCTGAACCTCGCCCATAGAGTCAAAATTGCAATCAGAAAAAGAACCCGGATCCAAATCATTACTATAACTCATTTGGATTCTCTTTGCGCTAGGATTATAGGAATATTCAAGGCATCTTCCCTGCGCATAATCATAAATTTCCAAAGAACTGTTCTTAAGCATCACGTTGCTAGTTCTGATAGTTTTTGCCATAAGATTCATCGCAAATTGAACACTTTCAGCATTTTTTTGCATTTTTCTCACATCAGCGTAATTTTTCAGAAAATTCACAAAAATTCCCGATACCATCACTGTGATCAATGAAAAAAGAAACATTGCAATTAAAACCTCTATCAAAGTAAACCCGCCTTTTTTTTGCGAGAAGTTTTCTTGCATTTTATTTATTGTTTTTCTTTTTTTCATGGGACAATTTTGATAAATTTCTTTCATTAATAAGAGATGACTGAATTTGCAGTTGCGCATTCATTCAAGATATTGCAATCAGCAATTGCAGGAAAATCTCCTTCACTATTCCAAACTACCGTGCTAGTAATAATCCGCTGTTCCCCATCATCACTGATATCTATTTTTCTGGAAAATCTAGTTGCCTCACCATTGGAATGCGAATAAGAATCTCCAACTAAATTCAATCTATAATCGGCACTGGAAACAAAGTCAATGCTCGTCGAAGCGGTATCAAAATTAACTCGATAACCATCATAATTAGTACCCGCCACAAGTCTGGGATCTTCATTATCATTCAAATTTCTAACCAACTCGATACCTTCTTGAACCAACTGAGCAGCAATAATTTGATTTTTCGCCAATATTGAAGTCTTAATATTGGTCCCCATTATAATCAAAACACTCACGATTCCAATAGAGAGAACCACGATTGCGAATAAGACTTCGATTAAAGAGAAACCCTTTCGGATAATCGCCTTTTTGTTTTCTTGCTTTTCCTTTCCCTTGAATAATATTTTTAAAACCACTTTTTTCATAACTTATTCTACTTTTTTATTAAAGACAACCAGACTTTTGAGCATAAATATTGCCTGAAAGACTAATGCACACGTTAAAAGTATCAGCTTCTGATGTCAGCACTATCTGACCAGAAGAACTCACTGCTCCTCGTGGAGCGATAAAAGAAAAAGATGCCACAGAAGAAGTAACGTTGCTATTATTTCCATTCGCAGTCAAATAAAAAATTTCCGATTCAACTAAATTATCATAGGGTGCGATACAATCATAATATGAAACGCTGTATTGTCTTGCCCCGTCAATCGCGTCAAACTTGATTTTGCATATTGATTGATCATTGAGAACTTTTCCATTAATAGAATCGTTTTGCAAAGATCTGAGAATAGCTACCATTTGGTTGGCCGCAATTTCAACTTTACTGGCTGATCTATTTTTACTAAGACCAAGCATAGAAACACCCGTCATTATTGATATAATAGCAATAACAACCAAAATTTCGACCAAGCTAAATCCTCTGCGAAATAATTTTTTTTTCTGTGTTTTTTGCTTGATGAACATAAACTATAGCCCTAATTAAAAAGTGAGAGAAAATATTGCAATTGTGGAAACATCCGAGGAAGAAGCAATGTTAAAAAAACACCACTGATCAAAAAAGGAGCAAAGGGAACTTGACTTTTCAAAGTTTTTTTACTCAAAATGACTAAGCCGACACTAATGACAGCGCCAATTATAAACGAGAGCATAAGTGTCCATAAAATTAAAGGCCAACCCACCACGAACCCCACCAGTAAGCCAAGGTATGTGTCTCCATAGCCCATCCAAGTTTCTTTTGAATAAGCAGTCAGACCATAAAAAAAGCCACCAGCTACCAGCCCTCCCAAAATTCCAGAAATCATTCGCAAATCCAGAACAGAAACAGCGCCGTTGAAACTTTGCCAGTCAGAAAAAAGAAAATAAAGCAGACTTGCGCCGACGCCAAGCCACAAAACTAGCATCGGGATTTCCATATATTTCAAATCATAAACGAAGATGATAAACAAAATTGAAAAAATAACCAAATAATAAGCCGTCAACATCCAAGTAGAAAAATCAGGAAAATTGAAAAAATAATTTCCAATCAAAGCAAACATTATTCCGGTTACGGCTTCCACGATTGGATATTGCCAAGAAATTTTTTCCCCACAATCTCGACAACGCGCGCTGAGCAAAACGAAACTGACCAAAGGAACATTATCAAACCAGCGAACTTTTTTCTTGCAGTGCGGACAATGACTGCGTTCCAGCAAAGATTCCACTGCGTTCAAGCGATAAACAACCGCGTTCAAAAAACTTCCAATAATAAGTCCGAAAATAAGAAAAATAATAAACATAAAAAATATTTTTAAAAACAAATAAATTTAATCTGTCATCTACATTAATTACACCAAGTGCCCACGTATCTAACACCATTCTCGTTTATGATAGCTGTACAATCAATAGAATCATTCTTTGAAATCGCTGTAATCAAAAACTTGCCACTGCTACTGCCAATTCCACAGTTATTGATAGTAAAACTTTCCCAGCTTGTATATTTTGTGTCTGAAGGCTGGGCAAGCGGACCAGAAAGACAAGCGATGGAAAAACCCGAGATTGCGCTACTCGTTTCATTTTTAAAACTAGACCGCTGAGCTTTCTTTTGAGCTTCACCTAAACCCAACATTATAGCACTAACCAAAATACCAGTAATAGCAATCACAATAAGTAGTTCAATCAAAGTAAAGCCTCTCTTTGCAAATAGGCAAATTTTTCTTTTCATCTGTAGGTTGAATATATCAATAAAATCGACAGAACATTTTGACCAAAAAATATTCCGAAAAATATAAAAACATATTAGAATGGCTCAGCACGAAACTGCGCCATTCTGTATGTCTTTGAAAAATCCAAAACTACAGCCTACAAGGTACAGCCAGCACTATATGTTACCCCATTATTGGTGACGGTCGCTGTACAAGCAGGAATAGCAACTGATGACGCAGCGACTGAGAAAGTTCCAGCTCCGGCAGGTCCGCAACTAGGCGCTGTAGATGCACCCCAATTAGTATAGGCAGAATCTGTAGGTACCGTAGGATCCACAGTGTCGCATTGAATAACAAAGCCGGCTACAGCGCTGGCAGTTTCTGATTTGAAATTTGAAACTTGAGCTTTTGTTCTGGCAGTTGAGGTGCTGACCAAAATCACTCCAGCCAAAATACCGATGATTGCAATCACAATCAAAAGTTCAATCAATGTAAAACCTTTTTTAATGTTTTTCATATTTTTTATTTTTTAATTAAAAATTACTTTTTTATCAATTACATCGACCTTTTTATTTGTAATCTTTATCTAAACTTTCCATTATTATTTATGTGACTTTTTGTTTTTTAATCGCACTCCGCTGTCGCATAATTGCAAGTGATAGTCTGCAAAACTCCACCTACTGTTTTTGTCAGAGTGTAAGCATAGTTGTTGCCAGCCAGTGTTCCCGTCGGGGTGCCATACGCCCAACCAGTTTTTGCGCTCACATTTGGCCAAGTTACATTATGTCCAGTCAGCGCAGTGGCGCAAGCAACGCTTGTGCAACAAACTGGGTTTCCAGCAACAGGCGCCGCTGTATTTTTTGCGAAGCCTCCATCATCTTGGCAAGCGACAAGTTCAGCCATAATACTTAAAGCTGTGGTAATTGCTGATGCCTCCTTAGCTTTATCGACTCCACCCGTCGTGCTGACTAAGACAACCCCAGCCAAAATTCCGATAATTGCAATCACCACAAGCAATTCAATTAACGTAAAACCTCTTTCATTAGTCAAGAAAAAAAATTCATTCCTCAAAAATTTTCTTTTTTTGTTTTGCATTTCCTTCATAAACCTACAATAGCATATTTATCTGTCAAATTCAAACCAATTAATGCGACTTTCTAATTTTTCTTTCTTACATCATTGAGGAAAGATTATAAATTGGCAATAAAATCGAAAAAACCAACACAGCGACTCCAATACCCAAAAGAGAAATCAGAATTGGTTCCAACATGGTTGAAAGATTACGCGCGATACAATCAGTTTCCTTCCCATAAAATACCGCCACATTTTGCAAAACCTCACTAATCTTTCCAGAGTCTTCTCCGATTCTTATCATTTGTGAAACGATTGGTGGAAAATGAGGAGAACGAGCAAAAACACTACTCATTGTTCCACCCTTTTTCACCTCATCAGCTGCTCGCAAAATCACACTTTCATAGGCAGTGCTGTTGACAACGCTACTGACAATCGTAAGCGCTCTGACAATTGGAATTCCACCGGTCAAAAGAACAGCAAGATTTTCAGAAAAACGAGCTAGATAAACATATTTGAAAATATTTCCTACCACTGGAATTTTCATCTTAAGTACATCCCATTCTTTTTTTCCATCTTCACTGCGAATATAATAAACAATGCCAATTCCAATCATTATAATGAAAATGAGCACTAGCCACCAATATTGGCTCATAAAATCACCAATATTCATCAAAACTTTTGTATACCAAGGAATTTCAGCTTTAAAATCCTTGAAAACTGCAGTCAACTTCGGAAGCACGACTGTAAAAACCACAAAACCAATTATCAATGAAGCTGACAAGACAAAAGCTGGATAAAAAAGCGCGCCTTTGATTTTTGAATTAAGATCATAATTTTTTTCGGCATTATCAGCCAGAAAGGTTATGGAACGTTCCAGGTTGCCAGAAAGTTCCCCGGCTCTAATCATACTTATGGACAAAGGCTCAAAAACTTCGGGATTCTTAGCCATTGATTCCGAAAATGGCATTCCGTCTTCCAAATCATCCACCATGTTCCAAATGATTGTTCTTAAGAAAGTGTTTTCTGTCTGATCCGCTACAGCCCTCAAGGAAGCTATGATTGAAACTTTTGCTCCAATTAGGGTTGCCATTTGTCTGAAGAAAACTGACACTTCTCGCAAACTGATTCCCTCCCAGATATGTTGCAGGGATTTCATAAATTCTGAAACCTCTTCTTGTTGTTTGATTGAAATAGGCACTAAGCCCTTACCCTGCAGTATTGCGACGGCCGCATCTTTAGATGTAGCCTCGATATGGCCCTCTCTCATTTCTCCGAGCAGGCTTTTCGCTTGAAAGAAAAATTTCATAATATTTAAGCTAATTTAAATTAATTTTTAATTGTCTGAAAAATTTTTCTACCTAAAATAGGGGGGATCTGCTACAATCAGCCTTTATCCATTTCTGCCAATGAGCATCTGCAAATATTCTCGATTGTTGGAATACAAAAATGCATCATCCGAAGTCACCTCACCCTTTTGAACCAAGTCAGCCAATGATTTATCCAGGGACATCATTCCATCGCGCAAACTAGTTTCTATAACAGAATCTATTTGATATGTTTTATTTTCCCTGATCAAGTTTTCAACTGCATGGTTGTTAATCATAATTTCCAACGCTGGAACTCGTCCACTTCCAACCTTTGGAAGTAATCGTTGAGAAACGACACCAAGAAGCACACTCGCCAACTGGGATCTAACCTGATTTTGCTGATGCGCCGGAAAAACATCAATGATACGATCAATGGTCTGAGCAGTGTCATTAGTATGCAAGGTTGCTAAAATAAGATGACCTGTTTCAGCTGCCGTCATAGCTGTGCTGATTGTGTCTAGGTCTCGCAGTTCTCCAATTAGCACCACATTGGCATCCTCGCGAAAAACGCTTCGAAGTCCATCCTGAAATGATTTGGTATCCCTGCCAACTTCACGCTGATTGATGATACAACGATCTTGTTCATAGACATACTCTATCGGGTCTTCAATTGTAATAATATGCTTTTCCTGATTATGATTGATAAAATCAATCAACGCTGAAAGGGTGGTCGATTTTCCATGTCCAACGGGACCAGTGATTAACAAAAGACCTTGAGTTTCATGAGTAAATTCATAGAGAGCTGTTGGGAGATTCAATTCTTCCAAAGTCCTAACACGCCCTGAAACTAAACGCATCGCAACACTGACATTCCCTTTCTGATAAAAAATGTTCGTACGAAATCTAGCTTTTTCTTCAAAATTATAGGAAAAATCAACTTGTCCATCAGCGACAAGTCTCTTTTTGTTTTCCTCTGTCATCAAGCTATCACTCAATATTTTCGCATCCTCTATGGACAAAATACTTTCCTGGGTCAAGGGATAGAGCTTTCCATCCAAACGAATTGTCGGATATCTACCAACAACTAAATGCAAATCGGATGCATTTTGTTGTGCAACTAGCCTTAATAATTTTTTTATTCTTTGTTCGCCATTTAGCGTTGTCATTTTTATTTTTCTTTTAAAATTATCCCAACTCGTCTAGAGCTAAAGATTTACAAACACTAATACTTTCTAATCAAACTTGTGCTTGATTAGCTAATTTAAATCTTTTTGCTGATTAATTTTCATCTTTATTATACCAAAAAATCACATTTTCAGCAAAATTTTAACCCTACTTACAACTTCAGAAGGTGTAAAATTTGATTTTATCAAATAATCATTTGCCCCTATTTCTCTTCCTTCATCAACGCTTTCCTTTTCGGAAATATTTGTGAGCATTATTACTGGAATATCTTTCAATCTATCCTCCTTTTTTATTTCCCTCAAAACATCTAATCCATCCATCATAGGCATAATAATATCAAGTAAAATAATATCCGGGGTGAACTCTTTCAACTTTTCAATCGCGACGATTCCATCTTCAGTAGCAACTACCTCAAAGTCCTCCTGACTAAATCTAACCTGATAAATATCGCGAATAAAAGAATCATCTTCAACAATTAAAATTTTCTTTTTTTTCATATTGATTATCCTTATCTTATTAATAAACTGCGATATATTTTATCATTTTTACAAAAGACTGGCGCGGTTCATTAACCTCAAAGTTTGCACTTCTCTTTATGCTTCATCAAGTTCCCCACCAACACTCCTACTCCCCTCAGTTACTCTTTCAATTTCAGAAAGAGAAGTCTTTCCGGCCAGAGCTTTCAGCAATCCGTCTTGCTTCATAGTTATCATTCCTTGTTTTTTGACATATTCTTTAATGAATTGCTCATTACCGTTATGCTCAGAAATTATTTCTTTTATATCAGAATCTACTTCAATAGCTTCAAAGATAGCAACTCTACCCTTATAGCCAGCATTTCCACATTCTTCACAACCACTTCCCTCAAACAATTGGAAATTTGCATCTACATTAATTCCATATCTAGCAATGTCCTCGGCTGATATGCCCTCAATCTCCTTGAGAATATATTCACGTATTGCATTTGAAACTTTGACTTCTTTTTTGCATTTTTCACAAATTCTTCTCACCAAGCGTTGCGCAGCCACAACTCTCAAAGAAGAAGCCAGTAAGAAAGCCTCGACGCCCATATCAACAAGCCTTGGAATTGCTCCAATCGAACTGTTTGTATGCAGAGTCGATAACACTAAATGACCTGTAAGCGCTGCGTGGATCGTCAATTCCGCCGTTTCACTGTCTCGAATTTCACCCACCATTATGATGTTTGGATCTTGACGCAAGATTGAACGGAGTCCACTGGCAAAAGTGTAACCAATTTCTGGATTTATCTGACTTTGATTTATTCCAGCTATGGAATATTCCACAGGATCTTCCAAGGTGATAATGTTTCTTTCTTCGCTATTTAAAGTTTCAAGACAGGAATAAAGAGTTGTTGATTTGCCAGAACCAGTTGGGCCAGTTATCAAAATGATTCCAAAAGGTTCTTTGATATTTCTGATTAAAATATCACCGCACTTCCCAGAAATTCCCATATTTTCAAGACTGGCAAGTTTATTTTCCTTATCCAAAAGTCGCAAGACAACTTTTTCACCATCCATAGTTGGCAGAGTTGAAACTCGAAAATCAATCTGATGATTATTTTCAACTACATTAAAACGCCCATCCTGAGGTTTTCTTTTTTCGTCAATCTTCAAATTTGAAAGTATTTTGATTCTTGAAACAACCGCCCTTCCGACTTCAATCGGGACTGCCAATGAAGCATAAAGGACGCCATCAACTCTAAACCTTACGCGATACTCTTTGTCAATCGGTTCAATATGGATATCACTAGCCTTTCCTTCAATTGCATGACGAATGATAACGCTCAAAAGTTTCGTGACTGGCGCTGATTGCACATTAGTATTGCTAGAGTTTTCTTTGGATTCAGCTAAATTTTCAGATATACCGTCCAGTTCGTCATCCTTCAGAGATTCTAATGCTTCTTCAATCACTTTTTCAGCACTTCCGACATATTGAGCTACCATATCCTGAAAAATTTTCAAAGAAGTCAAATAAACTTCAAATCTTAGCTGGGTCTTTTCCGAAATAAACCGCAAAACATTAAGCGCATTAATATTCTGCGGATCAACTAAAGCAACCCGCACCAAACCATCTTTCTTTTCAAACGCAATCAAATGATTTGCCCTGGCGATATCCTCAGAAATAATACCGAGAACATCAGGAGAAATTAATACAACTTTATCCAAATAAGGCATATTCAACCTCCCTGCTTCTTTAACCAAGGCTTCAATATCATTATCAAGCGCAATATTTGCAGAACCATCAGAAGCTAAGGACTTTTTACTATTGCCAGGCGATACTTTCATAGAATAATAAACAAACTTGAAAAAATTAAACCCATCCAGAAAACGAAGCAAGCCGCACCTGAGATGGAAAAAGAAAACTAAGGAAGAAATGGGTTGCTTCTTCCGGTAGCAATGTCGCTAGTGTTTATTTTTGGAATAACCCCTGAAGTATATTCTTTTAAGTCTTGAATTGTCTTATCGTCAATTTCCGCCTTAAAACTAGCCAACTTACTTTCATCAGTCCTTGCTTGATTCAAGTACCCAAAATCAACCACCAACTCGGCTTCAATTGAAGTTTGAACTTTTTCATCTACAGCTGGGGTTGAAGAATTATTTTTATCCTTAGCTTTATCCTTTGAAACAATATTTAAGGACTTAATCGAATTTAAAAGAGGCATATGTTGGATTCCGCTAAAAAAAAGTTTCAATTTATCATAGTCACCACCGACTTTAATTGTTATTTGAGTACTTTGAAGAACGTTTGAATTTCCTGCTTTTAAATTTGAAGCAACATTTGCAGTTGAATTAGCTGCTTTCAAGGTTGAAGAGCTCTGCTCATTTTTTTTCAAGACTTCTATATTGTTCAAAAACACACCAGAATTACTAGCCAGATAATTAATCTGACCTATTATCTTTTCTTCTGCCCTATCTTTTGGAACATAATTAAGTACCAATGTGCTACCACTGTCACTTTCTCTTATCTGCGAATTCAGAGTTTCCAAAGCAGCTTTTTTGTCATAAGCTTCCCTCAAAACTCCTTGATCAAACCTATAGCTGACATTATTGGCCCTGAGAGAAACAAATTCTGGCCAAACATACGCCCAAAAGACAACAGTTGATACAACTAAAACAATAGGGAAAAACAAATATTTCAAACTCATTTTTTTATTTTCCACTATCTTGCCATAATGGACAGAAATAGCAGGGTTTCATATTAAAATTTTATTTTAAATTTTTTTGAACCAAAGAAAAACAATCTATTTGATTTTCATCTCAACAGCACATTCTATACCATTTTCATTTCTCGAAAGCCTAGAAACATTAACATCGGAGATGAAATCCGCTTGCTTGAAATTGAAAATCTGTTTAGAAATAGTATCGAAGTTTGAAGATTTTAAGACAACCAGGATTTTTCTGTCCGAATTATTATAATATGAAAAAACAACTCCGGGTATAATTGTTTTTGAAAGACTATCCAAAGCATCATTAACTTCTAGTTTTTCGGTCAAATTATTATTGACTTCTCTGATTCTTGCTTGCAAATCAATAAGTTCATCTACACCTTTCTTCTCATTGAGAGATTGATTTGCAACTTTTATCTCATTTTTCACTTCAGCATCCTTTTTTTGAATTAATATGTTGCCAATTTTCAATCCCGCAAAAATAACAACCAACACACAACAAACAACTAAAAAGAACACCAGATTAGAACTTAATTTTCCGGCTCCATTGATCATTTTTTCTCGTTGCTGATCTTGTTGAAGATTAATTGTAGTCATTTTTTTAAAAATGCGATTTAAATTTACAAATGAAATCTGAATTCATAAGTGGATTCACCACTTGAATCATTTGAATCATTTGAGTCGCCGTATGGTTATTTATTTATACTTATTTATTAATTGTTTATTTTCGTTTATAATCTTCAACCCCGCGCAAAGCCAGTCCAAGCGCAACCGCAAAAGAAGAACCCATTTTTCTAACAAAAGGATCCACTTGACTACTTACAACTACACTTCTCCAGGGATTGCCCATTCGAACTTTTTCACCTAAAGCACCAGTGAAATATTCTTCTATTCCTTTCATTTTTGAAGTTCCGCCAGAAAGAATTAGCGATTCGATTTTTGCATCTTTATTTTTTTCCTTATAGGCCGTAATGATTCTTCGAAGTTCTCCCACAATTAAATCCAACACCGGAATAACAATTGCTGATTCCTTACCATTTAAAATGTCTTTGTCTCCCATTTTGAAAGCTTCAGCTCTAGGACGAGAAATGTTCATCATATCAACAATAGCTGAGGTTATCTCATCTCCACCTGCATCAATATTCCTGTTAACATGAATAACTCCTTTTTCAACCAAAACAATATTAGTCGCTCTTGAACCGATGTCTACAATTATAAAGGTTCCGGCTTCATCGCCTATGAGAGCTCTCGCAATTGAAAAAGTTTCCAGCTCTATGGCGCTAACATCCAAACCAGCCCCCGAAACCAATCTGTCATATCTTTCAATATCTTTTTTAGGGGCCGCTACCAACAGAACTTTGATTTTCTCACTAGCCCTAAAACTTGGATCATTCCTCAGTCGTAGTTTGGAAATGATATTGCCATCCTCTTTATCTTTTTCACCGTCTTTATTTTTCTCTATAACTTCCCAACTTAAGGCAATTTCGTCGAGCGCGCTTGGTATATATTTGTGAGCTTCAAATTGGATAGCCTTGGAAAGTTCATCTTCTGGCATATCTGGCAAATCGATGATAGTAATAAGTCCACTAAAACCTGGAATTGAAACAAAGGAAGAAGCTGACTTGATATTCATCCTAGTTAGAAGCTTTTTCAAAGAATCATTCAAAGTTTGTTCGAAAGACGATGTCCGCGTATTGTTGCGATTAGACAGATTCAAATCAACAAAGCCATAATTTTCCAAGCTTGTTTTTTGATCAGCGTAAGAAAGCTCGACAACCTTAATAGAAGACGTTCCAAAATCAATGCCGACAAAATGATTCTTCTTTGTTTTAAAAAATTCTAACATTTTTATTTTTATGTTACGCTAAAGTATATCAGATACAAAAATAATACCACATATTCAAAAAACTAACAACAGGAAAATGCCTTCATTGTGGATAAAGTCTTTCTATGCTTTGAAAAACTTCAGGCTCGCCATGCTTGATATCTTTTTTCCAATCAATTGCATCAGTTGCCGAACTGAAAATGTTTGGCTTTGTGATACTTGTGCCAAAAAGATTAAGCTTCGCGATCAACAAGTTTGTCCACTTTGTGAAAAAATCATCACTCCCGATGGACGCATATGTTTTGCTTGCAAAAACAAATCTCCTTTGGCTGGAATGTTAGTCTCGACAAGCTATCGAGATCCCATAATTTCAAAAGCAGTTCATCTTTTCAAATATCGCTTCGTTGAGAATTTATCCCAACCACTTTCTGAAATAATTTTAAAAACTATGCGAAATTGCGAGCTTCCTTTGCCGGATCTTGTTATTCCAATTCCGCTCCACCGCCGAAGACTTCGTTGGCGAGGCTTTAACCAATCAGCACTACTAGCAAAAAATATCGCAAAAGATCTTCTGCCAGATTTAGAAATAGAAACCAGTGAAAATATTTTGATTCGCAAAAGATACACTCCGCCCCAAATGAAAATCAAAAATCATTCTTTGCGCAATCAAAATGTGCGCGATGCTTTTGACATTTCAGATTCTTTAAAAATAAAAGACCGCAGAATCTTGCTTGTCGACGACGTTACCACGACCGGTTCAACAATTTTCGAATGCGCCAGGGTTTTGAAGAAAAATGGAGCCAAAGAAGTCTTTGCCGTCGTCATCGCCAGACAAGAAATGGCAGAATAAAGCCATTTTCACTCAAAACCCTTGCCAAAACAACTAAATGGTGCTATAATAGAGTGTTATCGTTTAATTTTCAGCAACTTAAAAACAAAGGGAGCCCCCAATGACCCCAAAAAAAGAATACTTCCGTATTCCGAGGAAAATGGTTGACGAGTTCGACCAACATTTCCAGTTGCTTAGAAGAACAAATCCCCAGAAATGTTGTTTTTCAAGAGCAATGGCTTCTTTCCTGGAAAAAAACGGGATTCAGTCCGAAGGTGAAAGAAGAAAGTATTTCCAGAGTTTTGGGAAAATCTTCTCGGATCGCAGGAATGGAATTTATAATAGCAGTATTATTATAGAAAATACCATTTCGGCCCTTGTCTCAGAAAAGCCTGACCCAAAAAATAAGTCAGAAGTCATTATTTTGAGCCCCTACGATGAAGCCGTGGCAATGGAGATGGCCGAGAGGATCAGAACTGGGGATTATATTCCCGACGACGAAGGTGATGTCATCGTCGCTTATGACAAGGAAAAATGAAGAAAGGAGGTTAGACAGCTAGCCTCCTTTTTCCCTGTCAAAAATTTCTTCCCTTCTTGACTTTCCTTTTCTGCTAAGCTATAGAGATTTTAGTAAACTTCCCAACCCAGCCTCCAAGAACTCCAAATGGAGATAAGCCATGTACATCGATGACGCGCCTGAAAACCCAAACAGATTTTCCGTCCATCGCCTGATTGGCGGTCTTTCCTACAATCCTTTAATCGAATGTCTAGTATGTTGTTTCGTCAGTGCTACAATAGGTCGCTTTTACCGCAACGGCGGACCAGCCGGACTTATCGACAGAATTTCAGACTCCAACTATCTTTCCAAATGGAGATTCGCCTATTTGAAAGTTTGGGTAAAAAGATACGTTTTCTCAAACAAAACAACTCTACTTAAAGCTAATGTCCCAGAAGACCAAAGGGCTCTTCTGGAATGGGTGAAAAAAAAGAAAAGAGAAAGGTGGAATGAACTTTTCAAATTTCCTTATTATAGTCCTTTTGGTTCAGATCCCTGGACATATAAAGGAATGTAGACCTCAAAACCCGAATAAACAAGGCTCTCAGAATTTCGCAAAGCGTTGCGAAATTTTGGGAGCCTTAAAAAATATCCAAAAAAATATTTTCTATTTCATTATCTCCAGTTTAATCTTAAAAAAACTATAGCCTAAAAAGCTACTTCCACAACTCCTGCCTCAACCAAAGCCTCAAAATGCTTTGGTCTTTTTTGAAAAAGATATTCAATCACCTTGCCACGATTTTGGGCAGGCGTGAGCTTGTGCTCCTTGGCAAAATTTTGAATTTTTTCACTTGCCAACAAAATTTCAGCTTGATTTTCAACCACCAATTCTATTTCGATGATTTTATAGGAAAAATCTTGCTTATCTTCTGACTCATAAACAATCTCATCAACGTCAATAATAAAATCTTTTTTCTGATATTTTTTTCTGGTCGTTGTGCAATCGCAAAAAATCCCATAGCCGAATTTTTCAATGTCTTTTTCGAAATCAGCAATTTGCGGGATTGCAAAAATCTCCCGAATCTTTTCCTGCCCATCAATTTCCTGATATTGATCAGCCAATTTTTTTCCTTCCAATTGAACTGGCAACTTCAACTGAAACTGTTCGCCTCTTTTTCTCAGCCAAATGTCATTTTTTGAAAGCGCAAATTCATCCGTGTCAAAATACAGATCCGTAAAAATTCTCTCACCCAAAAACTGAGCCCCTTCAATCAGTCTTTCTGTTTCCTGGCTATTTAATTTGAATTTTTTTTCAACTTCAAACATAAACAACATCAATCCAAATAAAAGGGTATTAATACCCCAGGGCAAGCCCTGGACCCTTCGGGCTCACGAGGCAAGCCTCGTAGGCAAAAACCTTTTGTTATCGTCGCTCGCTCGGAAATGAAAGATCACTTTCATTTCTCTCACTACGCTAGATAATAAATATTACACAATGAAGACGGTCGCAAAATTATGTAATATTAATATAAATAGATATCTTTTAAATCATTTTAAACAAACTATAAACAAACTATAAACAATCAATTATCTAATGCGTTTTTTGTCATAAACATTTTTCACTAGGAGATAATTGACATGTCCTCCAATTTTGTGTAAATCAATATCCCTGATCACATCTTCAGGCAAAGGCTTTTTGCCAATAAACACACTCATTTGGAGCTGTGAATAATCCAATAGATAAAGTTCACTGCGAAGCCAATTGCGGGCGTTTCTTTTTTTCTCAGGAATATCAAAGATCACTAACCGATATTGCCCATCCCATTTATCCTCCAAAAGCTTCTTCCTGGCAGCAATTTTTCCAATAATCGCTTTTCCTTTTGAGGTGAGCTTGAAATTAATTCCAGATTTTTTCACGATTCCCTGCGCTATCAAGCGACGCAAATTTTGTCGGATAGTCCCCTGTTTGATGTTATTTTTCTTTTGAAACTCCTTTGCATCAAAACCGAAAAGGCTCCGAGTCGGTTTCGTGAAGCTATATTTTGGAGAAAAAAATGATTCGCTTGTAGCTTGTCCAAGATCCCAAAGAATCGCAAAAACATAACCACTTGCCTTGGGTGAATTGTTGATGATGCTATTGGTGATCCTGGTTAGAAATTTTTCGTTAGCCATAAAAGATTTGCCTTAAAAAAATTCCAGCTACCTTCCTAAAAAATATACTACACTTTCGAGACGGTCGCAAAATTATGTAGTGTTATAGATTTTACTTTTTATATTTTCAACCTATCGCTTGGATACTTTCAGGTTGCGGATTTTTTTCATTCTCACAACATTTTTTGGTCAACCAAAAAGCCACCATCAGCAAAACCGCGCCGAGCAAAAATGGCCAATGCAAATTTCTGACAAACAAGGCTCCTCCGATGAGCGGTCCAACAATCATTGAAACCGAAAGAATCGAAGACATGGTTCCCATTACCTCTCCTCTGCGCATGGCTCCACCCGTCCTGGCAATAGCGCTAGAAATGACCACTCTCAAGGTCGACTGGGCAAATGTGACCAAAATTATTCCGATAATAAATAAGGTCAGATTTTTAAAATCCATCAAAAGGAAACTTCCAGCCATAATCGGAAAAAACCAGATCTCCAATTGCTTTTCCGTGAAATATTTAAGCCAGATATTCTTGAGAAAAACAGTTTGATTAAAAACCAAAATAACCCCCATCCCGGCAAAGATATAGCCAATCATAGTTGCCGTCATACCAAAAAGTTCTTTCACAAAAAGTGAAAAAATTCCATTCAGCAAAGCAAAGGCGGTTCCATAAAGAAAAAAGGAAAAAAATCGCAAACGCAAACTCTCATCCCTAGCGGCGCGAATCAATGGCGAAAAAGGATTAGTTTCAATTTTTTCCTCAGAATTAGTCCGATTGTGATGGGTTTCCGGCAAAAAGAAATAAGCCCCGATCATATTCAGAAAGGCCAGGGCGCCCACAAACCAAAATGGGAAAGCAGGAGAAATATTGCTAAGTATCGCTCCGATGAAAGGTCCGAGAATAAACCCAATTCCAAAAACTGCTCCGATGACTCCCAAATTTGAGGTGCGCTCCTTTTCATCCTTGGCAATATCTATCAGATAACTTTGGGCAATCGGAAAATTTCCAGCTGCCGCTCCGTCAATAATGCGTCCCAAAAACAAAACCCAGACTGCGTTTGCCCCAGCGAAAACAAACCAACCTAAAGCCGTGCTAGCGATACTCAAAATCAAGACCGGTCTTCTGCCAATGCGATCAGAAAGTGCACCCAAAAATGGACTACTCACGAAAGAAAAAAGCGCAAACACTGAAAAAAGTAGCGTCACCACAAAAGAAGAAACTCCAAAACTTTCCACATAAAAAGGCAACACTGGAATAATGATTCCCATTCCCAACACGTCAATAAACACGGTCAGAATTATGATCAATTTATCCTTTTGTATTTTCATTTGATGTTTTGTTTATTTTTTGATAATTTTTTAACCCAAAACTTGAACTGATTTCCTTTTTCTTCAAAATTTTTCCACAAACTATAGCTCGGCGAAGCATTTGAAAGCAAGCACACTGAACCTTTCGGCGTATTTTCAAAAGCAAAGGCCACCGCTTCTTTCATTTTATTCGTTTCAAGAATATTCAATCCCTTTCTGGATTTAAATATTTTTCTGCCACTATCTGGGAAAAGCACAATGTTTTTTATTTTCTTTTTTCTGACTTGTTTTTCCAGCTGCGAAAAATCATAACCGCGATCTTCCCCTCCCAAAAATATCGTTCCAACTTTTCTAATCGCTTCAAGAGCCATCATAGTTGATTGCGGTGTAGTTGAAATCGCATCATCAAAAAAAATAACGCCCTTAGCTTCTCCAACAAACTCAAGCCGATGTTCGAGTGGCTTGAATTTCTTAAGCGCTTTTTTGATTATAGCATCTGAAACTCCAAAGTGTCTCGCCACTGTCACTGCCGCTCGAATATTATCCTGATTATGCCTGCCAAGAAGCGATGAATGAAAACCCTCAATCGAAATTCCAGCAAAAGATTTTTTCTGTCCGGCTGTATCCTTGATCCAATTTTTCAAATTATTATCATTTGCATTATAAATAAAGACGTCATCAGAACCTTGAAAGGAAACGATTTTCTTTTTGGCTTGATAATAATTTTCCACTCCGTCGTGATAATCCATATGTTCTGGAAAAAGGTTCAGCGCCACGACAACATTTGGAGAATAGGCAATGTCGTCCAACTGATAACTTGAAAGCTCCAGCACAAAAATTTCTTCGGGACTAATTTTTTTCATCAAAGCGCCAAGCATCGGATGGCCGATATTGCCCAAAAGACTGACTTTTTTTCCAGCTTCTTTCAAAATTGTAGCAATCAATGAGGCTGTGGTGCTTTTACCCTTGCTACCAGTCACGCCAATCGTGAAATTTTTATTTTGAGAAAAAAATAAATTCGTGGCCGTAATATAAGGAATTAAAACTTTTTCCTTTTTAATGCCAGGCGTTTTAATTGCTAAATCATACTTTTCTTGATTTTCCAAATAATTTTTAGCCAAACTTTCGTCAGCAATCCCGATTTTCAATTTTGGAAAATATTTTTTCAGATACCTTTCCGTCATCTTCCCTTCCTTGCCATAACCAAGAATCAGGACATTATGTAATCCAAGTAATCTGAAATTTTCTGGCAAAGTTTCAACTTGATTGACTTTAAAAACTTCCTTAATGAGTTTTTCTGGATTTTTTATTTTTGGTAAAAGTTTTTTCAAAATAAAAGTTTCGCCAAAATTTTTCTGTGCCAAGTATAACGCTGCTTGCGATTCAGCAAAAGTTCCAACACAATCAAATGGTTTCATTTTTCCAAAACCCAAAACATCTTCGAAAACCGGTAAAAGTTCTTTGTCTTCGAAAAGATTTTTGCCAAAATTTTTCAACAGTTCCTGTTTTTTCAAAAAAGCCGACAGTAAAGTGAAAACGAACACGCATTTAGCACACTTCCCGCACCAAAAGTTCTCCTGTCGCTCCTTATGAACTTTAAAGTTCCGATTGCAGCTAGAAAAAGACGCGAAATATTTCTGCTGCTTGGTAAACATTTGCGCAATACGAATTTCATAAAACTGCCTTAACAAGGAAAAGTAAACTACATCAGATGAAAAAAGTTTTTTTGTATAAGTTTGGAAAAGTTTCTCGAACTCCATTGACTTGCTCCATTGATGATTCACGCTCTCACCTTTATACTTGATGTTACCAAAGTTACTGCTAAATTCATTGCCAACCACCACGTGCGAATAATCATACAAAATCGCCGTCAAATATCCAACAAAAGCAAAGACTGCTGAAATCGGAACATGCCCATTATAAGCACCTTCAAATTTTTCAAATATTTTTTTATCCAAAAGTCGTTGCACTTTCAAAGCTGGGATGTCCATCGTTTTTACAACCGCATCAGAAATCGAAGAACTTCTTTGAGTTTCAACCAAAAGTGCCGTAATTTTCTGGCCATTTTCCTTGAGCAATTCCCCTGCCACAATTGAATCTTTCCCTCCCCCAATTCCCACCAACATTCGTTGCTTTCTTTTCAGGCTGCAGTTTTTAATTTTAACTTTCGAGCTATGCGGAAATTCAATCAAGCCTTGTGGATCAATTTTATTTTGAAAGAAAAATTCCCCCAAACCTTTTCGATAAACAAGGTTAAAAAATTCCGCCTGCTTCTTGCAAATTGGTTTGAATAATTTTATTTTCGGTGGACAGTAAAGTTTGAAGTAACTGATTCCCAACATCAGGTGGACACTTTGCAAGACATTCTCCAAAAGCTCAGTGGGAATGTTTTCAAGGGATATTTTTTTCGGAAAGATGATTGTCTCAAAAAATTCCAAGGTTGGTCGATTTTCAAATTCAATCGCATACCCAAAAACAGCCCGCTTTTTCTCAGGCTGCAATTGATATGAAGTAAACACAAAATTTTTCGCTATTGGCCCTTTATTCATTGTTTTTTTCAACATTCAAGAGACCTAAGCATAGCAAATTTCAAACTTTAAATCAATAAGATTAGGATTTCTATCGCACAAATGCGCTGACGGCAACCCCGATGAAATATGGCCAGACGGCAATTGCAAGCACGCCATCCCAAAAAGAAAGGTGAAGGAAACCAATTGTGAACAGCCATCCCGCAAACCACGAGAACGCCGTGAAGCCGTGTTGTTCTATTTTGATTTTGTCCATATGATTTATTGATTAAAAAATTATTTCTGCACAATTATTACACCCCAATAACTTTTAAATTCTCTTACATCCTTTCGCCAAAATTCCTGTTTGAGTGATAAGTTTGTTCTTCTTCCTCAATTGGCGCGATGTGATATTTAATAACCGTCAGTTTTGAGCCAACATAAAGATCGCTATTGTCAGTTTCCTCAACCATGTTTCTGAAGTTTTTTTCGTATTTTCGGCCTTTTGACTCAACCGTGAAAACATCGAAATATTCAATTGATTCTTTCATTCCATAATCACCTTTCACGTTCAAATTGATTTCTTTTTCGCCACTGCCGAAATCATCAATCACAATTTTCACTTTCTCGTCGTCAAAAATAGCCGTGACTTTCCCGTCGCCTTTTCCATCGCTTAAAGAATTTTTTGCCAATTCAATCAAATAGTTCCCGATTGCATAAAGCTTGCCAGGGCTGGCCGGCGATTTCACTTCTTTTGAAATTTCCTTCCACCAAGCTCCAACCAAACTAGTAATGTTTCCAGCCTGCGATGCTTTGATTTCCAAACTTTTCTCAAAAATTTCTTCGGTCATTTTGATTATTTTTTATCAATTTAAACTTATTCTTTCTTTCCCAATCTTCCATTTGTCTTGTAGCCATCATCCGAAGACCAAATCAGATATAGTCTTTTTCCAAAACCACCCTTCTTTTCCAGATTTTTCTTTTTCTGATCGGCGATTTGCCTGGGTGTGATCTTTTTGAATTTCAAAATCTCATCGATCACGTCCAAAACATCGGCGATTTCTTCGATAGTTTCCTTCTTATTTTTGGAATTTAATAATTCCTTGCTTTCTTCAACCGCCTTTTTCAGAAGCTCTTTCAAAAATTCCGGTTTCGAAAGTTGGCGCGTCTCAAATTCGTTTCCGCTGTTTTTTATCTTTTCCGGAATCTTGTCGCGGATAAGTTTCCAATAATAGACTCTTTTCATAAAATTTTTCCAAATTAACCTGCTAAGCTTTTTTAATCTTGAATTTCCACCAGCCGAATCCGATCGGCAGAAGGAAGGTCAAAATGTAATACAAATAGACATCGGTTTTATAATAATCAGCCGAACCGAAGAGCTTGACGATGAAGAGATAGTCCAACGCCACAGCCAAGATGGTCCAAATGAGTCCGAGACCGAAATAACACAGTTGATCTTCCCTTTTGATCTTCTTGAAAAGCGCCCAGAGCATGAAAGCCGTGCCGAACGGCAGGATGAAAAAACCGATCAAGTTTTTCGGCACGAAAGCGAAAAAGATGATGCCGAGGACATAGCCGAAAAGCCAAAGCACCAGTCCCCAAAAAAGCGTGTTAAGAAAGATTTTCCCTTTATTTTTTTGCATAAATATTTTTCAATTAATTTATAAACCCTCCGTGACAATGCAGCCGGCAAACGACTTGGCCTTTTTTGAAAATCTCTTCCAGACCGCTGAAATTGGAAAGGTCGCCATCGGCATTGAAAACATATCTCCATTCCCCGTTTGCAAACTCCTTGGGTCCGCGGACCGGAATGTTGTCTCCCGAACCTGACATCAAGGCCGGACGCAAAATCGAATCAAAAAGGTCTTCACTAATGGAATCATCCACAGTGAAGCCGAAATAATTCATGCCCCAAACAGGCTTGCCATCCTTATAGACCACCTCTTCTCCGATGAATTTCGCTCCGCCGAAATAAGTGTCATGAAAAACCAGATTACTTTTTTCAAAATGATAGTCTTTGGAACTAGGACGCAATGAAGCGACTCTTTCAGCACTTGCATCGGCATAGGTATGAAGGTTCGCTTCTCTCAGAAAACCGTCCAGCACATCAATCGGCAGATCTTCAAAATTAGGCAGCTGCTCTTGCGGTGTGCCGGTCGACAGACCATATGCAATCATTTCAGAATAATCCGATTTTCTGTTGCGTTCGAGTTTGAAAACTTTACCGTTGAAAACCACGTAATGATATTTTTCATTTCGATAATCAATATACCAGCCACGTTGCGACTCAAGCGCCTTGCTCAACTTTTCAGCCAGACCTTTAGCCTCGTCTTCGTCGACTTCAATTGTGTGGATGTTCCACTTTGAAAGCCACGGGGTCTGGTGTCCGTCAGTGACTTTTTCAATCCTGGTTGAAACCACATTCAAACCGTCCAGGACACTTTTGTTCGCCAAAGATTCTTCGATAATATCACCTTTATATTTTGACATATAATTTTATTGATAAATTCCTACCATTTTTCCTGATGAATTTTTTCAACTTTAAATTCCTCGTCGCCGTGCGCAGATTTTTCCTCAGCAGGAAATCCGATTGGAATAAGATTGATCATCCGAAAACTCTGGGGCGCTCCGAGAATTTCTTTGACTTTTTCTTCACGCTCAGGATTGAAATTTTTCCACACACTGCCAAGTCCTAATTCAATGGCCTGCAAGAAAATATGCGCCGAAGCGATTGAAAGGTCTTGCACAGGAAGCACCGCTTCTTCCGTCGCCACTGGCACGATGAGTACCGGCACTTCTTTGACATATTCCTGTTCAACTATCTCGAAAATAGCATCCTTCGTCGCTTGATTCCTGATGACTATGAATTCAATGGCTCTTTTATCATAAGCCGTCGGCGCAAACTGCGCCGCTTTGATAATTTCACTCACCAGTTCATCCGAAACCGGGTCAGACTTATAGGCTCGAAAACTTCGACGTCTTTTGATTGAATTGATTATCATAATATTTTTAATAAAATCTTAATAAAAAAGAAACGAGTGGGGTTTGAATTTTATAATTCTGAATTTCCATCTTCGCACTTAGGAGCGCGTTTCGAAATTGCAGCGAAAGAGCGTTAAAAATGTTTTCCGCCTCAGGGATAGCTTGGCGTCTTAAACATTTAGCGAATGAGCGTCGCAATTTTGCCAGCGTGAACTCCGTGCGAGAGTTTTCTTTCCTCCAGGTTTCTTTTGCGGAAAAAGAAATGTGGAAATAAAATGTATTTTGTGATCTTTCCTTTCTAAAAAAAGAACCCTAAATATTAAAAAATGTTCTCTACAGGGTCTCATAAACCAATTCCTCTCCCCCGCTGAAATCTTTTATCACCTCGATCACCTTTCCAAAAACCTGAAAATCTTTTTTCATAATGATCGGACGATATTGCGGGTCTTGCGACATCGGCTGCAAAACCACCGCGTTGGGAGAAAAGTTTATTTGTTTGATCAGCGCCATGCCGTCAACCACAGCCACCACCTTGTCTTTGTTGGCAACTTTCAAAGTTCTTTCCGTGATCACCAAATCCCCGGTTTCAATTCCGGCATCTTGCATTGAATCGCCGACTGCCCGGAAAACGAAAACCTGCTGCGGATTTTTTCCATGAATGAAATCGCGATCAAGCGTGATAAATTCATCGAAAGACTGCTCGGCAAAAACCTCCATATTGTCGCAACCCGCACTGCTCAAAACCGGCAAAATCACCGTCTGAGTCATCACATCATTGTGTGTCGCCAAACGGATACCTCGACTTTGATGACGCGAACGAACAATGAGAC
>Ga0265593_1000194_pt1 | contig 38791 bp, 22 predicted proteins | sample saktaG_8_FD_190136 | JGI IMG/M metagenome (GOLD analysis project Ga0265593, IMG submission 190136) | Saline water microbial communities from Sakinaw Lake, British Columbia, Canada - sak_2011_5_24_36m | ecosystem: Environmental > Aquatic > Non-marine Saline and Alkaline > Saline ... | reverse complement strand
GGGCTCTTCGCAATGATGTACAGTTGTGGTTCGCACTGGCGGCCACCTTAGCGACCTTAACGGGACTGATTATTGGCTGGTTACGGTGGCGTCCTGGTCTTGGTGGTAACGCAACGTATTCTGAAGGACGCACTCAACCCTATCGTGAATTTTGGTTTAAATGGCATTTTTGGAGTGGCTTAGTTGGGGGGACTGTCATTTTTATGTGGGCTCTGAGTGGTTTTTTCGATACCAATCCAGGCAAATTGTTTTCGCCAGTCAATCCTAATCGGCAAGAAATTAATCGCTATTTAGGTAATGGCTTACCCTTAGCTATGAGTCAATGGCAGCCAGATTTACCACTGGAACAGGCGGTCGCCGTCGAGGGTTCAGAAGTCGTTGAGCTAAGCTGGAAGCACTTAGGGGATGTGGTCGTATTGCTTGCCTATACGCGCGATGGTCAGCGACTATCACAAAAAGTCAAGGGCACTGCCGCGCAATTTAATGACACGGCTTTACTCGCGGCAGTGGCACGACTCGCGCCTAATACCAAAATTGCCAGTCAACAGCGTGTGGAGGATTACGACAGTTACTACTACCCAAGACAAGATCAGACACGGGTGGAAAAACCTTTGCCGGTCGTGTTAGTTGAGTTAGCTGATGCAGCTAAAACACGCCTGTATATTGACCCACAAGAGGGAAAATTATTGGCTAAAATGGACCGAAGTGCACGTGTTTTACGCTGGATTTATTCGGCTGTGCATCATTGGGATTTTGCTTGGTTTACTGTGCGTCCATTGTGGGATATATGGATGTTAATGTGGCTTGTTTTTGGTTTGGTGTTGGGCACTAGTTCGGTGGTGATAGGTTGGAGACGATTAAAACTAAGTATTGCTCCACTCAAAAAAGTACCGCGCCGTCCCCGAAGCGCTTTGTTATAAAACTGATATTTCATTGCCATGCAGCAGTGTTACAAAACTTAGCTTCAAATAATAAGTTCCTGTCATTGTTTATAGTCGCTAGCTAATTCGTTACATTGAATGACCCGTTAGTTCTGAGCACAACGCTAAAGGTTGTTATTTCGCCAATTCCTGCTTAACTAAGCTGTGCTCAACGTTGTGTAAATATTTATGGCTTAACTGAGGGGGGAACAGGTGCTGTATACGCCTAGTCAGTATTAATTGATGTCGGGTCTTGACGCATAAGTCAGTTTCTGCCTTATTATGATAAAAAATTTACTTCTCCTTGACTCAACTCATGAAATTAGACGCCCCTCAGCATTCAGATACATCGCAAAAACAACAGGCCGGTTACGTAGTGCTTGTGCAGAAACTTCAGCAATGGCAGTGGTGGTTGCCGTTAAGTGTGCTGGCATTGCTGCTGCTGTATGGTGTGCGGTTACTGACGATACCTCCGGTAGGAAGCGATAGCTCAGCCCCACCGACCCCACGCAAAAAAGAAGCGGTCGCAGTGGTGGTTGCACCCGTGGTGTTGGGTGATGTGCCAGTCTATGTGTCGGGTTTAGGGACGGTCACCGGCTTACGCACCGTGACGGTAAAAGCACGGGTTGATGGTGAGCTGGTGCGCGTAGGTTTTCATGAGGGGGCACTGGTTAACGAAGGCGACTTAATTGCTGAAATTGATCCGCGTCCGTTTGAAATTCAGCTGATGCAGGTCGAAGGGCAATTGCTGCGTGATGAAGCCTTGTTGAAAAATGCTCAACTTGATCTGGAACGCTATCAGTTGTTATTAGCACAAGATTCTATTGCCGCACAACAAGCCGCCACCCAGAAGGCAGTAGTGAAACAATATCAAGGTATTGTTATCACCGATAAGGCTTTGGTCGCCAATGCCAAACTTCAGTTAAGTTATGCACAAATTAAAGCACCCATTACCGGTCGCATAGGGCTGCGTAGTGTTGATCAAGGTAATATTGTCAAAGCCTCAGATACGGGCGGCATTGTGGTGATTACTCAGACACAACCAATAGCCGTGGTGTTTACCTTACCAGAAGATCAAATACCCGCTGTCATGAAACAACTGCGTTTAGGTAAAGCTCAGCAGGTTGAGGCTTATGATCGCAGTGGAAAAAACAAGCTTGCAGAAGGAAGATTGCTGGCGGTTGACAATCAAATCGACCCTAATACGGGCACAATCAAATTAAAAAGCCTGTTTGAAAATAAAGATACAGCACTGTTTGCCAATCAATTCGTTAATATTAAAATGAAAATCGAGACGTTGCACCAGGTCATGATTGTGCCAAGTGCTGCGCTTCAAATCGGCAATGCAGGGGCGTTTGTTTATGTTGTTAACGATGATCAAACCGTAGCGATTCGCACTGTCAAGGTGGGGGTGACGGTAGGTGAGCAAGTAGTCGTGCTTGATGGACTTAAACTTAATGACCGCGTGGTTGTGGAAGGCACGGATAGATTGCGTGAACATGCCAAAGTGAACGTGCTGGAGGGTAGCCGTACCGTCAACACGCCACCACCGTTAAGTAAGCTGCACGAAACTTACTCGCCACGTCAGGAAGGTTGAGGCATGAATCCCTCGCGACTCTTTATTTTACGTCCTGTTGCCACGTCATTAATGATGTTGGCGCTATTGTTGATGGGTATCTTAGCGTATCGAGAGCTACCTATTTCTGCCCTGCCACAAGTAGAATATCCCACTATTCAAGTCGTTACTTTGTACCCTGGCGCAAGTCAAGACGTGATGACTTCTTTAATTACCGCACCGTTGGAGCGCCAATTAGGGCAGTTGCCAGGGTTGACACAGATGTCTTCAACCAGCTCGTCAGGAGCCTCAGTCATTGTTTTACAATTTACCTTAAGCCTTAAGATCGATATTGCTGAGCAGCAGGTACAGGCGGCGATTAATGCCGCCAGCAGTTTTTTGCCCAATGATTTACCCATGCCCCCTATTTACAGCAAAGTAAATCCAGCCGATGCACCGATTATGACTTTGGCGATCAGCTCGACAACGCTGCCACTGACCAAAGTTGAGGATTTAGTTGACACACGCATGGTACAAAAACTGTCACAGTTGTCGGGTGTGGGCTTGGTTAGTCTTAGCGGTGGACAACGTCCAGCCGTGCGTATTCAGGTTAATCCCTTGGTGTTATCAGCGTATGGTTTAAGCTTAGAAGAAGTGCGTAAGGTTATTGCGGCGGCGAATGTTAACCAGCCCAAAGGTATGTTTGACGGGCTACATTACTCAGCAACAATTGATGCTAATGATCAATTACTCAGTGTGGCTGACTATCGCGACTTAGTGATTGCTTACCGCGCGGGTAGACCCGTGCTGTTATCAGATGTCGCCGAGATCAAAGACGCGGCAGAAAATATACGTTTAGCCGCTTGGGCAAATCAAACGGCCGCCGTAATTGTCACTATTCAGCGTCAACCAGGCAGTAATGTGCTGGAGGTTGTCGAGCGTATCAACGAATTATTGCCCTATCTTCAGGATGCGTTACCAAAAGGTTTAGATGTGGCGATCATGTCTGATCGAACCACGACTATTCGTGCGTCTGTAGCAGACGTGCAAAAAGAGTTATTGGTGGCGCTTGCGCTCGTGATTTTGGTGATTTTTGTGTTTTTGCGCAACCTATCAGCAACCCTTATTCCTAGTGTTGTGGTGCCCTTGTCACTGATTGGTAGCTTTGCGTTTCTTTATTTAGCAGGCTTTAGTATCAATAACTTAACGCTGATGGCCTTAACTATCGCAGCGGGATTTGTGGTGGATGATGCTATCGTTGTTATTGAAAATATTTCCCGTTATTTAGAAGAAGGCGAAACCCCGTTACAGGCAGCGTTAAAAGGCTCGGAGCAAATTGGTTTTACTATTATTTCGCTGACGTTTTCATTGGTGGCAGTGTTGATTCCCTTGTTGTTCATGGGCGACGTGGTGGGGCGATTGTTTCGTGAATTTGCCGTTACGTTGGCGGTGGCGATATTACTTTCAGCGGTGATTTCACTTACCTTAACACCGATGATGTGCGCAAAAATGTTACGGCATGTTGATAACCGTCAAGGCGGCTGGTTTTATCGGGTCAGTGGACGGTTTTTAGATAACATGACAGCCACTTATGGCTATTTGCTACGGGGCGTGTTGCGGCACCAAGGGCTAACCCTGAGTGTTGCGATCGCCACGCTGGTGCTGACTGTGCTTCTGTACATCGCAATACCTAAAGGGTTTTTCCCAAGTCAGGACACCGGTATCATTCAAGGGGTTACGCAAGCACCGCAGAGTATTTCTTTTCGGGCGATGGCTGAGCAGCAGCAAGCGGTGGTTAAGCTGGTATTACAAGACCCAGCAGTCATGAGCGTGACCTCATTAATTGGTGTTGATGGTGTTAATCCAACCCTTAATACAGGGCGCTTGCAGATTATGTTAAAACCCTTAGACGAACGTAAGCTTAATGCCTTAGCCATCATTCAGCGTTTACAACATAACTTAAAGCCGCTGCAAGGCATTCTTACTTATTTGCAGCCAGTGCAGGATTTAACCATTGAAAATCGCCTCAGTCGCAGCCAATATCAATTTACATTGCAGGAAGTTGATCAGCAAAAACTCACCCACTGGACGGGCGTGTTGGTTGACAAATTAACCCAGTTGCCACCGTTTGCAGAAGTTGTGAGTGATGTTCAAGCGCAGGGCTTGCAAGTATTTGTAGAGGTGGATCGCAGTCGTGCCAGTCGGCTTGGTATTAGCATAGCTGATATAGATAACAGCTTGTACAGCGCGTTTGGTCAACGTCAGATTGCAACACTGTTTACGCAATCCAATCAATACCGTGTCGTGCTGGAAGTGTTGCCAGAATACCGCAATAGCGTTGCCGCGCTTAAGGCGGTTCGGGTGCCGTCTGTACAGGGTACACAGGTGCTCTTATCAGAGTTCGCCACAATTTCAGAACGCTTTGCGCCATTGGTAGTTAATCATCTTGCCAGCAGTCCTGCCGCCACCATTTCATTTAATCTTACGCCCGGTGCCTTTTTAAGTGATGCCGTGACCGCACTGGCAACGGCGCAACAAGAAATAGGGTTACCGCTGAGCATTCATACTCGTTTACAAGGCGCAACCCAAGCGTTCAGTGCTTCGTTAGCAACATCAGTGTGGTTAATTATCGCTGCAATTGTGACCGTATACATCGTGCTTGGCGTACTCTATGAGAGCTATATTCATCCCGTCACTATCTTATCAACCTTGCCCTCCGCCAGCGTCGGTGCCTTGCTAGCCTTGATGCTGTCAAATAATGAGTTAGGCATTATCGGTATTATTGGGATTATTTTATTGATTGGTATCGTCAAAAAGAATGCCATTATGATGATTGACTTTGCTTTGGAAGCAGAACGTAAGCAAGGTAAGTCAAGCTTCGATGCCATTTACGAAGCCTGTTTGTTACGTTTTCGACCCATCATGATGACAACAATGGCGGCCTTACTGAGTGCATTGCCGCTCATGTTAGGCAGCGGTGTGGGCTCAGAGTTACGGCATCCTTTGGGTATCACAATGGTGGGTGGTTTGGTATTTAGTCAGCTGTTGACCTTGTTTACAACGCCCGTCATTTATTTAGCGTTTGCCCGTATGAGCAAGCGTTTGAAGCATTAATGGCGTGCTTAAACCCGCTACCTAAGTGGTATCTAAGACGGAAGAAATCATCAGGCTTAACCGTTTCTCCAAGGATTATTATGAACGGCTTAAGTTAGTAGCTGTTATCTGCACTCTGACTACTTGCAAGGATTAACAATGTCATTTTCAGGTTATTTTATTACGCGACCCGTTGCCACCACGTTATTAACTATAGGGCTAACTTTGTCAGGCCTCTTGGCTTTTTTTCAATTGCCGATTGCGGCCTTGCCGCAAGTGGATTTTCCCTCTATTTCAGTTCGAGCGGTCGTGCCAGGTGCTAGCCCAGAAACCATGGCGGCCAGTGTTGCTACGCCGTTGGAAAGTGCTTTAGGGCATATCGCTGGCATCACAGAAATGACATCTTCTAGTGGGTTTGGTAGCACTGATATTAATCTGCAATTTGAACTTACCCGTGATTTTGACGGCGCGGCACGCGATGTTCAGGCGGCAATTAATGCCGCGAGTACCTTATTGCCTGCTAATATGCCGTCCCGCCCTAGTTATCGACGTAATAACCCTAGCGATACCCCACTGATGCTGTTAGCGTTAACCTCTGCAACCTTAACCCGTGCCCAGTTATTTGATGTGGCGTCAAATCTGTTGGTGCAAAAGCTTTCACAAATAGACGGTATGGGGCAGGTTGCACTTCGTGGCAGTTCTTTACCTGCGGTCAGAATTGAACTTAATCCTACGGCACTGGCAAAATACAAGGTCAGTTTTAACGATGTGCGCAGTGCGATAATCAGCACTAATGTTAATCAGCCTAAAGGTGTTATCGAAGATGCTCAACGTCATTGGCAGATTATGGTGAATGATCAGGCCAAGCAAGCGGCCGATTATTTGCCTTTAGTAATTGGCTATCGTAACGGCGCCCCCATTCGTCTTGTTGATCTTGGAACAGCGACGGATTCTGCTGAAAATAGTGGTAATGCTGGTTTTTTAAATGATCAGCCTGCGGTGCTGTTGGCCTTGTATAAACAAGATCGCGGTAATGTGCTCGCAACAGTTGATAAGGTAAAGGCTTTTTTACCAGAATTAAAAGCAGCTCTGCCGCCTTCCGTCGCGGTGTCGGTCGCAATGGATCGCTCGGTTTTTATTCGTGCCGCATTACTCGAAGTTGAATTAACCTTGGTTATTGCCGTGGTGCTGGTTATCTTAGTGGTGTGGGTGTTTTTAGGTAATCTGCGTGCCGCACTGATTCCGATAGTCACCGTACCTGTGTCCTTAATCGCTACCTTTGCGAGTATGGCGGCTTGTCATTTCAGCTTAAATATCTTGACCATGATGGCGCTTACGGTGGCTACGGGCTTTGTTGTTGATGATGCGATTGTGGTTATAGAAAATACTCAGCGCCATCTCGCGCAAGGCTTAACGCCCAAGCAAGCAGCACTGCAAGCACTTAAAGAAACGAGCGCTACACTGGTAACAATGAGCCTTTCTTTACTGGCAGTGTTTATACCCATCATGCTTATGGGCGGCATAGTTGGGCGATTATTTCAAGAATTTGCCCTGACTTTAGCGGCTGCGGTGCTGATCTCCTTGTTATTATCCTTTACCACAACGCCAATGCTGTGTGCTTTCTGGCTACGCCCTGAGCCTGTTGATAAACAACATAGGTTCTTCCTGTTAAGCGAGGCGTTGTTTCATTCGTTGTCCAGCGCTTACGATAACTCGCTTGCGTGGGTTTTGCGTCATCGTCCTGTGATGGTTTTGTTACTGGTCTTTATTATTGTCCTGAATGTATACCTTTATTCGCTTATCCCCAAAGGCTTTTTTCCCGATCAAGATACGGGTCGATTGCTAGGTGGTATTCAAGGTGAGCAGACTATTTCATCGCAGGCAATGCAAGAAAAACTGGCGACAATCGTGCAGCTGATTAAGCAAGATCCTGATGTTGAAGCGGTGATGGGCTCTACAGAAGGCGAACGTGTAAATAATGCACGTTTATTTGTAATGCTGAAACCATTGGCAACGCGACAGTTGCGAGCAGATGAATTGATGACTAAATTTCGTCGCCAATTTGCTAATTTGCCCGGTGTGAGCGTGTATTTAAGACCTGCACAAGAATTGCGTATTGGTGCTCGACCTTCACCCGCTACGTATGAATACGCTGTAGCAGCAGAGCAACTGAGCGAGCTTAAACTATGGACACCGCGTATTGTTAATGCGTTAAAAGCACTGCCTGAACTGACCGATGTGAACACCGATCAGCAGGATAATGGTCGGCAAATTAGCTTACACATTGACCGAACTGCTGCTGCACGATTAGGTGTTACGCCTGCTTTAATTGATGCAACCTTAAATGATGCCTTTGGGCAACGGCAAGTTTCAGTGATTTATATGCCGCTTAATCAATATCATGTGGTTATGGAGGTGGCGCCTGAATACGCACAAAATCCACAGGCTTTGGAGGCGATTTATCTGAGTGTGCCCGCTACAGCAGACAAGCCTGCAGGTTCAAAAGTGCCCTTCGCGGCGTTTAGTCGTTATCAACAAACCCCACGGTCTTTGTCAGTTAATCATCAGGGGCAGTTTCCAACCGCTACCTTGTCGTTTAATTTGGCTGCGGGAGTGTCGTTATCATCCGCCAGTGAGGCAATTACTCAGGCACTTAACACGTTAATGCTGCCCATTTCCATACAAGGTAGTTTTCAAGGGTCTGCAAAAGAATTCGAGCAAACCTTAAAAAATCAGCCTTGGTTAATTTTAGCCGCATTGCTCGCTATTTATATTGTGTTGGGTATTCTTTATGAAAGCGTTATTCATCCGCTTACGATTCTGTCAACCTTACCTTCAGCTGGGGTTGGAGCCATTATTGCGTTATTGGCATGTGCCACAGAATTTAGCATTATTGCCTTAATCGGCGTTATTTTGTTGATTGGTATCGTCCAAAAAAATGCCATCATGATGATTGATTTTGCGTTAGCCGCAGAGCGACAACGCGGCTTAAGTCCTGAAGAAGCTATTCGCGCCGCCTGTCGTTTGCGTTTTCGGCCCATTTTAATGACTACGTTTGGGGCATTGTTTGCCGCTGTGCCACTAGCCTTTGGCACGGGGTATGGCTCAGAACTACTGCGCCCATTAGGCATCACTATTATTGGCGGCTTAATGTTCAGCCAACTCTTAACTTTATATACTACACCCGTGATTTATCTGTATTTGGATAGCTTCCAAACGTGGTGTTTAGGTCGCCATAAAACAACGCAATCCAACCTTAATTAAGCCCTTAAAAATCGACGTGACAAGATATTTTATAACTCCTCAAGGTGTGTTGCTATGCCTACTGTTGCTGCTGTCAGCCTGTACGTTAGGTCCTGATTATCAGCGCCCAAGCATTGCCACCCCAACTGACTTTAAAGAACTAAAGGGCTGGACTCAGGCGCAGCCTCGCGATACTTCCCTCCCCGAAAATTGGTGGGTAGTGTTTAACGATCCGTATTTATCTTCGCTTGAACGGCAGGTTGCATTGGCCAATCAGAGCATTGCCGAGGCAGAAGCGCGTTACGCTCAGGCTCAAGCTATGGTTCAAAATGCGAAGGCCGCTTATTTGCCGCTGTTGTCAACAACACTGATGAGCAATCGTTTTCGTGCAGCAAGTGGGCAAAATGTTGCTGTTTCTGGCGTGAGGAATTTGTTTGGCAGCATGATAAGCGTCGCTTGGGAGCCAGATTTATGGGGTAGCGTACACCATCAGGTAGACGCTAATGCCTCAACAGCTCAGGCAAGTGCTGCAAGTTTACAAGCGATGCGGTTGTCTGCCCAAGCATTGTTGGCACAAAACTATTTTTTGCTGCGTAACATTGATACTCATAGCCGCTTACTAACCGAGACCATTACCACTTATGAAAAAACCTTAACAATTATTCAACATCGCTACCGCGCGGGGGTGGTTGCAAAAATCGATAGCGTTCAGGCTGAAACACAGCTGGCCTCAGTTCGCGCACGCCTGCTGGAAAGCGGCATACAACGTCAACAATGTGAACATGCTATAGCTGTGTTGGTGGGCAAGGCACCGTCAGCATTGAGTATCCCCAGCCGCTTGATGACAACACCTGTACCGTCAATTCCCGTTCTGCTGCCTTCACAATTATTAGAACGTAGGCCCGATATTGCCGCAGCAGAACGCTTGGCCGCTGCGGCTAATGCGCAGATTGGTATCGCTAAAGCGGCTTATTATCCCAATTTAAATCTTAGCGCGAGTCGAGGTAGTCAAAGTATTGAGCTAAGCAAGTTATTCACTACCGCCGCCACATATTGGGCCTTAGGTCCGGCTGCCTTAGCGTTGCCATTGTTTGACGGCGGTGCACGCAATGCACAATTGCGCTCAGCCATTAAAAACTTTGAGGTAACTGTGGCGGCTTACCGTAATACGGTATTGACAGGGTTCTTAGAAGTGGAAGATGCGTTAGCTGAATTACGTTTATTAGCGCAGGCAATTGAAGCACAACAGCACGCGGTGACTTCTGCGCAGCACGCGGTTGAGTTAACGATGAATCAATACCAAGCAGGCACCGTCAGTTATTTAAATGTGATGAATGCTCAAGCGACAGCATTAACAAATGAAGAGGCTGAAGTTGAGTTACAAGGGCGAAGCTTGCTTGCTGTCGTGCATTTGGTAAAAGCCCTAGGTGGCGGTTGGGATGCAAAGGCGCTGCCTACACCAGATAAGGTAGGCGGTACAGTTACTTGGCAACAGTTTTTGCCCGTGCCGCCAAGTAAGCCGTAAGAGACTGCTTGCGTGGTTTAGACTAGCACGAACGGGGGGGGAATCTTAACTTAATCCCAGCAAGCGACAGGGCGTCATACCCATGACAACCTTAATACGAATGGGTGTTATCGAAAGGCCGTCTCAAGTAACACATAAAGCGCACCAGTGCCGCCGTCTTTTTGTGGAGCAGAGCAAAACGCCTGAACAGCGTGATGTTGCCGTAACCAAAGATTGACATTATTTTTTAAGATTGGAAAGTCATCGCTAGAGCGATAGCCCTTGCCGTGCACAATATGAATGCACTGGCAACCTTCAGTAACACATTCTTCGATAAACTTAAGTATGTGACGTTTGGCCTCTTGACTGTTTAAACCGTGTAAATCTAACTCAGCATCGACTGGAAAATAGCCTTGTTGTAATTTAGTTAAGAGTGTTTTGGGTAAAGAAGTATTACTAAAATGAACAGCATCTTCTTTGCCCAATAATGGCAGTTGTTCTGTTAAGTCAGTGGGTGTGGCTAAAATTGTAGATGAATTTTTTTTTGGGTAAGGTAAAGGTTTGCTCGCCTCCAAAGCCGCCATGTTATTGTTTTTTATTGGCTGGATTGTGCCAATAGTTTGGCGGAATAAAGCATAATCTAAGGTGTCGACGTTTTTTTTTGTCACGAGAGGCTGATTTTGTAAGGTATTGTTGCTAATATGTTTGATTTTATAGCGTAATCTGTCTTAAGGCGACCCAAAAATGCACATTTTATTAAGTAATGATGACGGTTATTTTGCTGAAGGCTTAGTAACATTGGCTAACGCAATGCGAGAGTTAGCTGAGATTTCAGTGGTTGCACCAGATAAAAATCGCAGTGGCGCAAGCAATTCATTAACCTTAGAAATGCCGTTGCGAGCCACCACAACCGAGAATGGCTTTGTAAAAGTCGATGGAACTCCCACCGATTGCGTGCATTTAGCTATTTCTGGATTACTACACAAAGAGCCTGATATGGTATTTGCTGGAATTAATCATGGAGCAAATTTGGGTGATGATGTTTTATATTCAGGCACTGTTGCCGCCGCAACTGAAGGCAGATTTTTAGGTTTACCAGCGGTTGCCATTTCTTTGGCGAGTAGTCAGCCTGTGCATTTTGAAACGGCTGCACAGGTTGCCGTAACACTGTTTAAGCAACTCATCGCAAACCCTTTACCTAAAGATACGCTATTAAATGTAAATGTACCTGATGTTGCGTTAGCCGATTTAAAAGGTTTTCAAGCCACGCGCTTAGGGCAGCGTCATAAATCAGAATCGGTTATTAAATCAGCAGATCCACGTGGACGGGTTATTTATTGGGTGGGTCCTGCTGGGTCGGAGCAAGATGCGGGGCCTGGGACAGATTTTTATGCTGTTAATACGGGTTTTGTGTCAGTAACGCCTTTGCAATTAGACTTAACTTGGTACGATCGTATCAATGCGTTAAGTGCCTGGTTACCTAGGGAGTAATGCTCATGCTAGATAGGCAAGGGATTGGTATGACTTCTTTACGAACCCGTGAGCGTATGTTGACACGCTTAGCCAATCAGGGCATTTGTTCGCCTCAGGTATTGGAAGCAATGCGTAATGTGCCGCGTCATATTTTTATGGATGAGGCGTTGGCAAGTCGTGCTTATGAAGATACAGCCTTACCGATTGGGTTTAATCAAACAATTTCCCAGCCATTTAGTGTGGCGCGAATGACTGAGCTATTAAGTGGGACAGGTAAATTAGCAAGCGTTTTGGAGATTGGTACAGGGTGTGGTTACCAAACGGCGGTGCTGGCACATATTTTTAAAAAAGTATATTCAGTTGAGCGAATTTTAGCTTTGCATAAAAAGGCTCAAATGCATTTGTGGGATTTGAAATTAACAAATGTTAGTTTAATGTATGGCGACGGGCATTTAGGGTGGGCTGATTATGCGCCGTTTGATGCGATTATCGTCACAGCGGCACCGGTCGACGTTCCACAACAATTATTAGTGCAATTGGCAATAGGTGGTAGCATGGTTATTCCTGTGGGTATAAGTGGTAAGCAGGTGTTACAACGCATTACCAGAACAGTAAACCGTTATGAATATGAAGACTTAGAAGAGGTGAGTTTTGTGCCGTTTCAAATGGGTAAGGAATAGCTGTAAGATATTGTTTTTGTTTAAAAAAAATTTGTTTATGCAGGGTTCAATCTTGCTCGTAATGATGAGGCATGATAGACTAAATATAACGTAGCCGTCTTGATATATCGCTTAGTCGCTGCATTATTGTTCGTATAAACAGTAACATAATGCTTCAAATGCACGTGTATTTCAAACAGACTTCTGCACTTAATCGGTTCATCTTAGTGTTCGCTATTTCTAATGCTTTCAGTCACTCTCCTGAAACAACTATGACAATTCATCCTGATTTTTTACCCGTTAGAACACCTCTTTCAATCACCCTGTCGGTATGGAATGCCCTATTTTTACGAGAAGCTGTGTCGCGTTTAGCAACAGGCAGGATTGCGTGGTTATGGTTGCTAGCTGAGCCCGTTTTACATATCAGCATGATGTTATTTATGTTCACAGTGATCCGTATGCGGGCAGTAGAGGGCATGACTACTGAAGCGTGGTTAATTATTGGTTTAGTTTTTTTTCTCATGTTTAAGCGCGTATCCACCCAAGTGCAAAATGGCTTAGGAGCAAACCGTGCCTTATTCACCTATCGTCAAGTAAAACCCATTGATGCCTTATTGGTACGTGCTGCCTTAGAGTCTTTTTTAACGTGCTTAATTGCTATTATTTTCTGGTTAGGGAGTTTTTTCTTTAATATTCTGCTCTACCCCGCAGATCCTCTTATTGTATTAATGGTTTTTTTTGGGATGGGCTTGATGGGCTTGGGGTATGGCTTAATTACCTCCGTTGCTGTGGAGTTGATTCCAAAAATGAACACCGTACTAGGTATATTTTCGACTGCCTTATATTTAACTTCTGGGGTAATTTTTCCTATTTCAAATATTCCTCAACCTTATCGTGAGTGGTTACTTATTAATCCTTTATTGCATGGCACCGAAGTAGCGCGTATGGGTATGTCGCATTTTTATCATGGCATGTCAGGTGTGGCGGTGAGTTATCTTTACAGCTGTGCCATCGTCGCTATTTTTTTAGGCTTAGCGCTACATCGACGTTTTGAAGCTAAATTAACGTCATTATGATTATTGTCGACGATATCTATAAACGTTACCAAACCACTCACGGCTTAGGTAAGTGGGTATTACAAGGCGCTTCATTTGTTATTCCACCTAAGGTCAGTGTGGGGTTAGTTGGGCGCAATGGCGCGGGCAAATCCACCTTATTACGAATTATTGGCGGCATTGACCAACCTACTAAAGGTCATGTTGAACGTCATTGTCGTGTATCTTGGCCGATGGGTTATGGCGGTGGCTTACAAGGTTCACTCACGGGACGCCAGAATGCTAAGTTTGTGTGTCGAATTCATGGTCATGAACAGGACATAGAAGAACGCTTAGCCTTTATTGAAGATTATGCAGAAATCGGTTCTGCGTTTGATGAGCCAATAAAAACCTATTCATCAGGTATGCGTTCACGTTTACAATTTGGTTTATCTTTTGCTTTTGATTTTGACGTTTATATTTCTGATGAAGCAACCGCAGCGGGTGATGCGTCCTTTAAGAAAAAAGCAGCGACAGCTTTTAAAAATTTAACCAATCGCGCTAGCTTAATTATGGTGTCGCATGGCGAAAGCACCTTAAAAGAATTTTGTAGCGCAGGTGTGTGGATAGATAATGGTAAAGCCTATTGGTTTGATGATATTAATGACGCGTTAAAAGCTTATAAGGAAAGTTGTTTAAAATGAAAAAGCCCTCCGTTTCCCCGTCTTTATTTATACTCGCAAAAAAGCATCGTTTTTTTTCTAGTATCGTTTTTGCACTAGCCTGTAGTTTTATTTATTGGGGCTTAGTCGCTTCAGATCGTTATATTTCAGAAGCGCATATCATTATCGAAAATACCGACATGATGGCAAAAAGTCAGACACTGGATATTGCTGGTATGTTAGGGGGGAAAACCATGGGCATTCCTTCCGAACAACTGCTGCTTCGTGATTATCTGTTGTCAGTAGATATGCTAAAAAAACTAGAAGCAAAATTTGCTTTGCGTAGCCATTACAGCGATCACTCGCATGATATTATTTCGCGCTTGTGGTTTAAAGACGCGTCTTTAGAAGTATTTTATGACTATTATCGAACGCGAATCAGCGTTGAATTAGATCAATATGCCAGTGTTCTGGTGGTAAAAGTTCAGGCCTATGATTCTGTCATGGCGCATGCTATTGCTGAATTTATGGTCAAGGAAGGTGAGCATTACATGAATAATCTGGCGCGAAGTTTAGCGCAAGAGCAGGTGGAATTTTTAAATAAAGATATTGAAGCAGTGCGTAATAAAGTGATGGAGACGCGTCAGGACTTATTAAATTTTCAAAACAAATATGGCTTAGTTTCGCCACAAGGTACTACAGATAATATTGTTGCCACCATTAACCGAATGGACGCACAGTTGACCGATTTGCAAACCAAACGAGCTGCAATGTTGGGGTATTTGATGCCAGAAAGTGCCAATATTGTCGAATTAGATTTGCAAATTAATGCCATTGAAAAACAGATTACTCAAGAAAAAGAACGGCTCGCGTCACCAAAAGGGAAAAGTTTAAATAAAACAGTTGAGGCGTATCAACGCTTAGAAATGCATGCTCAATTTGCGCAAGACGTGTACAAAGCGTCCTTAACAGCGATGGAGCAAGTACGCATTGAAGCGTCAAGAACCTTGAAAAAAGTATCTATTTTACAACAACCTACCGTCCCAGAATTATCATTAGAGCCACGTCGGTTGTACAACAGTGTGGTCTCTACTCTACTTATTTTAATCATTGCCGGCATAGTACATCTGCTTAGTGCCATTATTCGCGATCATAAGGATTAAGACATCATGAAAGTAGTTTCATTTGTTAGCGTAAAAAAAGTGCTGAATAACGTTGCTGCATTGCTGATAATTTTTTCTGTAACAGGGCAAGCCGCTAGCACTGATCCTTTTGGGGTTAGTCAAACAATCAATATGGCGATTGACCCCTTAGCAAATACTTCACCTACGCTTGAGTTGCCTGCAATTAATTCGCCCGTGGCACCCGTTGTTGCGCCTCCGTCGTCAGCAGTGCCCGCCATGACCACCAATGCGCCGCAATTTTATGATTATTCAGTTAACTTAAAAAGTGATGTTTTTGGCGCAAATTTATTTACAGGTGCATTTGCCAGAGAAGGTGCAACCTCGTTTAATCCAGATTATGTCGTGGCTAATGGGGATAACATTCAAGTACGTTTTTGGGGAGCCTTTGATTATGACGCACCCTTGACAGTTGATCCACAAGGGAATATTTTTGTGCCTCATGTTGGGCCAGTGCATGTATTAGGCGTGCGTAATCAAGATTTGCAGCAGGTGGTGGATATTGCCGTGCGACATGTTTTTCGGGCGAATGTATTTAGTTATGCCAGTCTTGCAGCAGCTCAACCGGTACGCATTTTTGTTGGTGGTTTTGTCAATCGACCTGGTTTATACAGTGGCACCAGTATGGATAGCTTGTTGCATTATTTAGATCAAGCGGGCGGTATTGACGTCGAGCGAGGGTCTTTTTTACATGTTGAAGTGAAACGTGGAGCGTTTACGCGGGCAACCTTAAGTCTTTATGATTTTATTCTTGAAGGACAAATGCCCTTAATTCAGCTATCGGATGGTGATGTTATTTTTGTTGCCCCCCGTCAGTACACTGTTAAAGTCAATGGCTTAGCAGGTAATGCAAAACGCTTTGAGTTTACTGATGACGCGCGTACCGTTGCAAATGTAATGAAAGTAGCCAAACCGCAGGCGCAAGTTACTCATGTTCGGGTCACTAGAAATACCGGCACAACCAAGAATGTCGAGTATTACCCGCTTAGTGAAGCCAGTCAGGTTAACTTAATAAATGGCGATGAAATTGAATTTACGGCTGATAAGAAACAAGGCACGATAACCGTGCGCGTGGAAGGCGAACATTTAAGTCCTCAAGAATATGTGGTGCCTTATGGAACGAGGTTAGGGGTTTTATTACAGAAAGTGCGTTTTTCTGAGCGTGCAGATACTAAAAGTTTACAGTTATTTCGCCAAAGCGTGATTGCACGTCAACGCGACATGTTAAAAACAGCTTTGCAGCATTTAGAAGCCGCAGTCTTAACAGTTCGATCTGGCACTTTAGAAGAATCTCAATTACGCAAAGAAGAAGCCAGCATGATGCTGCAATGGGTGGAGCGCGCTAAAGGTATTCAACCTTCTGGTCAGGTTATGTTAGCGGAGGCTGATAATCTTAATGCCTTGCTGCTAGAAAACGGCGATCGTATCAATATTCCAGCTATAGATAATTTAATTTTAGTCAGCGGAGAAGTTATGTTCCCCAATACTGTTGCGCTTGATACCAGTAAATCAGTGCAGGATTATATTCAAACATCGGGGGGCTTCTCACAAAATGCTGACACGTCACGCATTATTCTTGCGCATCGAGATGGCAGTTTTGAAGATACGCAAGAACATGTTGGCTGGTTATTTGGTGATGGTACCCAAATTAGACCCGGTGATGAAATTATGGTGTTACCAAAAGTAGACGCTAAATATCGTCAGTTATTTAAAGAAGTTTCAACGATGATTTATCAAATGGCATTGGGTGCGCGTGTTATTCTTAAATAGTTATGTAAAGTACGGCTACCAAATGGTTGCAAATCTTTGGCTATGCTCAGTGTGTCGAATAATCGTCCATACCATTCGATAAGCTTAGACTTTAGTGCGAACGTTTAACTCTGGCACCCGTGTCCAGTCTTAAATTAGTAAGCTAAATTACTGGGCGCAGTGTCGTTTTATGGTGAGCGTTTACTCATGCTTTAATCACATCAATAATTAGGTGTTCAGGTAACGAATGCAATTCCACGAAAAATTAAAAGCATGGCGCGGGGCAAGTTTACTGACGGCTTTATGGCTGTTTAAGCAAGTCTGTCGGCCATTAGGTTTATTGGTGTTTTATCGAACGATTATCACGTATTTGATAAAACGTCGGGGCTTATTTGAACGTAGTTTTTATCTTGAGGTAAATAATGATGTTGCCCAAAGTGGACTGTTACCGCTAAGGCATTATGTAACCAGTGGTGATCGTGAAGGACGTCAACCTCTGCCGTTATTTGATCCTGTGTATTACCGAACACAAACAACCGACCGCACCGCGCAGGTAAATGCCTTATTGCATTATGCTTATGTGGGCAGATACCGAAAAATTTCACCAAGCCCTTGGTTTGATCTGCGTTTTTATCTCAGTCATAACAAAGATATTGCCCGTTCAAACGTTGATCCATTGCAGCATTATATTAATTGGGGTGGCTTCGAAGGTCGTTCGCCTTGTGCGCATTTTGATGCATCGTATTATTTGCGTAGCAATCCAGATGTGGTGGATATGCGCATGAATCCATTGCTGCATTATTTATTCATTGGTCGCTTGGAAGGCAGGCATACCTTACCCGATCAGGTGCAACAGTCAGCACAGCGCGTAGAGCAGACTACTGCGTGGTGTCCACCTATCGATGATGAAGTGTGGGATGCAGTGCTGCCCAGAGAGTATCAAGCCGCTACCCTCGATGTCATTATTCCTGTTTATAAAGGACGGGTGGAGACCTTGCGGTGTTTGTACAGTGTCTTAACAGCAACAACGACGGTGACTTTCGAACTTATTGTCATTAATGATGCTAGTCCCGATGACGTGTTAACTGCTGACTTGCAGCGTTTAGCTACTAAAGGCTTGTTCACCTTACTGAATAACGAAAGCAACAAAGGCTTTGTTTATACGGTAAATCGTGGCATGGCCATTCATTTAACGCGCGATGTTGTGTTATTAAATGCAGATACTGAAGTTTATGACGGGTGGTTAGATCGCTTAGTTCATGCCGCAGCGCGAAATCCCCGTACTGGCAGTATTACACCTTTATCTAACAATGCAACGATATGCAGTTATCCTGAATTTTTGCATGATAATCCCTACCCCTTAGAAATAAGTTATGCCGACTTAGCCGCACTAACAGCGACCGTCAATGCAGGCATTGAAGTAGAAACGCCCACTGGTGTAGGTTTTTGTTTGTACATCAAACGAGCCTGTTTAGAGGCCGTCGGGATGTTCGATGAAAAAACCTTTGGCAAGGGCTATGGCGAGGAAAATGATTTTTGTCAGCAAGCCATACAAAAAGGCTGGCGTAATATTATTATCGCCGATGTTTTTGTACGTCATTTAGGTGCGGCGTCTTTTCAGGGCGAGAAAGCCAAGCGTGTGCAATCGGCACTGATAACCTTAGCCAAACGTTATCCTTTTTACCACCAAGATGTTAATGCCTTTATTGATGCAGATCCTTTAAAAATAGCACGTTGCCAATTAGATTCAGCGCGTTTGCAGTCTCGCTGTCGTGATAAAAACGTCTTGGTAGTTTGTCATAATCGTGGGGGTGGTTCCGAGCGTCGTATGCAAGAAGATGTGACGACTTTAGTGGCTCAAGGAGTTGGCGTATTTACCTTGCGTCCTATGGCAAAAAAACCCACACATGTAGTGTTAGGGCAGGCAGCGATTAAATCCTTACCCAATATCAATCCATTTTTATTAGCCGATACCACACATTTAAGCGCTGCCTTACGGCAATTGGATATTGTTGAAGTGTACACCCACAGCTTAGTTGATTTTGAAACCCATGCCCCAGAATTTTTAGCTGAAATAGTGCAGTCTTTGGCAGCCAAATGGACGATAAACCTGCATGATTATAAAGTGATTTGCCCACGCATAAATTTAGCAGATGAGCAAGGTGTCTATTGTGGCGAACCTGACGAGGACGGCTGTAATCGCTGTTTAACTGAGCGAGGCTCAGATTTTGGTGTGGTCGATATTCAGCAATGGCGAGATCTTCATCAGCACGCTTTAGCCTTAGCCGATACGATCATTGTGCCCGATCAGGACGTTGCCGAGCGCTTACTTCGGTATTTACCTTCATTATGCTTTACCGTTTTACCTCATGAAACAATTGATTTAAGCACAGCGTACTGGCAAGCTCCCGCTATCTATCCCGATGAAAAACTAAAAATTGTTATCATCGGTGCAATTGGTAAGCTGAAAGGCTATCAAGCCCTGCTTGCGTGTGCGAAGCGCGTTAAGCAGGAGCAATTGCCCATTGAGTTTATCGTCCTGGGTTACACAATGAATGATAAATTACTAATAGAACAAAGCGTGCGCGTGACAGGAAAATATTTAGAGCATGAAGCGCTGGATAAATTAATTGCTTTAGCACCTCATGCCGTTTGGTTACCATCCCTTTGGCCAGAAACCTATAGCTATACCTTTTCCTTAGCTTTACGGGTACATTGTCCGGTTTTTGCATTTGATATTGGTGCATTAGCACGACGCGCCAAAGCCAGTGGCATGAATGATTTTATTATGCCTTTAACGTGGCAAGACTCCCCCAACAAGATAGTTGAGCAATTTGAGACGTACAGATTAGCCAATATCAAGCTTCACCAATCATCTAACTAAGTGTAAGACAAAAATCATGGTACAAAAAAAACTCTCACTTAAACATTTAGCAACAGCGCAGTTTTTGGGTCGTAAGCCAAAAGGCAGTATTGAAGGCTATATTGAAAAAATGAATGAAGTTGCCATTGAGGGCTGGGTCATTAATAAAACCGGTCAGTCATTGCAACTTTCTCTACGTTTAGCGGATCGACATTATCCAATCACCATTTCTTGGCATGAACGAGCCGATGTAGCGTTGCGTTTAGGCGCTGAATATAGTCAATCAGGCTTCAGTCTTATTATTCCCCAGGCATTACGCGAGCAGTATCTTAGTGCTGTGGCAGAAGGTCAATTGATTGAAGTATTTGCTAATGATGTAAGCTTGGTTAATAACGCCTTATTTATTAAGCAAACCTGGTCATCAGAGAATGTCGAGGTGAGTCCGGCCAGTCCAACCGATACGCTGTCGACCGTGCCAGCGCTACGCGGATTTATTGAAAATGTCGATGAATTTGAAGTGTGTGGCTGGGGATTTAGTGTTAATCATGCCCCCTTAAGTTTTACCTTACGAATTGGTGATGCAGAAGAAGTTATCGATTCCTTAACTTGGCATGAGCGCCCAGACGTTGCGGCAATTCATGGTGAAGAATTCAAGCGCTCTGGTTTTAGTTTTATCGTACCCGATGCGTTAGTGGACGCATATTTAGCGACATTAACAAGTCATACTATGCGCTTAGGTGCGCAACAACCCGTATCACACGCACTGAGTGTTTGGGTGAATGGCGTGTGTTTAGACAGCAAGCCACAGATCACAAGTAAGTTGGTTAAGATGTTGCCAGAGCATTTTTCTTTTGCAACGATGGTGAAAATCAATGCTGAACACGGGGTTTATTTTACGTCCAAAGAGCTTTTGCAGTTATTTAAAAACCAACTCAGTTACGCTTTGCGTATTAGTCCAATTGCTGCCGTTAATGCTAAATTTTATAGTGATTTAGCGAAAGAGCATTTAATGCAACATAAAGTTGAAGCAGGTCAAACCTATTTAAAAACCAGTTTATTTTTTGATAAACGCGCCGAAGCCTTTGAATTATTGGGTAATACCTATTTCGAACAAAAAAAATATTACCTGGCTTATGCTTATTATCATTATGCTACGCAAGCGCATGGTGTACAAAGTCGCTGGTTATACGCAAACTTAATTAATTGTAAAAAAAATACTACTGATGCTGAAGCAATCTTACGCATTCAGGTTGAAGCCCTTATCGCGCAACCCAGTGCTACCTATCTTAATGACTGTCTTGATGAATTAGTACAGGATTATTGGTTATCACAACAGGGGCTTTTAGAGTCGTTATGTATTGTCAACGATCGTCAGACCTTATTAACTGCACTGGGGGACATCTCAGCATTTATTTATTCAGTGTATTTACGCAGTTTTGGTGCGACCGAGCCCGTTAAAACACTTGGACAGTGTGATCTTAATCGCGTACTCATCATTGCAGATTTAAATATTCCTCAATGCGTTCGTTATCGTGTAACACAAAAAATAGAACAATTGGAATTAATAGGCAAAGAAGTAACCTTGATCTCATGGTTAGATTTACCTAAAGAGTTTGAGGCCTTGCTCTTGCATGATGTGGTTATTTTTTATCGTGTGCCCGCTGAACCCCCCATTCTTAAAGCCATGGCGCAGGTCAACGCGACAGGAAAATTAGGTTTTTATGAAATAGACGATTATCTATTTGATAGTGAATTTCCACCGCCAATAGAAACTTATGGTGGTTACTTAGAGTTAACGAATTATTTTGCCATTTTAAAAGGCATGGCCATGTTTAATGCAGCGGCAAAGTATTGTCGTTTTGGGATTGCATCAACACAGTTATTAGCGGATAAATTATCAGCCTTTGTTTTTTCTCAGCGTTGCTTTGTGCATCGAAACGGTGTTGATTCTAAAAATATATTTAAAAATAAAGTCTTGTCAGAAGTGCTTACAAACAACACCATTGAAATTTTTTATGGTAGTGGCACGATGGCGCACAACAGTGATTTTAATGACTTAGCCTTGCCCGCGCTAAAACGTATTTTTGACGAATACCCCACGGTTCGGCTTACTATTGTTGGCTATTTAAAATTACCTAGTGCTGTAGTTAAACAGTATGCAGACAAAATTAAGCAAATTCCGCCAGTAAAAAATATTAATGCCTATTGGCGATTATTAGACCGCGCCGATATCAATCTTGCCGTATTGCTTGATGATGAGATCAATGGGTGTAAAAGTGAATTAAAATGGTTTGAAGCCGCGTGTTTAGGCATTCCATCTGTACTGAGTACCACAGCAAATTATCGTGACGTGATTCAGCATGGGCAAGATGGCTTAATTGCGACCACCACCGAGGATTGGTATCAGCATTTAAAAGTATTAGTGGAGCAACCCGAAACACGCTTACATATTGCTGCGCAAGCTCAAATGCGCGTACAACAGGAGTACAGCCAAACGGCGCTAGCCAACAATATGGCGACTATTTTACAGGAAGCATTACAGGCTGCTCAGCCACTTACGCAACCATTGCGTAAAAAAATTGCCTTAGTCAATGTATTTTTCCCACCGCAATCAATTGGAGGGGGCACGCGTGTGGTGGTTGATAATTTTGATACCTTGCAAATACATTATGGCGATCAATTTGAATTATGTGTGTTTACCAGTGATGCAGAGCAACGTGATAAAGCCCATCAGTTATCGGTATATCAGTATCAAGGTGCGCGTGTTTATCGAGCAACTATCCAATGGCGAGAGCACATGGATTGGGCACCGCGTGATGAAAAAATAGGCGAGTTATTTGCTCAATTTTTAACCGTAGAGCAGCCTGATGTGATTCATTTTCATTGCGTACAACGCTTAAGTGGCTCGATGTTAGAACATGCTTTTGATGCCGGCATTCCTTATGTCGTGACTATTCATGATGCGTGGTGGATTTCAGATTATCAGTTCTTAGTGGACGCAAATAACAAGGTGTATCCAGACGGACATCCTGACTTGTATCAACACTATACGCCAGCGAGTTTTACTGATCTAAGTACGTCCTTAGAACGAATTATTTATTTGCAAGATCTGTTAAAAAAAGCTGCGGCCGTGTTAACCGTATCAGACTGTTTTGCGAATATTTATCGTAAAAATGAAATCACCAACATTAGTACAAATAAAAATGGTATTGCAGAAACCTTGCCGTGGGCAGCGAAAGATACGCGCTACACGGATAAGGTTGTGTGTGGTCATGTTGGCGGTATGGCCGAGCACAAAGGTTATTTTTTATTAAAAAATGCGGTAATGTCATACCAACCAAAAAATATTCACATGTTGATTGTTGATCATGCGTATGACGAAGACTATCGATTAGACACCTTTTGGGGCGATGTACCGGTCACATTTATTGGGCGTATGACACAACGGCGCGTGGTTGACTTGTATCGACAAATTGATGTTCTGTGGGCCCCTTCAATTTGGCCTGAAAGTTATGGGCTGGTGACACGAGAAGCTGCCGCCTGTGGTTGCTGGGTGGTTGCCAGTGCAATGGGTGGAATAGGTGAAGATGTTATTGAAGACCGTACTGGTCACGTCATTGCACCGACTATCGAAAATATTATTGAGGTCTTAACGAAAATAGCGAACGAGCCGGCTCGCTACAAAGCTTTGCCAGAAACCAGTTCTATTCGTAGCGTTTATGAGCAAGTTAAAGAATTAGTAGAAATTTATCATACGGTACAGGAGTGTAAAAAATGACTAAGTTTGTAATTGGAATTGGTTCACAGCGCGCGGGTTCTACTTTGTTGTACACCATTTTGGAGCAATGTACGCCTATTTATATGAACCCTGTAAAAGAGCTACATTATTTTGATACGCTTTTTGGTGTGCGACATCCCAATGTGTTACAGAAATTTTCTACCAATCAATTAAATTTAGATATTGAGCATATTGTTAAAGCGAAAGAGTTAAGCTTCATTAATCGACGTTTTAAAAACTCTTTACGGACAAACTTTCTTTTGTCCTCAAAAAAAGTTCAACACATTAACTACCTTGATCTCTATAGACCGTGCGTCTCTAGCAATAAATTTTTAGGGGAAATCACCCCTGAATACATGATTTTACCATCGAATGGAATCAATACGATGGCGACCATGTTGGGTGAAGAGACGAAAATTATTTTATTGGCACGTAATCCAGTCAACCGATTTATTTCGGCCTTTAAATTATTTATGCATGGCAAAGATGACAGCGATAAACGTTTATTTGAAGAAGAAATGTTGCGTGTATTAACTCAGCCAGGTCATGAAGAATGGCTAAGAGTTCAGGACGCTTTTAATGATTATGAACATGCGCTTACACAATATAGACAACAGTTTAAGCAGGTCTTGATGATCAGTTATGATGAATTATTTGGATCAGTTGAAGATACCGCCGAAGTCTTATCAGTTTTTTTAGAACTGGAAATTTCATTACCAAAATATCAAAAAATTGTGCAAACAAAAATTAATGCACTTGAAGAAACTAGCCAATTATCTGAAGAAACTTTGGCGTTACTTGAAGCCAGATATAGCACTAATCAAGCGTTTTTAGATAAGGTCTTTGGCAAAGATAAGTGTAAAGCATAAGGGCAAGGAAAACAGATGATTGAAAATTTGCTGATTGGCGCTGGAGCAATGAAAGCAGGGACCACCTGGTTATATAAACAACTGGCTGGACACCCATTGATTCATTTCACCCCTGAAAAAGAACTGCATTATTTTTCATATCAAGAAGCCGTGGGCAACAAATTAGCCCACGCACAGCGCCAGTTAAAGTTAAAAAAAGCCCTTAAAAGACAGTGTAATGAGAAGGTTTTAGCATGGTACACCCGCTATGCAGAACCTGAAGAAATCAACGATGACTGGTATTATTCGTTATTTCAAGAGGTGCAACCGCGCGTGTATTGTGCAGATTTTTCAAATCAATATTCCTTACTCGACGAAGCAGGCTTAAATAAAATAACAGCATGCGCAAAAAATATTAAGGTCATTTATACCTTACGCGATCCTCTTGAGCGGTTATGGTCACATGTTAAATTTAATTATAAGTTTAATGGGCAAGAAGAGCTGATTCATTCTATTAATATCAAAGAATTTCGTCAGATTTTAAATAAAGAATGGTTTTGGAAAAACACCGAATATCTTGCAAATTATGATCGCTTAGAACGTGTGTTTGGCAAAGAACATGTGCGACTATTTTATTTAGAAGACTTTACTGCTTTTCCTACAGGTTCCTTGTGGAATATTGAGCAATTTTTACACATTAGACACGTAGACTATAAGCACGATTTATTAACGAGCAAGTTTAATCAATCAAAAGAGTTAGATATGCCTGAAAGCTGGCAAAGGTTGGCGATGATTCGATTGCGTCCTGAATACGAACAACTTTATGTTCGAGGGTTAAATCATCCTTCCTGGCGTTATTAGTGATATGCCACGAAGATAAGCATGACGCGCCTCGATTTCGAGGCCAAAGCTTCCTTCACAGAATTTAAAATCAAACAAATAAAAAACACCCACACTTTATTTTGCCATTTTCTAATTTCATGAGTTTTTTATGACAACCAATACCCCGCCTATATTCACTAGCACTATTTTTAATAACAAAGCCATCACTAATTTTGGATCTACCTTATCTTCCACAGCCGCAACAAATGATTTTAGTTATTCACTTCTTGCTTTAACAGATGGCGATTGGATTGTTGCCGGAGCAAGCAACAGTAATGTTGCGTTAATGCGTTACGATAATAATGGTTTTTTAGTTGATACCTTTGGTAGCAATGGCAAGGTGCTTACTGATTTGAGTAACTCAGATACCAGTGCCAGAGCCCTTGCACTGACGGCTGACGGCAAACTGCTTGTGGCAGGTTATAGTGATATAGATGGCAATTCCATAAATGACTTTACGTTACTGCGCTACAACCCTGACGGTGGACTTGATCCTACCTTCAATGCCAACACTGGTCGTGTTAGCACAACTATTAATAATCAAGATAGTAAAGCCTACGCTCTAAATATTATTAAAGATTATCTTGATCAAGATAAGTTGCTAGTAACAGGGGCAACTGTTAATAGTGCAGGAGGCTTAGATTTCGCCTTAGTGCGGTACAATCTTGACGGCACTGTCGATGAAAGTTTTGGTACCAACGGTATTGTTACCTTAAGGATTAACCAACTTTACGGGGTAGCCAATTCGGTAATTATTCAGCCAGATAAAAAAATAGTGGTTGCAGGTTATAGTGATACAGGAAGTGCGTCCAACTTTATCTTGGCACGCTTTGACTCTGAAGGCGTACTTGATACTAGTTTTGGAGCGGGTAACGATGGCATCGTTACGCAAACCAATGATGTATCACTTGATTCAGTAAATGAAGTTTGTTCAACAGCTATACAAGCAGATGGGAAATTACTTGTTGCTGGTTCAAGCTATAAAGGTATCAATCAAGGCTATGATTTCACTCTCATGCGTTATGATCAATTTGGTGTGCTCGATCCTACTTTTGGAACAGGAGGCGTGGTAACAACGGATTTTAATTCATCAACGGATTTTGCACGCTCAATTATTGTGCAGCATGATGGTAAACTCGTTGTAGCAGGTTATAGCCACAATGGTAACTATGGTTATGATGTGGCATTAGCAAGGTATACCACGGAGGGCAATTTAGACATCAGTTTTGGTAATGCTGGCAAAGTTCTCACCGACTTTGGCTCTGCTAATGATTATGCTTATGCACTCACGGAAGCTACCGATAACACAAAACTCGCACTCACTGGCTGGCTAGAAAATGGCAGTGCTGGCTACGACAGCGTGTTAGCGCAGTATGATCTTAGCACTGGCAAATTAATGGCTGGGCTCACGTCAACGCCCATGTATATTGAAGATTCTAGCCCTATAAAATTAGATTCCAGCGTGCAATTGATGGATGTTTATTTAAACAGCATGAATAATTACGCGGGCGCATCGGTCAGTTTGTTTCGTCATAATGGGGCTAATAAAACTGATATATTTAGCTTTGACAGCACTGGGGCATTATTTACTTTTTATGATAATTATCTTTTTACGCTTGAAAAAATAATGTTTGCTAGCTTCAGTATCCTTAATGGCACGCTGACAATTAGCTTCAAAGACAATGCCACGGAAGCCTTAGTTAATGACGTTTTACAACATATTAGCTATAAAAATGAAACCACACCCTTACCCGAGAAAATCCAAATTGATTGGTTAGCCAGTGATGGTAATACAGGGCTTCAAGGCACAGGACTAGCATTGTCTGCTTTATATTCAAATTCAGTCTCGTTAGTCAGTGTCAATGATGCGCCGATTGGTCAAGATAAAACGCTATTTACTGCACTGAATACCCCCTATACTTTTTTATTAAATGACTTCGGGTTTACCGATCCTAATGATGTGCCCGCCAATACCCTTAAAAACGTAATCATTAACAGCCTGCCCGCCGAGGGTAGTTTGACATACATGGGTAATGCTGTGGTGGCTGGCGATAGCCTGAGTGCCGCTAATATTAATCTTAAGCAATTAAAATACATTCCCAGTAATGGCTTCAGTGAAAAAATAAGTCTAAGTTTTCAGGTTCAAGATGATGGCGGCGTTGGTGATGCAGTAATTAATCCAGGTGTTGATATTGATAGCACTGAACGCTTCTTAACCATTAATGTTAATGCCACCAATCATGCACCTTCAGGCGTGGTGGTGCTCAGTGGCAATCCTTTTATTGGTGAAACCTTAAGCGTTACCAATACGCTTACCGATCCAGATGGACTGGGTGCGATCAGCTATCGTTGGCAAGCAAATGGCAACACTATTGTCACTAATGTGCGCAGCAATAAGTACATATTAACTGCAAATGATGTTGGCAAAGCCATTAGTGTCATCGCAAAATACACGGATGGCAGCGGAATACAGGAAAGCGTAAATAGTTTAAATACCTTGTTAGTTGCAGGCGTGCCCCTTAGCAAACTGGCTGATGTGAGTATCACGGGCAGTGATTTAATCACGAGTGAAAAAGGGGATAGCGCAAAATTAACGGTCAAACTAAGTTCAGCACCATTACGTGATGTTGTTATTCGTTTTACTAGCAGCGATGCAACGGAATGCATTATTAAAACACCCACGCTTAGCTTTACGCCTGCAAATTGGAAAATAGCGCAACAGTTAATTATTACGGGCAATGCTGATACGTTAAAAGATGGTGATGTGTCGTATGTTGTTAATGCTCAAATCAATACCATTGATGTAAATTATAAGAACCTACCTATTGAAAGCATAAAATTAACCAACCTAGACATGCCGTATGTGCAGCCAAATCAATATATGGGCGACCAGAATGGCAGTGCAAAAAACGATATTTTAATTGGCTCTGACATCGCCGATTTATTGAAAGGCTTGCTATTAAATGATGATTTATCAGGCGGTAAAGGTAACGACACACTCTACGGTGGCAATGGTGATGACGTGTTATTTGGTGAACAAAATAATGATGTATTATCGGGAGACGAAGGGAATGACTACCTAGACGGTGGTAGTAACAATGATAGGTTATATGGGGATACGGGTAACGATACATTGTTAGGTGGTGATGGTAACGATAAATTATTTGCAGGTCTACATGATGATTCATTAGATGGTGGAGCTGGCAACGACAACTTAAATGGTGGTGCGGGTGAAAATACCTTAAGCGGTGGGGTAGGTAAGGATACGCTAGTATGTAGCGAAGGAAACACAGTAAGTAGTGGTGGTTCAGGCGCTGATATTTTTTTATTTAATGGCCCATTAGGGCAGTATATTTGTACGATTAATGACTTTAATTCATCCGAAGATAGTATTAAATTGGAAAATAAATTTTTTAAATCATTAATGCCAAAAATGCTCAGCACCGATAATTTTGTTAATAAAATGGGTGCGCTAGCCTTAGATGCTAATGATTATATTATTTACGATACAAACACTGGAAAATTATCTTACGACGCTGATGGGAATGCCACAACAATAGCCCCCATTACCATTGCAACTTTAGGCATTACAACGCATCCTGACATCAATGCTAATGATTTTTTAATTAGTTAACTGAGTGTAATCACCACAGATAAAGAAAATTGTTGTAATTTTTACTTATTAACTGATGTTACGCAGACATTCACTGCGGATTGAAAACAAATTGTAAAGTGTCGCTATCGCGACGGATTGTTAATCCGACGGCGAGATACTTTCTTTTGCGCGGCAAACGGGAAGCAAAACACGTTACTGCGTAACGTCAGTTATTAGCTGAAGGTTAATTGCTAAATACACTTAATTTTAAAATGGATTTAATAATATATTTAGTATGATGGTGTAGTTTATTACGATAACAATAAGGGCTGACATTGTAGATTTCTTTATAAGAGTCTTAGATGTTTAATCATTAAAAACTGTTTATAGGGTTTTATTATGTGTTTTAGTGCAACGATGTCACTGGGATTGGGAGTCGCTGGAGTGATAGCTTCAGGGATAACCTTTATGGATAAAGATGAAGCGTTGTGGGTACGTGTTGCACGTGCGTATGCAATTTTTCATTTTGCATTAATGGAAATTATTCAATATCTTGCTTATCCTGTTGCAGATCAATGTGGCTTTGGGACTAATCTGTTGTTAAGTCAAATGTCCACCTATCATGTTAGTTTACAAGCCTTAGCTATTATGCCGGCGTTAGCGACATACTCAACGGATAAAACTGCGTTAAAAAAAGCCAGTTTAATTGGTTTAGGATTAAGTTCTACGTTTTTGATTTTTAATTTCTTACCCAGTCAATGGCAGTTTTTTGATGCAAAATTATTCGAGCATACGCCTAATTTTGTTGGTGATATCGTTGCCTGTTTGAAAAAAGGGCAGTATCACATTGCTTACTCTATATCGAGTGCCTTTGGTTCATTTATTACTCATGGCTCGCTATTCGCTTTAGCAATAAGTGGTTTCTTATGGAAAAATAATCAAAAAATGGCGCGTTATCATTTTGCGATGGCGATTATGACCTTGTTTGCACCGCAGTGGTTTTTGGGGGTATCAACAGGTGAGGCGGCGGCTATTTATTGTTTTTATTCCATACCCATTACGATGAGTTTCATGCCCGTCTTTAAAGCTTATTTTACGGGACAGTTATCTAAAGATAAGGATGATGGTTCGTCGCATTATGAGCACAACTTTGATCACCTTCATCAACATGAGGCTGCGGCAGCTGATGTAAATCCTCAGGCTTAACACAGTCGGTTGATTGGGTACTTGCTTGAGTGTTTCACTACACTCAAGCACAGAGTGTTTAAAAGATTAAACCGTCTCAGCAGTAAATAATTTTGCTAAATAAAACCCAGTATGTGAAGCAGGATTCTTAGCAATTTCTCTGGGCGTTCCTTCCGCAACAACCATGCCGCCGCCATTCCCCCCTTCAGGTCCCATATCAATAAGCCAATCGGCAGTTTTGATGACATCAAGATTATGTTCAATGATAATCACCGTATTGCCGTGATTACGGAGGGTGTGAAGAATACTAAGCAGTTGTTTAATGTCATGAAAATGTAAGCCAGTGGTGGGCTCATCAAGAATATATAAGGTTTTTCCGGTATCGCGTTTAGACAGTTCTTTAGCAAGTTTTACGCGTTGCGCTTCACCGCCTGATAAGGTAGTGGCATTTTGTCCTAAGGTAAGGTAACTCAAGCCCACCTCTACTAAGGTGAGTAGTTTTTTTGCCAAACTGGGGACTACGGTAAAAAAAACAGCAGCATGCTCTATGGTCATGGTTAAAATATCATCGATGCTCTGTCCCTTGTAACGAATCTCTAAGGTTTCGCGGTTATAGCGTTTACCGTGGCAGTGATCACACTTGACAAAAATATCAGGTAAAAAATGCATTTCAACTTTAATAACGCCATCGCCTTTACAGGCTTCACAACGTCCTCCTTTAACATTGAAACTAAAGCGTCCTGGCGTATAACCTCTGGCGCGTGCTTCTGGCGTTGCGGCAAATAAATCGCGAATTATGGTAAATAATCCTGTGTAGGTGGCAGGGTTAGAGCGCGGAGTACGCCCAATAGGATGTTGATCAATGGCCACAATTTTATCAAAATAAGCTAAGCCGTCGATGCGTTCGCACGGTGCAGGCGTTAAACTATTTCGATTAATAAAGCGTGCTGCATGACTGTATAGCGTGTCATTAACTAAGGTCGATTTGCCCGATCCAGACACGCCCGTCACGCAGGTTAATAAGCCAATAGGGAAGTTTACACTGATGTTTTTTAAATTATTGCCCGATGCATTATGCACTGAAATTTGTTTTTTTGGGTCATTGCTGGTCAATGTTTCAGGAATAGCAATAAACGTTTGCCCAGAAAGATAGCGTCCAGTTAGCGATTCTGGTTGTTGCATAATATCGTGTACACTGCCTTCAGCAACAACAGTGCCGCCATGGATACCCGCACCTGGCCCCATATCCACAATATAATCAGCAGCTCGAATAGCGTCTTCATCATGTTCAACAACAATCACCGTATTGCCTAAATCACGTAAGTGGAAAAGTGTTTGCAATAAGCGCTCATTATCGCGTTGATGTAAGCCGATGGAGGGTTCATCAAGCACATACATGACTCCTACCAAACCCGCACCAATTTGACTCGCCAGTCGAATGCGTTGAGCCTCACCACCAGATAGCGTGTCAGCGCTTCGATTTAAGGTTAAATAATTTAAGCCCACGTTAACTAAAAATACCAAACGGTCTTGGATTTCTTTAACAATTTTTTGCGCGATTACACCGCGTTGTCCAGTTAATTCAAGGTGTTCAAAAAAATTTAAGGCGTTTTGGATAGAGTAGGCAGTTAAGGTATGAATGGGAATGTCATTGATATACACGTGTCGGGCACTTAAGCATAAACGCGTGCCTGCACAGTCGGGACAGACTTGTTGTGATAAATACTGTGCTAATTCTTCACGCACATACGACGATTCTGTTTCATGATACCGACGTTGCATTGTGGCAATGATGCCCTCAAAGCGATGAGTCTTACTGCGAAGACTGCCTTGAGTACTTTGATAAGTAAAGGTGATTTGTTCGTTGCCACTGCCATATAACAGGCAGTCTTGGAGTGTTTTGGGTAACTCTACAAACGGGTGTTCAGGATCAAAGTGATAATGCTCGGCTAAGGAACGGATGATTTGAAAATACGTGGCATTATGTTTATCCCAGCCACGAATCGCGCCATTGGCTATACTCAGCAAGGGGTTGGGGATAATCAATTGTGGATCAAAATGTTGCCGTACCCCTAAGCCATCACAGTGCTGACATGCCCCTTTGGGGTTATTGAATGAAAATAATCGAGGCTCTAATTCGCTAAGATTATAGCCACACTGCGGGCAGGCATAATGTTCAGAAAATAGTAATTCAGTGGCATCTTCTTCAAGACTGACAGCAATGGCATTACCGTTAGCAATGCGTAAAGCGGTCTCAAACGATTCAGCTAAACGCTGGGTCAAGTCTGGACGAATTTTAAAACGATCAACAATCACTTCAATGGTATGTTGTTTTTTTATATCCAGCGGCGGTGGGGCATCTAATTCATACACAACACCATCGATACGAGCGCGAATAAATCCTTGTGTTCGGCAATCATCAAGTAATTGTAGGTACTCACCTTTGCGTTGATTAACAATGGGTGCAAGCAGCATCCAGCGTTGTTCTAGCGGCTGTGATAATACCTGATCAACCATTTGGCTAATGGTTTGTGCCGCTAGCGATATGTGGTGTTGTGGGCATTGAGGAATACCGGCGCGGGCATATAACAAGCGCAGATAATCATAAATTTCGGTGATGGTGCCTACAGTTGAACGCGGGTTATGCGAGGTAGATTTTTGTTCAATTGAAATGGCGGGTGATAAACCTTCGATATGGTCGACATCAGGTTTTTCCATTAAGGACAAAAATTGTCGAGCATACGCGGATAAGGACTCAACATAGCGACGTTGCCCTTCTGCATATAAGGTATCAAAAGCTAACGAAGACTTGCCAGACCCAGACAACCCAGTGATAACAATGAGCTTATTTCTAGGTAAGTCGAGGTTAATATTTTTTAAATTATGGGTTCTGGCACCGCGAATGCTAAGTGTATTCATTACATAATCATCGCTTTCAAGCAAAAAAAAGGGCTAAGGGTTGAATGCTTACTGTACAGCGTCGCACGTAAGCATTGTTAACACGAACTTACTGCACAGTATTTTTTGCTATGGGAAGTAAATAGTTATTTAATTCAAGCAATTCAACAGCAATTAATTTGCCTGTTAAATGGTATAAACTGCTACGCGCTTTAAAGTAACGGTAACGTGCTTCACGTTGAGATTTACGTGCTTCAGATAATTGTTTTTCTGCATTGAGCACATCGATAATGGTACTGACGCCCAGTTCGTAGCCTTTTTTCATGGCATCCCTTGATTTCTCACTGGCATTCAATTGTCGATCAGTTGCTAGGTTACGTGCTTGAGCAGTGCTCATGTCTAAAAAAGCCGCACGAGTTAATTGTTCAAACTCGCGTAATTTTTGTTCTAATTGACTTTCAGTGAGTTTTTTTCGTGCTTCATTTTCTCTGATTTTTGCCGAAGTCATCCCGCCTTCATAAATAGGAACTGTGGCTTGAATAGCCGCTGTGCCCACTTCAAAAGGGGGGGATTGTTGGTTATTGAATGAGGTGTCACTGTAAGTTTCGCTGAGTTGCAATTGCACCGTAGGCAAAAAGCCTGCTTGTGCAGCATAAATATTTTGTTGAGCCGCAGCCACCGCATGTTTCAGTGCTTGTAATTCAGGATTGCCTTTGCCAGCTAATTTAACCCACTCTTCCAATGTGCCTTCAGGTGCAGGTTGTTGAGCATCAAGTCGAGCTGCTTGAATATGGGTGACGGCATCGCCCGTTAACTCACGCAGTTTTTCTAACGCAATGCGTGCTTCATTATCACTGTCAATTAAGGTAGCACGCAGGGTTTCGGTGCGCGCTTGTAACTCGTATAAATCAGTAATTTTTGCCATTTGTCGAGCATGCATTGCTTGGACACGTTGGTATTGTTGCTCTGTAGAGCTCAGTTCTGAAGTAATAATAGTGCTTTTATCCGCTGCTTCTAAGGCCGTCATGTAACGTTCAACAAGGATTGCAATTAGTTTTTGATGCGCAGCTAATAACTCTTCTTCACCTTGTGAGGTTAACGATTGCTGACTTTTAAAATATAAATAAGCTTGAAGATCGAGAAGTGGTTGTTGCAAGTTGACGCTGGCACGCGTACCTGGGTAATCAATGCTGCCTACGCGTGAGCTATGAAACTGATTAAGCGAGTAGTTTCCAGATAAACTGATTTGTGGCAATAACTTTCCAAAACTTTGTGTTTCTCTGGCTTTGGCAATATCTAGTGCGTACTCACTACCTTGCAGTTCAGGCGAAGCGCTCAGGGCGCGTTGGTAAAGGGTGAGTAAATCATCGTGCTGTGCTTGGGCAAACATGGGGCAGCACAACAGCCAAACAGAGCAAATAACGGTGCGTCGCATGGGCTTTAGTCCTCAATTAATGAACGAGCAAAAATATTACTGATGGGTTGCATGAGATATTCAAAGAAGGTTCGATCACCGGTATTAATTAATACTTCAGCCGGCATTCCAGGCAGTAAAATTAAGCCCCGATCGGCTAATTCTTTTAAGCCTGTTTTCTCAACTTCTATTCGCGCTAGGTAATAACTATTTTGCGTTTTTTCATCAACTAAGCGATCAGCAGATAAGCGAATCAAATGACCATCAATTTTTGGGGTAATGGCATTTTTAAATGAACTAAAACGGACATTAGTGGTTTGACCAATATGAACACGGTCGATGTCCATGGGTGACACTTGCGCTTCAACAATGAGAGATTCTTCTTGTGGAACAATATCCAATAGATGGCCACCAGGTGGAATAACGGCACCGATGGTATGTACGGTTAAACCTAACACCATTCCTGCTTCTGGTGCTTTAATGATGGTGCGTGTGACGGTGTCAGTTAACCATTGGGTTTTTTCACGTAGTTCTGATAATTCATTTTGAGTTTTACTTAGCTCATCAATGACTTCACGCTGAAAATCTTTATCAATCTGAAGAATTTTTAACGCGATTTCACTGATTTGCGTTTGTGCCGTTGCAATATTAGCGGAGAAATCGCCTTCATCGCCCTGTGCTTGTGCTAAGCGACGTTCAAGTTCAGTTACGGTTTGTTTTTCAATATAGCCTTCTTTAAGCATGGCACGGAAATCAGTTAATTCTTTAGTAAAAGAATTAGCTAGATTATTGCGGCTGTCTTTTTGGGCTTTAATGCCTTCAATTTTGGCAAGTAACTGACTGCGTTGTTCTTTTAAAATGCCAATTTCACCAAAGCGAGAACGATTCCTGATAGTAAAAGATTGATTTTGAATGCGGATATTTTCATCAGCACGTTTATCTTCGTGGGCTTGTGTAAGTAATTCAGGATAGCTTACGTTATTTTTGTTATCACGTTCGGCAATCAGTCGTGCTTCTTTTGCTAACGCTGAAAATAATTGTCCGCGTAATGTTTCAAGTTGGGCTCTGGACGAAGTGTCTTCTAACTCAAGTAAGATTTGACCTTTGCTGATGTTATCACCATCACGAACATTAATGGACTTAACGATACCGCCTTCCAAATGTTGAACCGTTTTACGATAGCCTTCAACCGTGACGCTGCCAGGAGCTAAGGCAGCACTGCCAAGGGGAGCTAATAACGACCATGCGCCAAAAAAACCGAACATTACAATCACTAAGAAATAGCCAATAGTCCGGATGGGCGTGTCATCGGCAAATTGATTGATATCAATGGTGTCGGTCATGTCAGTGCTTTTTGGGGACTGTTTAGAAAATAAACTCATGCGTTTGTTCCTCGTACAGCTGGCATTGCAGCAGGTTGTGAGCGTTGGTTTAGTTTTGCCAAGATTTCATCGCGTGGCCCATCTAATACCAGTGAGCCTTCATTTAATACCATGATTCTATCAACCAAGCTTAAAATGCCTACGCGATGGGTAATTACAATAATGGTGCAGCCGCGTTGTTTAAATGCAGCTAAGGCTTGGGCTAAGGCTTGTTCACCTTGATCATCTAAATTGGAATTGGGTTCGTCTAACACAATTAATACGGGATTTCCGTACAGTGCGCGTGCTAAACCAATGCGTTGACGTTGACCTGCGGATAACACACCGCCGGTACTGCCAATTTCTGTATCGTAGCCTTGAGGTAAATGCAAAATCATGTCATGAACGCCAGCCGCTTGAGCTGCATCCACCACTTTGTTAGCATCCACTTCTCCAAAACGTGCAATATTTTCTGCAATGCTGCCATCAAATAATTCAACATCCTGAGGTAGATAGCCAATATGATGACCAATGGCGGCACGTTCGAGTTGGTTGACATCGGCACCATCAAGTCGAATCGCCCCATTTGCTGCGGGCCAAATGCCTAAAATTGCACGTGCTAAGGTGGATTTTCCAGAGGCACTGGCACCAATTAACGCAACAAATGAGCCGGCTTCAATGGTGAAATTAAGTCCTTTTAAGACGGCAGTTTTAGCACCAGGCGGTGCGACAACAGCTTGTTCAGCTTGAATTTTACCCGTTGGAAAAGGTAAGGGCATATGCTCAGCTTCGGGCGGAAATTGCGCTAATAAAGTATTTAAACGTTCGTAAGCCGTCCGTGCAGATAAAAATTGTTTCCAACTACCAATCATTAAATCTATAGGCGCTAAGGCACGACCTAATAAAATAGAGCCACCAATCATTAAGCCTGGGCTAATTTGTTTTTCAATGGCGAGCCATGCGCCCAAGCCTAAGATTAATGATTGGATAGTGAGACGATAAGTTTTTGATAAGGCAGCAATTAAGCCTGCTTTTTCGGAGGCTTGAGCTTGTAACATGATTAAGCGCTGTTGTTTATCTTTCCAGCGACTCATTAAATTAGGCAGCATGCCTAAGGCATGGACAATTTCAGCATTACGTAGATTTCGTGCGGTGATATTTGAGCTTTCAATCGAGACTTTATTTGCTTTATCGAGGTCATCGTGGGTGGCACGTTCATTCCAGATGGCAAGTAAAATGAGTAAAATTGCGGATATTACGGCGACTACGCCAAAAGTGTAATGGAATAAAAATAATAGACCAACATACACCGGTAACCACGGCGCATCAAAGAAAGCAAACAAGCCATTGCCAGTCAGAAACTGTCTTAAAGCCAATAAATCGCCAATTGCTTGGGTGCTGCTTTTTCCACCGCTCATAAGTGATTGGCGAAACATTACGCGATACAAGCGTTCATTTAGTAAGACATCAAAACGTGCACTGACGCGAATAAGAATTTGCGAACGAACCCATTCTAAGGCGCCTAACATAGCAAATAAAACGACAGCTAACAGGGTTAGCATTAATAATGTTGAGGTGCTACTACTTCCTAACACCCGATCATAGACTTGCATCATGTAAATCGAGGGGAAGAGCATTAATAAATTGATAAATAAGCTAAATATAGCCGCAGATTGAAAGGACTGCCGGCAATGATGAATGGCTTGTGCGAGTTCTGAAGCGGGTAAGCGCATAGTTGACTTCCGAGTTAATGAATAATAGTTGCTATAGCGAGATGTATTGAAGAAGCTTCAATGTACAGGCCTTAAATCGCTATGATACTTCTTAATAAGAAAAAACAGGGGGGGTGATTATGTGTGAAGTCCACCGCTTATCCCCCCATTGGTTTGCTGAGCGAAGCGTTGCGTGGACTTCAACAACAAGTAAACAACCTGTTTTATTCAATTATCGTAAAATATTATGGGTACGAATATGCGTAATACAACAGGTAACTATTAATGCTAAGGATTGTGAAGGCTAGTCCCTGTTAGTTAGAGAACTAGTTCACGAATTAATTAGCAGACCAAATTAATTCAACACGGCGATTTAACTCTTTGCCCATTGCGGTGTTGTTATCAGCGATAGGTTGATTTTCTCCATAACCTTGCGCCGTTAAGCGATTTTTTACGCCTCGTATTTGTAAATAATCAACGACAGATTGAGAGCGTTTTTGTGATAATTTCATATTGTGTGCATTGCTGCCTTCACTGCTAGTATGACCACGCACTTCAAGCGCATTTTGTTGTGGATAATTAATTAAGCTTAACGCTACCGTATCAAGAATGTGCAAGGCCGTATCGGTTAATTCAGCTGAGTCATATTTAAAATTAACGCCTTTCAACTCTAAGCTTACTGAACAACCTTGTGCGTCAACTTTGCTGTTTGCTAAGGTGTTCGGGCATTGGTCTACGCAATCATTTACGCCATCAGCATCTGAGTCTACGCTTGTACAATCAGTTGCTGCAGCAACAGGCGTAGGGACGGGTGTCGTTGGAATGGTTAATTTGATCGCACTAGGCTTTGCGCCTAATGGAATTACAAAGCCAACATTGACTACCATATCGTGAAATTCATCCGTGGCGCGTCCAAACGTAGTGTCAAAATTATTATTGTAGCGATAACGCACGTCGCTGCGTAACAGTAAATTATCATGTACTTCGTAAGTGAAGCCGGCACCTGCTTCACCAATAAACGAAGCCGCTTCAGTCCCATTCACACGTGTAGTCATGCCGCCTATGCCTATCACTGTGTAAGGTGCAAAGGCTTTGCGAGAGAAGAAATACTGCGCATCTGCCGTCGCACCAGCTAATTGCCACTCATTACCTAAAGCACCTGGCTTTTTATCAAAGCCTTGA
>Ga0265593_1000193_pt1 | contig 38890 bp, 41 predicted proteins | sample saktaG_8_FD_190136 | JGI IMG/M metagenome (GOLD analysis project Ga0265593, IMG submission 190136) | Saline water microbial communities from Sakinaw Lake, British Columbia, Canada - sak_2011_5_24_36m | ecosystem: Environmental > Aquatic > Non-marine Saline and Alkaline > Saline ... | reverse complement strand
GAGTGTTACGTTGCATGTTTCCTTTGAGCTACGGAAGCTAGCCGTAGTATCATATCATGCGTGCCCTCACTGCAGAGACTGGAATGTAGTGACCGATTACGTCGGTCAGGCGGATGGTTTGGAAACTCTCTAAAACGAGTCACATATTCTTTGGCGTGATTTCCGATGCCGCATTTATGGTTGATTAAGACTTATTTCCACCACAAAGTTTTTTACTTTATCCAAGTAAGTTGTTTTGCCGCACGTGTGGCCGCGGTGTAACGCCAGCGATTGGGTGGTGTTCCAAACGCTTCGTCCACCACGGCCACGTTATTCCACTCGCTGCCTTGGGACTTATGACAGGTAATGGCGTAAGCGAAATCAAACCAACAAACATTTCGTGGTTTGTGGTAGGATGGGGTTGATTGGTCGAAGAAGAACTCCCGCCAGAACGGATACCACTGACGAAAGCCCTCGTAGTTTTCTAGTTCGATACAAAGTTCACCGGAGTATTCATCTTCTTTGAGGTTATCGTCGGTGACGGTGAACATCTCGCCGTTGAAAATACCGTGTTGGTAGTCGTTCTTAAGACAGATGAGTTTATCTCCGACGGTTGGAAGTGCGGTCTTGCTGATCTTAAAAGTTTGATTGAACTTGTTCCGCGTCATGTTCTTACCGACGATGATTTGATCGAAGGCCATCCATTCCGAGCGACGGACTGAAGACAAAAGACGGAAGGCAAGATTTTGAATACCAGGGTGTGGCGGATGTTTATGACTGGTGTTTCGATACACCTGCGGATGAACAATACTAGTCCTTAACGCTGTGGCAAAGCGGATAATGTCTGATGCTTCCGCCGTGCGATGGATCTGGGTTAGAACAAGATCGGGCTGGTGCATGAGCTTGGCGTCGTCACCTACTGGTTCAAGCTGTGCGGGATCACCGATGAACAAGGTTGGTTTGTCGAACGATTTGATATCGTTGTATAGATCGACAGAAATCATACTGGCTTCGTCAATGATAAAGTAGTCTGCTTCCACGAAATGCTTAAGACGAAATACACAGTTCTTATCGTCCTCCAACTCGTATAATTGACGGTGGATTGTAGTTGCAGAAACACCTTTATTGGTCAGGACGTTTGCTGCCTTGCCCGTGGGCGCCATGACGAAGACGCGTTTAAAGCCGCGGGTTGTGAGCCGCTCTACGGTCTCGGCGATAAGCGTGGTTTTGCCCGTTCCGGCGTAACCACCGACGCGGCAGTCTTCCTTGCGTTCGTGTAATTTCACGACAGCAAGACCAACGGCCGCTTCTTGTTGTGAGGTTAGGATTACACTCATGATCTTAGGAGTTCTGGATCGTGGTGCGGAGATCTTGAAGTTCGTTGTCCAGTTCGGCGACGCGGTTAATAACAGCTTTGGCATATTGTTCTCTTGCCTTGTCTTTAGTCGAACAAATGATATACTCTCTGAGCTGTGCGAACAGCTCGCTAATATCCAATTTAAATTTAAGACGTTCTTTTTGATTCGTCTCATGCCAACCTTCCAAGACAACAGAAGATTGAACGTGTGGAATGGTTTGGATTGTTCTTAACGATTTTTGAATCGCCGAAGTCACCTCGTCCTTTTGCTGTTTATCGGCGAGTTCGGTTAATCTTGTTATCAAGTGTTGTGATATTTCAGTGTTCATTGTGGTGTTGGTTAGCTGGGCGAAAAGTTGAGAGATGGAAAGCTGATGCAGCTGTGGTCAAGACAACTTCCCGGTCGCGTCATGACCTAGCTCCGGGACCCCGCGCTTGGGGGCGCATACTTTCCATCTCTCACTGGAAAAGCCACTGAACCTTGACGATCCAGTGGCTCTGCTATGACAATGCCGTTACACGGCGAATCTTTCCAGTGCGCTTACAGCAGCGCGCCTTGACGTTCGGCTTCGACGCGTGCGCGTTCGACCTTGAGACCAGCAGCAAGCTGTTCCGCGGTGAACTCGCCATTCTCTTCGGTCGCCACTTCGAGGCCAGGGTTGCGGGCTTCGAGGTTTGCCTTGATGCGCTCGAAACTCGACTTGCCGAGCTTGATCGCTTCGAGCAGGGACTTGGCGTCGCGCAGGTCGACTTGGTTGAAGTCCTTGTTACCGCCGCGTGTGCCGGAGACATCATAACCAACTTCATCGGCCGTTGCTTGGAAGAGCTTCGTCTGGGCCGCGAGGTCCAAACTCAGGGCGGCGAAACCACGGTCGATCCACTTGGTGTCGATCGGCTTGTAGGTTTCCTCACCCTTCTCATCCGTGCTGGCGACGTCGCGCTTGAAGCCCAACTTGACGAGTTCGGCACCCACCTTCTGGCGGATCTTGCCGAGAATCGTGTGAGCCACGTCGTAGTTGATCGCCTTGTCGAGGACGGCACCTTCGCGTCCATGGATGCCGTCGAATTCCGTGATAGTTTCTGGGACTTCGATGACGAATTGCACTTTACCTACCTTAGTCACTTGTTTCTTCATACTGTTGTTGTTTATTGTTGTTGTCAAACACGAGATTTGAAGTAGAGCAGTCTTTTAATTATAGCTTCCTTCCCTCTCGCTACCCGCACTATACCAGCGACTCCCAGAAAAACAAGGAGTCATTTGCAAAAAATGAAGTTAATTCAAACCCTTTTCGACTAGCTTTCATCGGAGTATTGCTCCTTTCTAGTCGAGTCGAGCGTTGGCGATACTCGATTCGCCTTCATGCGATGATTCCAGTAGAGCTGAAGTGTCAGCATGGCAGGAACTTTCTGCGTTGCTGCATCCCAGACCATTTGATGATACTCATTTCGCTCCGGTCGTGGCCAAGGCTGCTGATGGAACAAAAGTTGAATCCGCTTTGTGCCTACATTCATCCACTGGATGTGGGCGATTTCGGGGAAGATCCTTTCTGTCGCCGGTATATCCTCAAACCGTAAACCCAGAGAAGCAAGATAGGCATGGTAGAAGTTACGTTTAAATTGTGGATTTGGGTGCATTTTGAATCCAGTTAAAGTCAAAGACCTGTGGGAAGAACTCACGTTGGAAGGTTTTGCCGTCTTTATAATCATCGACATACACCCGACCCGAAGAACTTCCGCTTGGCGGTCGTCCTCCAACTACACACCATTCCTCATCGTGGCAGTCTTTATAAAACGCGTCAACTAGAACGGGTGTTCCGTCCTCTTGACGAAGCGTCCAGCCATCTTTTGAAACCCAACAGGATTTCAGACTTTCTAATTTCTGTTTATTTGTCTTTTTCATCTTCGTGTGGTTTAGGATTATATCAGGTCCATGACTAAACTTGACATGGTCTTCTCGCGTTTCGGAGACTTGTTAACTGAGTTAACCGTCTTAATTTCTTTGATCTCACTCAAGGACGAATAGGCGACTTCGTGCTTGCGCTTGACGCCTTCGAGCGCGGTGACTTCAAAGATCGCATGGACTCCATCGGTAGCGAGGACGTGGCCATTGCCGTATTTCCAATGCGTCATGAATGGAGTGTGAAGCTCACGACGCCACGGGCCGTATGGACGACAGAGACGAATCCAAGCGTCGGACGGCTTCGCTTTGGGTTTTTTACGGTGGGCCAGGTGACCAATCGCCGGGCCGATTATATTGCCTTGCTGGTCCATCGGCCACCAGCCACAGTTCCAACGCCAAAGTTTTCCGCCGGACGTGACTGTGTAGCTGAGGAAATGCTCGCATGGGGTTTCATCTCGGATCGGCTGGTTGGCCTTGCGATTGGAGACTTCAACCTTGTGCGCGTCGCACTCGTGAAGGTAGTCTTGTAAAAGATCTCGATACATCTTGCGACGTTCGTCGGTCGACGTGCGAGGGTTGTCGTATTTGTCGAGTGCGTGTGTGCTCATACCATTGCAAGTAAGGGATGATTTTGAAGAATCCATGACTCAATCTTGAGAAATGGGACACGTTGTTTGATAATCTGGTGATAGATCCCGAGATACTTGAGACAAGTAATCAATGCGGGATCTAGGGTGCCGGGTTCACGAAGACTTTCAAGATAAGCGTCTTCCTCCGGTGTGATGTTTCCTTTCTCAAGCCATACTCTACGGAATATAGATTGAACCTTGCGGCAAGCTTCTGGTTTATATGTTTTCATAGCATTTGTTGTTTACATTTCTCATCAGGTCCAGCAACTGGCTGGACGACGCCTCACGGCGTTTCGTTCTTGGTTTAGAATGTCCAGGTAGGGATTTCATATTTTTTAGTCCACTCGGGTTTCTTAAGACCCTCGGGCGAAATAATTGCGCGGTCGTCTGCGTCCTCGCACGAGCGGGTGCAGGCTGCGAGGAATGCTAACGCGAGGAGTAATGCGGCTAGGAATAGATTTATTTTCATTTACTTGCACACGGCCCTCGAGTTGGTGTTATTGATGATGAATATCGCATCCACGAATGCCTGTGCTGCTTTATAATGCAGCTCGCGCGGAAACTTTTTCGTTGTTTTGTTAACCGGCCCGACCAAGACTTCAAACCCTTTCGGGTTGTAATCCGGGTGCCGGATCTCCGCGTATAAAATCCGCTCATCGTGCAGATCTGCGTATCCGATGACGTTCTCACCCAGCTTGACGATAACCGTCGCGGTGGGCTGACCGGGCAATGCCCCGCCAGAATAGACGTGTTTTTTGATATACATTATTCGTTTCATAGCTAACTTCCTATCTATATAAACTCCCAGCACCCCTGGGTCGGGAGCTGAACTGAGTCGAGACTCACTTAAGTCCCCCGCTCCCTCCAGCTGCCTACCATTTTACCGCAGACTCCAAATAATACAAGTAAACTCCTTCACAATCTCGCGACTCCTCTTCGCTCTCGTCTGTTAAGCCAGTTAACGCGTCTTGGTCGTTAACGCGTCTTGGTCGTTAACGCGTCTTGGTCGTTAACGCGTCTTGGTCGTTAACGCGTCCTCGTTGTCTTAAGGTTCTGGTGTGGGTAAGGACATATGCGGGCTCCGTGCCAACCCCGGCCAGGGACAAACTCACGCGGAGACTCGCACCACATGCCGGGTAGAATAATAGTCAGTCGGCCTTCGTATCCCGACAGTCACCCTCGAACGTAGTCGTAACTACCCCCCCCCTCTCTGTGCTCTCGTCTTCTATTCTTATAAATACATATATATAAATTTCACCATACATGGGGGAGAGACACAGGGTGGGTAGACGGGAGTGAGGGAAGGTTATTTGGTGACACACACACCCCCCCCCCCTCCGATACTACCTTGGAGACCGACCCACCGGCCTAGTCTCCCGACTGACTTCTATTCTACGCTGCGGCGGGCCTGCGTCCATTAAGCTAGTTAACGAGTGTTTAGCCCGCGGCACGGTGCCACAAACGGGCCAAGATAGGAGAATGACGTGTCACGTCTCAGCGATGTGTGTAGACTCGACTCCATTCGTCTCTGGGCGATGTTCGAACCGGCGGCTTGTTTCGTCTCTGTTTACTACCGGGACCTAAACTAATCCTGGGACGCAGGACACATCCCGGGACTTCACCGTGCAAGTCACGACCTCTTATCGCTGTGTAGACTCGGGCCGTAGGCACCACTCATCACATCTAGACGAGTCTGGGCGCTGTGTCTAGACTCCGCCCGGGTGGTGACCCTGTGCGCTGTGTCGACTGGGGGGGTAGGGGGGGACGCAGGGATGGGCGAAGGACAGGCAAAGCCGGAATGGGACAAGGGCCGAAAAAACCCACCCCCGGCACGGTGGCCAAGGGCGGGTGGTTTTTGCACGTTAATGACTCATGTCCCGTAGGTCTAGGAAGCCTAAACCCTGCGTTTGCTCGTCAGCATCGTTTGTCATAGCACCCAGAAAGGGCGTGCACCCTAATGGATGCACACCCGATTCTTGGTTAGTTGTTTTGCGGCCAACCGTTCTCACAAGCCAACTCAAAGCTGGCGTATAACGGTTTCAGTATTGCAAACTCAATCAACTGAACTAAATCAGCCAAAAGGTTTGCGAATAATGTAGTTTCCTCATCGCAATCGGCAAGATAACCCTTGTCGTATAACGTGAGCCAGAGCAACAATTGCATGTTTTTCATAGCACGGGAAAAGGGAGGGGAAGCTTGTGCCTCCCCACCCTATTCTAGGTTAGTCGTTAAACAATATCGGCTTTTTTCTGCTGTGCAATCCAGAGCCGTTTCTGCCGCATGAACTCTTGGATATCTTCTAGTTCATGCCCGTTAAGCGCAATGCCATACTTCTTAATGGCAAAGGCCTCGATTACTGGCCAATCTTCGATTTTTGCAAGGTCTCCCCCACGATCTTTAATCCAACGGGCTGCGTCTTTCTTATCCGCGGCCGTCATGCCTTGTGCCTCCTCTCCTTGGAAGTTCACTGACAGAATAGTTTCGCAGAAAAGATTCAACGAAACAATGTTACTGTCACCCAACTTCTTTCGGAGTGTTTCACGTGCCGAGCTGCCCCGGTAAACAATGAAACTAAACACAATCTTAATCACTTGGATCAGATTGGCTGTGTCCAGCAATAGCCAAGTTCTAAATGCCTTAGCTGATGCTGATAACCGGAACTCCTTGTCATCGGAATTCCGCGAACAAATCACAAGGTCTGCATCGACCGCAATCTCTTGCGCTTGCTTGCTTACTTGTGTGCTATCGTGGATTTGAACCACGCCTGTAATGCGTTGACTCGCCAGTGCTCTTTTCATAGCATCCATTAGGGGAGAATCGTTATTTTTCCGGACCACCCTTGCCCTCTGCCCCTTGGCGTGCGAGCACATAACGCCCCCTCACCAAAATCACACTTTCCCTTTTTCGTCCACAGTGGCCAAAAGACCATTAAGCCAGTTCTAAGACCATTAAGCCAGTTAACGAGTTTCGCGGAGGGAGAGGACAGGGAGGATAAATTGCACAGGAAAGAAAATCCGCACAAGTGGTATACTTAAAATTAAAAAATTTAAGCGAAAAGAATCACTTGACATTCCGAAGACTTGTGCTATATTAGTCCCATGCGCCAGCGGATCGAGCCACCTTTGCCAATAGCCCCACCCGAAGTCAAATGAGTATTGTCTTACGAGCAATTGACGAGGATCCTGTAAGTCCAACTAAGCCTTGGCAACGGCTAGCTTGTCTGTTGTATTCGAACGGGACCCCGTTACACGATGTGGCGAAAGAAGTCGGAGTCGATGTGACGCTGGTTTCTTTATTTGTGACCTCAAGCAAGGGTGTTCAAATCCTTAAAGCATTGGTCACTGAAAACCCAGACCGGATGGCCAATATTGTCGAGGCCACGGTCGTTGACTCTCTCCTGCGGCTGGTTCGAATTCGCGATGCGGGAAAATCCGAATCGACACAACTAGCAGCCGCAGGACAACTTCTTGATCGGTTCTATCCAAAGACCAAAGCCACAGACCCGCCGAAGAAGGGTGGTTCCGTTGGTGACTTTGTTAATCTCCAAGATGAGATTGCACGTCTACGGGCAGAAGTTCTTATGCGCTAAGTCTATTAACTAAGTTAACCAGTATAAACAAAATGGAAATTACAGACATCAAAGGAATTGTGGTTGAAACCGGAACACAACAATGTTCACAACCACGTTTGATTACGATTGATACTCTTCTTGCTTTGTTAAACGTTTCGTCAACGTTTCCCGGGACACCCGTAAATTCGGTTGGCAGCACGGCAACGCTAGGTGTTGATGATAGTGAAATTACATATTTGTGTGATTACGAAAAAAATGGTTATACGTTTAATCATACCGTTGATGCAGAACTGGAAACTGCATATGTTGAAGTGAACAATACAACTTTAACCTTGTATGCAACCGAAACACTTACTGTTGCGGAAGCAATTTTACTAATCAATGACGTTACCGCAGATGTGTGGATTGCAACTACACAAGGAAATGGAACGGGTTTAATCACAGAAGGAACTGTGGTTTCTTCTGGTGGTGTCCAAGGAACACCAGGAATTCTTGGTCGTTTAGCAATTAACGACACGGATGATGTTTATATGGCCTTTACACACGATCCAACCACAACGCAAGATGATTGGAGAAAAATCTTGCCTGTTACGCCATGATTCCCGGACTTGTCAGTTTAACCGTGTATAAAGGCGCACAGTATGACGAACTTTTCGTCTTTACTGTGCCGTTAACTGGCGTTCCACTGGACATTTCCGGCCGGGAATTCACAATTCAAGCCAAACACGCACAAACAAAGGAAGTTATAGCCGAGTTTGTTGCAGAACACGTGGATGCGAATAATGATCCACTGGATACTAACGTGATTCGGGTCACTTTAGATCATGAAGTGACCGCGGAACTGGAAATTGGTGTTCCGGCGGGTTGGGGTATTCGAGATGATCTTTATAATTATTACGCGCAAGGTAAATTCTACGTAGCAGAAATGATTCCAGATGCATGACGTGCAAATAGCTGTTGGAACTGCGCCAGTGGGCATTCAAGTCGGAAGTTCTCCTGTTCAAATTAGTCCTCAGGCTGCTCCTGGAAAATCTGCACCGTATTACCTACGGCGCTCGATGTGCGTTCAGGGCACTTTTCGTGCACTATGGATTACCGGTGGTCTTCTTAAGCTCCTTGACATGACCCGCATGTCAGCAACCTTTCCTGCTGGAATCACCATTCATTCTTGGTATATGGATAGTTTTGCGTTAGATCCAAATCCTGAACTTGACGCGGATTTGTGTTCTTGCACTTCGCCCGGGAATGGTGCGATGCCCGGTGCTGGTGTTGCGGTGTTGGCTACATTAGACACCAATCAAGGTAACAGTAAAGGCGAAAACCTGAATATAGTTGTTCCTGCAGGTAAAGTGATTTATTTAAGGATTAATGCAGATCCAGTAGTTGCCGCGACTATTTGGTCTTTGGTTATTAATTACACCTCCAACGCAGCATAACACATGGCCGCCGGATTTTTTGCAAGAGCAGAAGGGGGTAATTGGAGTGATCCGAATACTTGGTCCACTACGTCATCGGCTGGGCCAGCTAATACGGGTGGCCTTGCTCCGGGTTCCGGAAACAATGCTACATTGGACGCAGGTTCAGGTCCAGTCACGGTAGACACCACTTCGTGTATATGTTCCTCACTAATAATGCCGAACTATGCAAACACCCTGAATTGTGCTTCCGGCAATGTGTTGAACCCACATGCGTCTGTGACATTGGGCGGAACAATTACAGGCAAGGGAACGTTGATAATTGGAAACTCCACAACTACCAGCACCATCACGCCCAACGACAAAATATGGCCCGGTTCAGTTACATTAACCGGAACTGGCACCAAAACACTTGCTGCGGCCTTTACTGTTACTGGTGGATTAACAGTTACTGGAACGTGCTCATTAACTGGTGCTTATACTCTTTATTGTTCCAGTTTAGCACTCACTAGTGGCTCCTTGACGGGCGGAACGGCTATCATTGAAACCAATGGTGTGGTGACAACCAATAGCGCGTATTGTATTGCCAACGCTTTACGTTTAACCTCTGGTGCATCGCTTAAAGGCCCTGTAAATTATGGCGGAACTGCCGGGAATACACTTTATTTTGTAAACGCCGTTACAACGACAGGTTCCACGTTAAACATTCGTGGTTCATGCACTTTAAACCTTAGTAATGCTGCGTTAAATCGTTTAACTATAATTGCAACTTCAACCATGGCGTTGTCTTCAGCACTTACAATTAACGGTATATTAACAACTTCAGCTGCAGCTACCTTCTCTGGTGCTTATGCAATAACCTGTACTGGTGGAATTAATGACGGTTTTGGACTAACCACAGCAAACGTTTTAAATATTTCTGGTGGTTCAGTAACCTCTAGTGGTGGACTAACGGCACTAACTATTAATATTTACGGAACGACAACGCTTGGCTCGATCCGAATCGGAAATAACACTTCTGTCATTGCTGCTGGTGCCAATATTACAGTAACTGCTGATACAACTTTAACTTTAGCTGGAACGATTACACTTAATACCGGTTCTTACATTTTATGGCAAAACGTATCCGGCACGGCAACGGTATCTCTAGGTGCTGATTTACGCGTCGTTGGTGCATTTACTGGAACGGGCGCGCTTACTTTTGATGGTGCCTTTGTTGTTCGTTCTTCTGGTGGGTTTACTGGAACTGGAACAATTCTTGGCTCAGCTACTTTACAACTTACTGGTGGCACTGTTGCTTCTACGTGGGGTGGGTTTGGAATAAGCACTAACTTTGCTGGTGGAACAATTACAATCCAAGACACGTTTAAAATCGTAACTGGTGGAAAAACGTTTAACTATGTATCTGGAAGTGTTGAAGGTCCTGATATTTCAACACCACCAAATTTACAATTGACGACTTCACAGTCTTTGTCTGTTGCTGCAATTTCTTGGGGAGTTATTTCCAACACAGGTGCTGTTGCAGATTGCACCGTAGAAACCGAGTTATTAAATTGCATAGCTGTTGTGTCTTGTGCAACCGGTTTTAATTTAAGTTTTAATGGAACACCAATATGACCATTAATGCCCAAGCTGTGTTGGTTCTTCCCGGTTGTCGAATGTCGTTTACGTCAGGTGACGTTTTAAACGTTATAAATTCTTTGTACTTAATGGGATATCAGACTTCTGGTGGTAATATATCAGCATTTTTAAGTGGTGCGTCTGGAAGCCCACTTACTTTAAACTACACCGGTCTTGCTCAAAATGCCTTCATAAGTGGAGCACAATTTGCCTACGTGAATTCAGTTTGTCCGCTTTTTTCTTACATTCCAATGGGCATTACTGCAAGCACCAACATCCTTTCTATGTCACAAAACGATTTTGCTAACTGGATTTCCATTTCCGAACACTAAACCTAATGACAACACCCACAAGAAACCAATTAGAAGCGGCAGCAAAGGATAATAGTATGTCCGGTTTGATTGTTAAATTGATTGATAAATTTGGACCTTGGGTATTCTCCTGGGTGGCGTTAGGTTTTCTTTGGGTCAGTTACGAGCAGAAAAATAAGGATGTTTCTACGTTGGCCAATAGTGTAATAACTTTAATGGTTGCCACTAATCAATCAATTTCTAACTTAACCAAAACAATCGACGAAGGCCACGAAAAAGTTAACAACATGTCTCCAGTCGTTGAATCTTTACTAGACGCCGTTAAAGCAAACGGTAAACAAATTGATACTACTAGTATTACTACCAGTGAAAACAACAAACTCCTCCATGAATTAAACGCCCGTGTCAAGGGCCAATCAACAACACAATGAAAGCAACACCGTTATATCTAATCCTCGCATGTGCAGCCTTGCTTGCAAGCTGTGCCACAACAACTACGACCATCACCGATCCAGACGGGCGTATCACTAAGATCGAATCTAAAGGTCCAGATGCAGCTTCAATCACAGCTGCGGCTTCTGCACTCGAAGTCATTGCACCACTCATTCGCCCCACAAAATAAATGGACAACATCCTTTCAAAGCTAGTTTATATTTTCGTTTGTGTCCTCCTTGCATGGCTACTATTCGTCACGATTCGGCTTTGTCAGGGCGCTACCGTAACCGTAACGTGGGACGTAAACCCACCGTCTGATCAAGTCACCAACTACGAGGTGAAGGTGATAGAAGTTTTCGGAATGGCTTCGTCTAGTTACGTTGTCGAACCAAACCGTGCAACTATCACCAACCTCGTAGTTGGTAAACAATACCTTTTCTCTGTCCGTGCTAAAAACGCACTTCTTTGGTCAGACTTCTCAGAGGATCTTGTAGTGATTCCTCAGGTGAAACACACCATTCAATTTTCCGTTGATCTTTTTAACTGGTCCGATATCAAAACTGTAACCGGGCCACGTGGTTTTGTCAGAATCAAATCTGAATACTAATATGAATCAAGTTGCTTTATGTGTAGGCCATTCACGCACGGTTGGTAACACAATCGAAGGTGGTGCAACTGCCTGGGACAACCACGAAAACGAATGGCATTTTAACTGCCGTTTAGTTGCTTTGGTTCAAGCTGAACTCAAACAGCACAAAATCGCTTCAGTTATTTACAGTCTCTACCGTGGCGCCACCTACTTTGAAGCGCAGAAATGGTTGGCCGAACAAATCAAACAATCTGATTGCAACTCAGCAATCGAGTTTCACTTCAACTCGGCTGGTCCACTTGCCCACGGGCACGAGGTCCTTTGTTGGCATAATTCAGTCAAAGGACTCAAACTCGCTAAGATTGAGGAAGAAGAACTCAAGCACCACTTTAACACTCCCGCACGTGGAGTAAAACAAATCACCTCCAAATCCGAACGTGGTGCACCATTTCTTTATCTCACACACTGTCCTGCTATTATCCTTGAACCTTTCTTCGGCTCATCACAAGAAGATTGGAAAGCTGTGGCCGAGAAGGAAGTTACCCTGGCCGAAGTAATTGCAGGAGGAATTGAAGTCTATTACAATGCCTGAGAGACCAAAAAAAGCTTTCTATGCTAAAGGTGGAAAATTACCTCCTACACTGCAACGTGTTTATGAACGTTTTTTAGATTCAGAAGCATCCGGTTCACCAACTAAAGTTTCCTTTAAAGAAATGGTAGAACCATATTATGGGGATCAATATCAAGTTGAAGTTGACAAAGCTAACGCATACCTAAATAAAGTTTTTCCTCTTTCTAAAACCAGAAAAGGTGAATTTAACACGGGATCTTTTAGTCGTGAAAACACAACAAAGAAAAAGTTTTTTGCTGACGGTGAAATGTTGCGGAATCCGCCTGCAATTCCAGTGAAATTAAAAGCACACACAACAAGTGGATCTCCAACGCCTTATCATTACACAACAACACAACTACCACCAAACGAGTTTATCCAATATGGAAATCCATCACAGCAAAAAGAATATGCTAAGACCGGATATAGTCTTTTTAAAGATGAACTTGATACACCAACGGGTGGTTTTATGTCTGGAATTGAACACGAGGTTGGGCACTCCGCTTTTCCAGCAATGTCTTTTCTAGTTGATTCTGATCTTGCTTATACAAATGAATTTAAAGGAAGGGATCTTGAAGATGCGTATATAGCAAAAAGCGCAGAATTACCTAATGCTTTAGGTCGGTTAACTCGTGAACATTATTCTCTTACTGGAAAACGCATAAACAACGAAACCTTACAGGAGTTGTTTAAATCAATTAAAAATGATGAAATAGATCCAGAAAATAAATATTCACCAGAATCACAACGAACACTTCGCGTACTTCAAAAATCTTTTAATAAAGTGGATAAAGGTGATCTGTATCGTGCAGCTGTAAACATTCTTCCAGGTCTTGTTGGCTTAACCAAAAACTATCCAATTTCTTAATGTCTATTAATCCAGTTAACGAGTCCGTAGAAACTAAAGATGATTCTTTGGTTGTGGAAGCATTGCGTGTAAAGGCGTCTCATGAAGCCATGCGTAACGACATGGTAGAGCTTCGTCGGTTGCAGAGATTGGTTAAACTTAAACGGAATTACGGATTGCTCTTTTATGAACCTTTTGGAAAGCAAGATCAATTTCACGCGGCCGGTGCTAAGAAACGTCGGTATGTCAGAACGGGGAATCGTTTTGGTAAGTCCACCTTGGGCGCTGCTGAAGACGCTGCGTGGGCCATTGGTGAGAGAGTCTGGTACCCAGAAGGGGATCCGCGTCGCACAGCAGGCATACCTAGACGTTCTACTAAAGGTCTTATCATAGTCTCGGACTGGGAAAAGGCGAAAGAAATCTTCACTAATAATGCCGATGGCCAGGCCCAGGGTAAGTTGTTCAAGTTCTTACCTAAAGATTCTCTAGGACGTTGTCCAACTAATAATGCAGGGGTTATTGCTGAAATTAACGTGAAGTCAATCCACGGCGGTTATTCAACGATTTACTTGGATACAGTTAAATCCTTTAAGGCTAACCCAATGGGTCAGGAATCGTCTGACTGGGATTGGATTCATGTGGATGAACCTTGTCCAAAGGAAATGTGGATTGCCAATGCACGGGGTTTAATCGATCGGGATGGATCGGCTTGGTTCACGTGCACTCCAATCTGTGAACCTTGGATCAACGACATGTTTGTGCCACGGGCACAGGCACGGAAAGAAGTTAAGGGTGCGATTGAGTTAGACAAGAATCATTGGATGGTTACAGGGAGTAGTTACGACAATCCTTATAACACCAAAGAGGCTTTGGAAATGTTTGAGAAGGATCTTACGGTTGAAGAAAAACAGTGTCGGATTGGTGGTTTGCCGCTTTCTTTGTCCGGTTTGGTTTATAAGGAATATAATGAAGACATTCACCTTCTCAAAAAGCTTCCATTTGGTTGGCAGGATTGGTTAACACCACCGTCTTCCTATACGTATCGTATTTACATCGATCCACATCCACAAACACCACATGCGGTTCTTTTTGCTGCTACTTGTCCATACGGACCGGTGTTCTATTGGCACGAGATTTACCGTAAATGCTTGATTTCTGATCTGTGTGACATGATCAATGAGGTTATGGTTGGTAAGGAAATTACCAGTGTCCTGTGTGATCCAGCAGCCTTTATTGAGTCACCAATTGATGGTTTGTCTATGGCCGATGTATTCATGGACAATGGCCTTATAGTGGAGAAAGCACCCAAGGATCTGTCACGTGGTGTAATAGAGACCCAAGCGTTCTTGGGCGCGCGGGTGCTTTCTCCACACGGCACTGTGCTTCCTAAGTGTTACTTTTCGCCGCATTTGACTGAAACCCTATGGGAGTTTGATCATTATTACTGGTCTACGCGTAAGGATAAACCAGTGGATAAAGATGACCACATGATGGAAAACCTTTACCGTTCGGTGATTACTGATCACAGTTTTATCACGCAGAACACCGCATATAAAGCCAGTGATTTCAAATCAAATCGTAAATTTAACCGCTCGTTAAAATGCTAACGGATCAAGTAAAAGCTGAATTAAACCAAGACCAACCAACGGACTTTCACGTCAAGTTGTTGGAACATGTGTTGATGCTGGTGGATATGTCACGTAGCCACATGAAGAATTACTATGCAGAATGGGATGCTGCACAGAATGCTTATAAGGCTTATCAGAATCTGGACAAAGAAGACCGCAAAGCCATTCTTGATGGCACGCCAACAAAACAACGCGTGCCTATGGTGTATGCAAAAGTCCAAACGTTCAAGGCTTTTGTATTGTCTCTTTTCTTTCAACGTCCTCGCTTTTATGAACTTGATCCTGTGGGCGTAGAAGATCAGGACTATAAAGAATTAGCCGAAGTTCTCGTTGACAGGGACTTGAAACTTAACACTTGGTTCAACGTCGCCAATCGTTGGGCAGGAAACTTGGCTAAGTTTGGACTCGGGATCTTAAAGCATTCATGGGAAGAAGAGTTTGCTTATTTGAATATTACCACAGAAACCCCGCCACTTTCTTTCTTCGGTGTTGTTTTAGGGAAGCCGTCTAAGGTCACGACTTTGACTAAAGTTCCCAAACGTTTGGGAAATAAGATCACTACTATTTCGCCGTATAACTTCCTACCAGACGTTCGCTTTCCGTTGGTTGAGTTTGAACAAGGTGAGTTTTGTGCTGATGAAACTGACATCGCCAAGAACAAACTTCATCAGTTGGAAGCTGAAGGCATGTGTGCTGGTGTGAAGAACATTCAAGTTTTGTCTACAGAACGCAGTGCTTGGAGAATTCGCAACCGTGGCAATATCTTTTCCAAGATCGATTACCAAAATCCTTCCAGAACTCAGAACTTAGTTCGTTGCACCGAAGTGCAAATTAAGATTGTTCCTAAGAATTTTCTTCTTGCCGACGGGCAACCATTAGGTCAAGAATCCTATCCGGTTAAATACCTACTTTGGATCGCCAACGACTCCCGTATCATTCGTTTGGAATCCATGAACTATCTTCATGATTGCTTCACATGGGATCTTGCTCAATACGATGAAGAAAGTGATACGTTCTTGTCCACTTCGCTTCCGCAACTAATCACACCTTTACAAGACACGGCCGACTGGTTCTTCAATTCTCGAGTATCCAATGTCGCCCAGAACCTCGAAGATAAATTAATTGTGGACCCGGTCGGTGTTGACATGGATTCAATTAAGAATCGGGGCCGCGTCATTCTTCTAAAGAAAGGTGCCTCACGCGCAGGTGTGGATAAGTTCATCAAACAACTTGACGTCCGTGATGTCACTAACCGACACATGGAGGATGTGGGTCAGATTGGTCAAATGGTTAATAGTGTTTCCGGTATGACCGAGAACCTTTCAGGTAATTACCACACTGGTCGCCGGTCTGCTGCCGAGTCACGGGTGGTTACACAAGGTGCCAGTGCACGGCCGAAGCTTATTGCACAGTCTGCTTGGGGTGCTTGTCTTGCTCCGTTTGGACAGAAGATTTTAACTAACCTTCGCCAGGGTTTAACCCCCGAAATGATTATTAAATATGCAGGTCAACAGTGGGCAGCACCAGAAAAACAACAAGCAATTCAACTATTTTCGTCTACTCCGCAAGATCTTCTTTGTGCTTGTGATCTTTTTGTGTATGAAGGCACGTTGGAAAGTGAAAAGAATTACCTTGCTCAACAACTAATGGAACTTGCACAGCAGGTTTTACAACTCGGCCCAACCGGGTTGCTTCAACTAAACATCTCACCAAAACTCTTGTTCGAGAAGATCTACGAACTTCTTGGTGTTGGTTCACTTTCCGCTTATGGTCTTGAAAAAGACCCACAGACTCTTCAAAACATTGTGCAACAAATAGCTCAGCAGATGGCTACACAAATGTTTGAACAGCAGCAACAACAGCAGCAACTCCTATCCGCACCATCAAATGGAACTCCGTGAACTAGAATTAGATTTGACCGAATCGTCAACCCTAGAACTGGAACAAGTCAAGCTTGAGATTGAGCAGTTTTTTCAATCTAAAGCTTTTCAATATTTCCATTATGCTTGTGATGCAACCCGAGTGAATCTCATGGATATGATTCTCGGAACTACTCTTCGTGGCATTGAATCCTTATTTACACGTGAATCTCTCATGGGCAGTGCTCAAGAGTGGAAGAACGTAAAAGATGTTTTCCATGAACTCCTCGAAGACATAACAAACGAAATCAAATCAAGAAAGTAATTATATGGCTGACCAAGACAACCAAGGTGCTGAAAATAACACCACCCTAGACCAACCTGCTTTTACAGCAGAAACCATCGCAGCGGCAGTTCAAGCCGGTCTGCAAGCACACCATGCACAAACAGAATCTGCGCCAAAGGAGATGACTCCCGAGGAACGTGCGGAATATCTGCAAGTGTTTGATCCCAATCAAGACGGTTTCGTTGACAACTTTGTCAGCGTGATTACCGATCCTGAAGCCAAGCCCGAAGATCGTGTGAAAGCAATTAGCCATCTGCGTGATGGTATTGCCAACCAATCGATCCGTGGTTCTGAAATTCTCATGCAACGCGAAATTGCGAAACTCCGCGAAGAATTCATGCCGGCTATTCAAGAAGCCGATGTGCGCAACGCAGAAAAGATTTGGAACAAGTTCGCTGTTGCTTACCCCGATCTCAAAGATCAACGTGATCTGGTTGACGCTGTCTCAGTGCAGCTTCAACAACAGGGTTTTAAACCCACGGATCTTTCAGAAGCTTTCTCCCGTGCGGCTACGACAGCAAGGGCCATTGTTGCAAAAGCAACTGGTCAGCCTGCTGTGACTGCTACACCAACGGCGCCGAACACGATGCCCCGGATGACGTCAACAAATACCGCTGGTAGTGGCGGAGGAACGAAACCGCAAGAGCAGGGTAATTCCACGCTTGCGCCGTTCTTCCTTCAACGTCGACGGTAATCTCACACACAAATAGAACATACATATATGTCGTTTACAGCAAATCAAATCCTTGGACTCGTCTCCGGTGCAAATTTCGAGACCGAAGGATGGTATAATCGCACCAATCGTCGTCGCATCTTCCGCGACTTCCCGCAGGGACAGTTTCCCCTCACAGGGTTTCTGTCATTAATGGACACTGAACCTTGTGACAGTTACAAATTCGGCTGGTTCGAAAAACGCATGCCTGATTTGTCCACCACAATTGTGACCCACACCAATGGTGCTTTCTGCGCCGCGCATTCGTCAACGGCAGTGGCAAGTGATTCAACCTTCACCGCTGGCACGGAATACCGTTGCTATCTGTCGGATGTTTCCTTGTTCGCAGTCGGGCAACAAGTCCTGTTCGACGACCTGCCAATCACCGGCGGCGCCTTCGCACCATTGCAAGGTATTGTTACCTCCGTGGTTTCTACCACTTCACCCGGTAGCTACATCCAGTTCCATTGCGTTGAAACGTTGACGAACGTGCTGATGAACGACAACACGATCACCGGGATCCCCAAGGGTCCTAAAGGTCAGAAGGTCCTCATCATGGGCACGGCAAACGTTGAAGGTGGCACGTCCGGCTCAGGTCGTATGTTCCCACCCATCGACGTGGAAAACTACACGCAAATCTTCCGCAATTCGTTCGAGTTCACGGCTACCGGTCTGAAAATTCCGACTGAATTCGATTCGTCTGGTGCTTATGCCGAAGCCGCAGAAGATGCCTTGCGTGAACACATGGTCGAAATGGAACTCGCTTTCCTGTTCGGTTCGAAGGGTGTCCAGTTAATCACCGGCACCGATAGTGTGGCGCGTCCACGTCGCACGACTGGTGGTATTATCTGGTATCTCAAGCAATGGGAAAAAGTCGATTCCATCTATCGTCTTGGCACCGGTGCACCAGCAGTTACCCGTAATGATGATGACCTCAAGCGCATCATCGATCTGACCGGTGCCATCACTGCGGCCAAGTTTGACGAATTTATCGAGCGCGCCTTCCGTTGCACCAATACGAAGACGTTTGAAAAGATCGTCATGTGCGGCAACGGATTCCTCCGCTCCGTCAATAACTATCTGTCCGCGAAGGCTACCCTTTACAAGGAGTTCTCCGTGCAGAAGGTTTACGGCAACGACGTGGTCACTTGGGTGTCTCCTTGGGGAACACTCCACTTCAAATCCCACCCGTTGTTCAATCAACAGTCGATTCTCCGTAACAACGGTTTGATCATCGACATCAATCGTCTCCGTTTCCGCCCGCTGAATGACCGCGACACGACCCTGCTTCCCAACCGGCAAGCAAACGACGTGGACGGCCGTAAGGACGAGTGGCTGACTGAGGCCGGCTTGGAGACGCAATTCCCCGAGTCCCACATGTATATCCGTAACTTGACCTCGATCACCTAATCCTGATCTTGTTCGGAACAACCGCAACAACAAACAACAAACATAATCATATGTCAGAAGGAGCATCACTACGTCGTAGCGGTCCTGTTGGGGCCGCACCAACCTCGGGTTCGGGCGAAATGTCGCAATCGAAGGCAGTCACGGCAAACACCGTGGCGCACGAATGCGCGGCAGGTAAAGCCCAAACCAACGTCAAAACCAAGGACACCAGTAGCTATTCTTGCCCGGGTGAACTTGGCGCGAAGGGAATGGGCGGAGCCAGCTAACGGCTAAGCCAGTTAACCAGTAATCTAAGCAGAAACGGTAATATGAACACGGTCGGAACTCTAAGCGAAGCCATTAAACGCTTTGTGTATAATAACTCGAATGCTGTTGACACTTTTAAAGCGTCGTCACCAGATACCACGTTTGAGGGATTCCTTGCACAAGCGTGCATGACTGCGATGAATAACGCCCGTGTCTATGCAGAACAGAACGCAAGTTTCAGTTGGCTAGACGTTACCGTTTCTGCTTTATTCCCGGCGAATATGTCGGTGAATTTGAATCGTTTATACCCAGACGATGTTGAGTTTTATGTGCCAGTGGGTGGTGTGGCAGATTGGACAGACAAAGTCCAATATCGGTATGATCGATTGGGTATATTACAAGTCTCGATTCCGTCAATTGTGACGATTCCAGAGTTTTATGAAGAGCAGAGTTATCTGGACTTGAAGAGTCTTACCTTTGCAAATAATGATTTTAATGGCGAATTCATCGTGAATGAGGTGTTACCTAATCGCGCGAAGAATGGTGTTACATGGCATGTGTTTAAACTGTGCTATCGTGACATGGATATAACGGGACCTACGGCGTGGACTGATCCAGTTACGCTTCCAACCATAGCAGCAGTTTTCAATGAGGCCATTCGTATGAACGCAATTACGGCCGCAAGTTTTATCACGGATGATGGCGGTTCGACTCCGGTGGATATTGATACACGTAACTCACAACATATGCGTGATATCTTTCAAAAGGGACGGGGTTTATTGGAGGATAAATCAAATAATCCTACGGTGATTATTGATGGACGTCAACTGCGTTTGAACTATGGGGGTAATGTGGATACCACCATCTCGTTGTCTGGCACACGCTGGATGAAGCCTTATACGTCGGAGGACGACACGGATTTCCTACTCGAACACGGGTTCTCGTTTATGATGTGGCAGAGTATTCTCGAGCTGAACTACATCATGCAGATTTTCGTTCAACGGCAAGAAGGGGTTTTACCACCACCGGAAAACGCGAGGAACGAGGCATGGTCTGGTTTGTTAGTGAATGACGCATTTGCAGGTTCAACATTCTACATTCAATGAGTAAAGCATTAGGTAAAATTAAGGACGTTTTGGAGACCAACTTCAGTGGATCTTTAATTAGTCCTGTTGTTTGTTCTCAGGCTTTTGACGATCGGTTGTTGACGTTAATGGACATTGCGGAATGGACGGTGAGCAATGATTCAAAACTTGTAGAACCTTTACCATTTGGAATGTTCGGTGGGGTTATTGCTACCAGTGCAAACAAGTCAAAACTACGGATAATGACTGCACCGGGATTCCCGGACGCGGTGGCTTTTCCAGAAGTTTGTGTTAAAATGTCAGAAGCCACCGGAGATCTGACAAGCCAGATTGTGTGTCGGAAAGTGGTTCCGGTGGCTGATGCAATTGAGGTTTCCGTTGAAGGTGGTGTGACCATCTGGGAGTGTGAGATTGCTCCGATTGATCAAGTGCATGGATTGCGCACGACGATCAAGACTCCAGTTATTGCTACGAAGCAGGTTTATTCTAAGACCATTGATGATTTTACTCCGCCACGGTTTAAGAGATTACAACCCGTAACGGAAGAATCCCACATCGAACTTGGAACTGCAGTAGAACCGACGTTAGCCACGGGCGAAGAACAACGCGCGGAGGAACAAGTTTCAACCATTTCAAAACGTGTTTCTGTGAGAAAAAGATCCACGGCAGAACTTCCACTTTCTTATGAAGATCAGATTGCTTATGTGGAAGTTACGACTGGTAAGGTAACTGGAACTTTAGACGACGAAGCACTTACAGTTGAAACTGGATTGGATGTGTTAAAGTCTGAAGTTACCCAATTACCCGATGGACGTTATGCACGTGAGTCCGTTAAAGCGGATTTAGTTTTGGGAGCTTGGCCAATCTTAAAAGGAAGCAAGTATTTTCCACTATTAAACAAATCAATTCAATACACTGAACAATTTGTTGACCCTCCTACGTCAGTCACTGGTGATGCTTTGATTGAATATGTTCCAATCAATAAAGATCGAACACTGAAACGTGTTTTGTCAATTCCACCGGATCTTGCTACGTATTATAAGACTACACCAAAAGAAATTCAAATTCCACAACTTCCTCGCGTTCTTACAGGTATTGCAATTGTATGGAATGAAGCCAAAGAAGAAGGGTCGCAAGAGGCTACTTGGAGTGGCGCGTCATCTGGAAAACGAATTGGGCTTTCTTGTAATCTTAATGATATTACGTCTGGTTCGGTTGCAGCTACACCGGAATTGGCTTTAACTTTTGCTAGCACGAGAGTTGGGGTTTTATTTGGTCAAAGTCATTGTTTTTACTTAGCTGGTTCTTTTACCGTTGCCGACGTGCTGACTTACCTTACAACTAAATTAGGGAAAACGGTATCACGGTGGCCGGTTTTCCACCCACAAGCACACACTATTGTTTGCCGCGGGCAGAAGATTGATTGCACTGTGCGTGCGCAACTTGCAAGTCAAAAGCAAGAAGATGGCACCAATTCGAGTGCAGACGTTAATACATCAAAGTCTAGTCAGTTTGGTGTGTCTATGTCAAACAACACAGTTTATATTCCTGAGTGTTTGCACGATCAAATTGACTTTGGCCAGGACGCTGCACGGATAACAGCAATGTCGGTTACGGCTACAGTTTCAATTCCAGCAGAACAATATTTACCAGCAGCAACTATTACTAAAACAGACGGAAGTAGTTTAGATTGTCTTGTTGCACCAAATCTTGTAACTGCAACTACACCTATATCAATTCCAACAACGGGCATCTTTTTAATGGGACTTGGAGTTGAGCAAAGTGATGAATGGGGTTACACCCGAGTCTACGCTGAAACCTTAAACGCAGAAGATCTGTGGGACTAAGATGAGTGAATTTAAGTCATTTGACCAGCGTGTTGCGGAACGAAAAGCCAACAAGGAAAAGGCTGAAAAGTATCGTGAACGCAGGATTCGCTTGATGGGCGAACGTAGCTTACGTGATCAATTACGGATCGAACGTGCAGATCGTGCGGCGATCAAAAGAGGTGAGATTCCTTCTACTAAATTACAGCAGTTGGACGAAGATCGTAAATTTGCGGATCTTGGTATGCGTATTGATGAAGCCAAGAAACGGATTCGTCAACTAATGCCGGAGCAACCCGTCGAGCAACAAGTTGTTACTACACGAACAGGTTTTGAATCTAATCCAATACCCGAAAGTCCCGGACAAAAACCAAGACCAACTTTATTAAATCCGGGTGGCGCCACGTTTGGGTTATACAAATACGGTGCAAATGGTTGGGGTAATATGTATTTTTTAAATGGAATTGCTATTGCTGCAAATGCACCGCTTACAACAGATTTAGTTCCGGATAATACACCAGTCTATGGGATTGGACCTGCTGATGCTACTATGTATACAAGCTTACCTTAATCAATATGAAAACTAGACAACGTCGGGCGGCTTTACGTTCCCCTTATCTCACGGCACCACCGGATCAAGATTCCATGGATATGGAAATGATGAAACAGCTTGGATTGTTTAATGATCCATTGGCTGAACTTGCTGGGTTAGCGCAGATCAACAGTAATATTCAAGAGCCGGGACAACGCCAGCAGCAAATTGATCTCCAGCGTTCGGCACAGGACATTGGGATTAGTCAGTTTGCGCAAACGCAGGACTTGAACAAGTTGAAACTCCAGCAGGACAAAGAGTCCGAGCACATGTTGGACGAACGTTGGACTCGTGATTTTGCTTTGAAGAAAGCACTTGGGGATCAAGAACACGCAGATCGCGTGAGTGCTTTGACCGCTGGATTGGATGAAGCAACGCAACGTTCGATTTTCGGGTTATTCTCGTTAATTCCTGATTTCGCTGCGGCCGGTGTTCAATCCGATCCCAATGCCTTACGTCCATTCTTAGACAAGGTTCGTCCAGGTCTTGGTGGCTTCTTGGGTTTAGCAGCAGACAAAGAAAGTAAAGCAAGAACATCAATCGAGCTTTCTTTGGAACAGGCAAGAAAACGTAAAGGTCTTTAACCCTAACTCACAACTAATATTATGGCTACTACAACTAAAAAACGTCCTTGGGAAGATTTAACCGACACGGAAGTACTCGGAGATATCGCATCTGAATCTGGTCAAAACAAGCGGGCAATGCTTGGTGATATCCTAAAACCGCGGAATAAAATCGCGCAAAGTCCGCAAAATGCACAACGGTCCCACGGGCTTGCTGGATGGTACGAACTAAATCCTCAAGCTCGGCAAGGTGAATCCTACAACAACGAACGTAAACGTTTGAAACTCGAAGCTCAACGTGCGGGTGAATTGGCAGACGCCGATCATCGGGTGGAGTTGGCGAAACGGGAAGCCGAACTTTCTAAATACGCGCCAACGGTGAAGACTGTGATTCCAAAGGGAACTTCGGCGCCCGGAGGTAAAGAACAACCGGGATTGATGAAATTTGCGTGGGACGCAATCAAGCATTTGTCCACACAACTTGGACAAGCGCCACCGATCGTTAAACAACCCAAGGGTAAACCGACGGATGGTCCGTGGGGAGATCCGTTAAAAGATTTGCCTATGGTACAGACACCGACGATACCACCGGCGCCAGATCTTGCTAATCTTACAGCTAAGGATGAATTTAAACCGATTGATACTACTAAGTATCCTCCTGTGCCGGGAATGCCAGAAAGAACGGGGGGTTCTTCCAATTTAAATTTTAAACCAGTTGGACTTCTGCCTAAATCATCTAATCAAGAAGTTCAAACCACACAATATATGTTGTATAAAAGTCGTGGATATACTACACGTCAAGCCGCACAACTTGCTGGTTTACCAATTGATGACTCACCCACGGGTTTAGGCAATTCTGGTCTTTCTACTTTGTACAAAACACTTAATCGTTTCTAATCATACATGGACACCCTAACTCCTGCTTCCCCAGAAGAACTGCAACAAGTCTACGGAAACATCACTGACCGTGATGAGATGTGGAAACAGTTGCAATATGAAAAGGCGAATAATCCAGTCTTTGAAGGATTGGACGAAAAGCAAATTGGTTCTGTAATCAATGAAGCTACAGGAGCACAGCCGGGTTCTCGTTTTGAAGTATTCAATTCACGTTCACGTTGGGTTGATGCATTAGGTTATAAAGTCGCCAAGACCGTCGAAGGTGCGCCGGGTAGCCTAGGTGGGTTGAGTGATCTGGTTTCTGGTCGAAAAATCAGTTACACTCTGGGGGACCTAGGTTCCGACGTTGGCAAGAAGGTTGCTAATACATTTGGTGTCACAGACCCCACAGGTCTGGCCATGTGGGAGAACGCGGGTCGTGGATTGCCCGCCGGTCTCGCAACACTTGCCCTTGGCGCAATACCTTATGTTGGTTTACCAGCAATGGTAGGTGTAGGTTACGGTCGTGCCGTCAATGATGCAAAGATTGCCGGTGCGTCTGGACAAAAAGCATTTGCCGTTGGTGCTATTGACACCGCGGTTAATCTTTTGTTCATGAAAGCCGGTGCACCACTTGCGGATAAAATGGCAGAGAAAGCACTAGGAAAGGTCATGGGCGATAGTGCTGTGCAGTCTCTTGCGGATCTTAGTGGTCTTGTGATCAAACCTGGGTTACACAATACAGGTAAACAAATCAACGGTCGAGCTTTAGTTGAACTTGCAGCAGAGACTGGTAAGATCACCGGAGTTCAAAAGTTTGGTGTTCGTCTTGCGCAAGAAGTAGCAACTGAATCAATCCAAGGTGTTATCGGTTCGGTTGGACAACTTGCCCATGAAGGCATTCTAGATCCTGAAGGGTTAAAGGAACGTATGGCTAATCCCAACTATTGGGCAACAATGGCAGCAACACAAGGTGTGTTCTCTGTTGTGGGAACCACTCTTGGCCGTATTCGTGAACCAAATCCTTTGAAAGCTTATGAACTTGGTGCAGGTGCACAGAAACTAGCGGCAGAAAACGTAGATCGACTGGCTAAAGATCACGCAAACGTAATCGAAACAGCTAAGGAAGAAATCAAAACCGCGTTCGAAGCCAAAGAAGGTGATGATGCTCTCGAACCAATTGTAACTCCAACACCAGAAACTATCATGATGGTTGGTAGTGCTTTGCAAGCGTTAGACCTTATCGGTTTAACTGACAATGCAGCACAAGCAGCCACACGGATGTTAGTTGGAAAAACCCCAGAACAAATCGAAGGTCTTGTTGCTGCGGCGAAGAAATTACCTGTCGTGGGTAAACCCGCTTTACCTTCTGGATTCAACGTGCTTAAATCTCAATTCTCGCACATCGAAGTTGAAACTCCGACTTCAGCTGTTCCGAATCTAGTCTTTACTAGAGAAATGTTTGCGGCTCCATATGAGGACACTTTTAAAACCCTTATCCATCCTGAGCAACAAATCGCGTTTAAGGAAATGTATGATTTCACACACGCAGAATTTCAAAAACAAGTTACAGAACGCACTGTTCATTATCAAGACACAATTACTCCGGAAAAACAACTAAGCTATGGCACGTTTTTAAATCAAACTGGTTTAGCTAAAGCTGCTGAAACGACTAAATCACAAATTCACTTTACTGATTCTAGACAAACTAAAAACTGGTTAACCAAATTCTTTGTCTCACCCTACGATAGTGTCTCCCGTGTCATCATTGGTGATAAAACTATGTTCTATGTCAATTCAAATCACGCTACGCGTGCGAGTGATTTACATGAAATTGGACACGTCTTTGATTATCTTGTGGATGCCGGAGGTTACGGTGAACAACACAAAATCGAATGGACAGCATTAAAAGAAAAGTTCACCTCGAACGACATTCCCTTAATGCGCAATCGCATTCCTGACCAATCCAACATTCTTGGTGCAATGGTAGGTAGTAAGCGTGGACTCGAAGTAACAAATGATGCAGTAACTCCATGGTCACGTAATGATTACTCCGTCGAATCCATTCAACGTTATTATCAAGAACGGGGAGAATGGGCAGCCCAAGCTGTACAAGGATATTTCCTTGGTAACAAAACCAAGTTTAAATCCTTTGTCGAAACCAACTTCCCTAAAATTCACGAACTTTTCATGACCATTGCGCAGTCCATCAAATCAATGGTAGGGCGAAAGAAAGGTAACATCACACGTACGGAACGTGATAGTCTTTGGAACAACGGACAAACCGAAGCAAATAAATTCTTCGAAAGTCTCTTCACTTCCTTCACGAAGAAAAACACCGCCGAAGAAATTCCAATTCTTTTGAAGAAGTATGGATTAGATCAACCAGGTTTTGAACTTCACAAAGAAGCCCTCGTTGCTGCAATCACGGCCCACGAAACACTTGGCACCAAGCCTTTAGTTCTCGACATTCTTAATGGATGGGATAAAGATTTTGATCCCGACGGTTTACAATTACTCGATCAACTGGCGTCTGTTAAGCAGGTTAACGAGTCTGGGTTTATCGGGGATGTGGGAGCGGCTCCGCAGGGAATTAACCTGCCAGCAATCCAACGGTTGATGCAGGTTGATCCGGATAAGGTAAGGGGAATTGCTAAGAGTAATTATACTTTGGAAGGATCAAAGCTTTCGACTAAACGTAAAGGTAAACCGGATGGATTATTTTACGGAACCAAGGTGGAGGATGTGATTGAAAATGGCGGAGTTGCAAATGTAAAGGATTTACCAACTTCTGGGCGGAATATTTTAACCATTAAACATAAAGTTTTGGAGAATACTGGCGATGCTTCTAATGCACCTGGGAATGAGTTACTGCATAGTGGTATTGTTAAATTAGATCAAGATTTATATGATTTGATTCAAGGGAAGTCTGGAATGGAACAACCTTTGGATACTGATTTGCTGGTTGCATTACAGCTAAAACGGGACGGGTATGATGTTGTGCATATGGTTGATCCAGTAGATGACACTAGTGTCGTGTCTATGAATCTGCAACACACAACTGAAAAGCAATTGTTTGATGAGTTAGCCAAACGGCTTTCGCCAACGCATAAGGACGATCCAGGTCTTGAAGCTTTTGCAACTAATTTAATTCAAGTTAAACCTAAAGTATCTCCAGTTGTTCAAGCACACTTGGATATGCTTAAAGATTTACCTGCACGTGGAAGTCGTGCGTTGGCTGCGATTGATTCTGCAATTTCGTTGTGGTATGAACAAGTTATAAAGTCTAAACTCGAGTTTAACCAAAAACAAGCTAAGTCCAAAGGAGTTGCCGCTGAACCAATAGAGAAAACAAGTTATCTCGAGACACAAGAGTATTTGTTTAAAGTTAATGAAGTGGTTCAAAAATGGATTGTAGGTAAATTGGATGGTCAAGAAGGCCGGTATATGTGGGATAAGGGTCCTATGCGGGGAAGTGAATTTGGTGTATACACAGGAGAAAAGTATAATGCACGTGAGGCTGTGGAAATTCGGCAACGAGTGTTGCAAGATGAATTTCCAATTCTTTCCTCCGCTATTCGTAAAATTCCACGTAAGGATTCACCGCAGGAAGAATTTGTTCACGTTAATGGACAAGAAAAAGGTGAAGTCTTAAAGTTTGACACACAAGAAGAAGCACAAGAGTATGCTAAAGTGCAGAACGAAGCGGGAAATAAACCCGGCTGGTATCATATTCCAAAGCGGTTAAGTGTAGCTGGAGACAAATCACTTTCTCCAGAAGCACGCAAGGCAATGGTTGATGCACAACGTGTGACACATGAAGAAAAAGGAACCGGGAAGAAGTTTAAATTTAAGGATCCTACAAAGGTTGAGAAGTGGGGAATTATTACTCGAAAGGGTGAAGATCAAATTGGTGCTACGTATTTTGAAGATGAAATGACCAAGATTGGTCAGCATAACCTTTTTGATGAATTGAGCGATGAGCCCGCTGTTTTGGATACTTTCATCACACAAAGAAAAGAACAGCTAGAAAACGAGAAGTTAGTTTCAGTTGAAAACCACGTCGTGTCTTGGACAAAGCAAATGTTTGCTAAACGTCGGAAGTACGAACAAGCCTTCCCGTTAAAGATGGAGCAGGCATTGACTTGGTTGGAAACTTATAACCGAGAATATCCTGAGTTTAATCAACGCTTGACAAGTGAACTTGGAATTAAGTCCAAGAACACAGAAGATGTTTTACTTGGCTTGATGGATTTGTATAATAAAGATCCACAACGCGTTAAGGATTATCTTAAGTTCAGTCCCTATCCTTTGGTTACAACCTGGAAGAATTGGGTTGAAGTTGTGAAGATGCAACTTGCGGCAGATATTCCGGAGAGTGTTCAGATGTTCTATGCAGGTGAGGTGCCACAGTTACTGAATGATTCAGGAGTATGGGAACGTGGTTTGGATAAAATTGTCCCGGTTAATGATCCAGAGTTCCACGAAGCAATTCCGATTTTACAACACGCTGATGTGGGTGGTTTGTTACGTAAAAACGCAGTGGGTATTACCTATGCGGGTGCCGCACCAAAAACGCTGATTGGTAAAACCATGTCGTGGATTGAAAAACTTCATACACGTTCGTTTGGAGGAGTTCAAAATATTGCAGAGACTATTAAGGAATTTTTACCTTTAGGTAATATTCTTTGCAAAGAAGGTGCGTTTCAAGACTACCATGGATTCAAGGGTATTCAGTGCCTTCGAGGTTCTGGTGAAATGGGAGTCTTACCAGACGGGACTAAGGGTTGGATTACGGCATTTGGGTCTGAGAAACAATCACCGGATACTTATATGGCTATTAATACCAGCCAGAAGATGAAGCCAATTGCCGAGAGAATCATGCGCATGCAGAACGAGGCTGGGGGCGAAAAGTTTTCGGAAATTCTGGCTAACGTAATAACAAAAGATAAACCGACACCAGATGAAGTCAAAGCTCGGGCAGATTTAGCTATTGAGGCTAATAAACTAATTTCAGATAACTTCGATTTGAATAATCCAAAACACCGCGCGGAGTTGGATCAATTGACAGAGTATCTGGAAAGAACTTACGCTTGTCAACGCGAGTTTGCAAATCTACATTACGAGAGTGAAAAAGAAATACATCTTGCCGTAACGTCAAATGCGTTTTTCCGTGGTGTTGATTTCCGAGGAACTCCAGAGCAAGCCAAAGATCTAGCAATGCAGTATCATTCAATTCCTCGTGGTACACCTGAAACTTCATTAGCACAATTAACTTTGTTGACCAAACCCATAGATGCGGGTGGTTTAGGCTTTGAGGATCAACGGGCTTTATCGTTTCAAGCGAAATGGAATGAAGCAGCAGATGCTATAGAATTAATGCGGCAAAAGATGTTGTCTACACCAGGGTTTGTCTCAGAACAAAGACTCCGGCGTTGGCAAGTTTCCTATGCGCAGAATGGTAAAGTTGCTGGTGAAAAACCTGGAACGGGTTTGCGTGACTTTGATACACAAGAAGAAGCTTGGGCGTTCTGGAAGCAGTTGGAGATTGAAGGTAAAGAAAAGAATAAACCAGGAGTTCGTCGTAACACTGGGCAACAACCACTTGACACGCATTTACGTGATGCCAATATTCGTACTGGATCTGATATTCTAGACGAAGTTGTGACTAAAGTTGTCACGGCCAGACAGGAACTTTTAACGTTCATGTTAGAACCGTTAGTTGAAAACGGGACGTTGAATGAAGATCAAATGCGTAGTTTCCTTAAGACTATGTCAGGTATGTCGGAAGACATTAGTGCGGATTCGGTATCTGGACGCCTGAAAGGAATTCTTGGAAAGCATCGGATACTTAAAGCTGGTCGGGAAGATCTGGACATGGCGTATCAGCAAGAAGAAAGTTTCTGGCGTAGTTCAATCAAATACGCACGGAAGATTACTGATTCATGGTGGGAGTTGCATATTAATGATCAACGGCTCGCAGCATATCCTAAAGAGCGTGATATTTTCATTGCGGAGAAGAACGCAATTAGGTATCCAGATGGTAAAGGACAACGAATTGCAAGTAAAGTCGCGTTTAGTTACTTTATTCTTGGGAATATTTCCTCAGCAATGATTGAAGCTTTACAATGGCCTTTATCGTTGAGTCACATTCTTATTGAGGAAGGTGGCGGCATCATTGAGTCTTTTACAGCACCTTCTCGTTTATTTGCAAAAGCCGGACGAGCAAGTATTAAGCGTGTATTAGCTGGAAGTGATGCTTCTATTTGGTCACCGGAAGAATTTAAGTTAATTCGTTACACGGAAGATTCCGGTAGGCTTGGTGTTCGTCCTTTGAATGATATCTCAACCGACGACACTGCTTCCAAGATTCAAGCATCTCGGATGGCGACTAATCCTGGTGCAACGAATGGATTGTTAAAACCAGCAACTTATGCTGAGGCCGCGTTCAAAAGTCTTAATCACTTTTACGCTTTCTTTAGTCGGGTTAATGCAGAGTTATGCTTGGTTGCTGCACATGAACTTGTAATGAAACGCGACTATAAAGGTCGTAAGTTATCTGAGTTGGAATTACAAGAATCGTATGAGAAAGCAATTCGGATTACCAATAAAGCCAACGGATCTTGGGGTCGCACAAATCGTCCTTGGTGGTTCCAGACTAGAAGTCAAACGGGACGCACGGCCGCTCAACTTGCTTGGAGTTTGCAAGGATTTGCTAGTAACTACGTTGCTAATCACTTGAGATTGCTACGGCATAGTTTTACTGGAAAAGATGCTGGATTGTCTAAGGAAGAGGTTACTCGTTCTCGTAAAGCACTAGCCGTGATGACGACATTACAGGTTGCTGGATTAGGTGTTATGGGACACACCCTAGCTGCTGGCTTATCCAAAGCAATGACGGCCACTTTTGGATTTGATCCAGAAACCGAATTAAAAGATTTCCTTGAGGACAAGACACAGCTTGAACCCGAAGACGCCTTGGCGATGTCCGACCTTGTGTCTTATGGTGCGTTCCACGCATTAGGTGTTCCGGTTGACTTCCAATCCCGTATGGCTGTCTCAGGACTTGGTCCGTTGAATGCCTATGATGGTTGGAATGCTTCAAGCTTTGCTGGACCCGTCATGTCTACGTTAGGTAATCTTGTTGATGGCTGGCAAACAATAGCCAAGGGCGATGGGTCTGCAGCGAGTTATATGCGATTCGGCACGGGCTTGTTACCAACTGGAATACAACGTGCCATTCGTATGGAGATGTTTGATGATGGAAAGGTCTTTAACAAGTCTGGACGTTTCATTATGGACCCAACGGTAGGGGAAAAGGTTGCTGGAGCTTTAGGGTTTGGCTCACCTAGGTATAGTGATTACATGAAAGCAAAGACTAAATCCATCGAAGCAAACGTGCGCGATGGTGTTGATAAGTCTCGTGCTGCTGCAACGATTAGGACTGAGTTGAATTTAGGTAATCGCTTTAGGGCAATCCAAATGTTGAATGAAGAAGCGGCAAGACTAAACACAGATCCTAAGACGTTAGCGGATCAAGTCGCAAAACTGGATCTGGTTCAGACTTTTGGCCCGCAAGACACCATTGGTGCTGGCCCACAAGCACAAAGGGCAGCCCGTCTTTATCCAACAGCACTGCCCAAGGCAACGGAGAACGAAAAGAAAACTCGTCAGTTTAGAACTTTATCACAATTAAATCAACTTCCACAAACATGGCGGCGTCAACTACGACAAGCAGACATGCGTGATACGGCAATGCAAATTGCTCCGCATTTAACTCCATCAGCCACCAGAAACCAATTACAGAATCCGCTGTTCAAATCGACGGTCCTTTCTGTGATGAATTCACAAGGAGCATCTCGCACATCGGTGGGCCTGTCAGGATTTGACGTCGGAGCTTTCCAGTAGTCACAAGGAAGTCAAGTGCTTCGTCAATCTCCTTAGCATTACCGTCATTATACATAAGGGCTAACACTTGCTTCTTGGCCATCTGGCCCGCTGGAGCTTCTTCGATACAGTGAAGGACTTTATGAGCGATGTCTGCACCAATGTTACGGCCAGCACCGGCGAAGATACGTCCAATGTCCGGCTCGACCTGGTCCAGCATTTCAATACCTTTAAGCAAATGAGGAAGATCAATTACATTTTCCATCTCGAACTCAGAGACTACCAGTAACATACACACCTTGATCAGGACAACGTCCTTACTCCGCAGCCAGTTCTTATACACGGCGGAATGAGGCTTGTTCAGTTCAAGGTGTTTTCGTTGATACCAAGCAGAGAAGTAATGTTTAGCTTCGGGTGACATTGAGAACGGTCCACGCCACTTGTGGATCTCAGGGAGCATGGTTAACAACGCAGTCTTTGCATCCTCTTGTGCTTGGTCTAGCTTAGGAAAAGGAATCCCGGTTGCCTTACTTCTCCCGTAGACAAAAATAACTCGGCGTGAAAAGCCACCCGTAATGATGTTTTGTTTCAACATTGAACCCGTTTGTTCCGGTGTCATGCACGCCATCAAAGTAATATACGGCCCGATGATAATGTCCGTCCCTTTGTTTTTTGTCACAACTTCGAAGATTTCCCGGTCGTAGATATCCGTAAGGAACTCAATCATTCCAATGGGATTTCCACCCGCCGACAACATGGTGACTATTTCCGAAGCAAAAATGGACAGATGTGCAAACTCGTGGATCGTATTGTCTATGGTTGTTTGTTTGAGACATGGAGATTTTTCGTTGGATGAGGAAAGTAATAACGTAAGTGCCTCTTTCGTAATTGACGGCGGGCCCAGTGGCGTATCCGTTTTCTGCACAAGATTTCGCGCCGTGTTAAGCGCTGTAGTCTTCTTGTCTCCGGGTTCACCCACAAATACCACATAAGTATTGGGGTAGATTTTGTAATAAGTTTGGTCGAACCATATACGTCTACCAATGATTGCGGATAAAGTTCCAATAGCTGCCCAACGATGAAAGGTGGGACTTGCTTCATTCCCGGAGGCATAGAGTTCATAAGTTTCAATGAAGTTCATAAGTTATTATTGATAAAATCTTCGAGTGCACCTTCGTTTTTGTAACGATGGACAAGTGCTAAAATCTGTTCTTCGTCAAAGGTCATAAGCATAGCCGCAAGTTGCATTGCTTGTTTACGCACCCTATCCATTTTAACTGCGTAAACGCGTGAACAAACTCCACCAACTTGCCAAGGTTTGTCGGTTAACGCGGCCATTTCTGCTTCTAGTTCGCGCGCAAGGTTTATAATATGCGGTGGTGTTTCAAGAAAAGTTTTCATCTACTGATTCTATGGTTGCTTTTAATGGTTGTCCTCCATCTGAGAACATTTCATAATTGACTCGGATTCTAGAACCAATGACAATTCTTGGTTCTTCCCAATAACGGTTTCTCTGTTCAAGGTCAAGACCACCTCCGACGTCGAATTCAACCCCATCATCGCTAATGCAATGGAATCCCCCAAGAAGGTTTTTGAACCCATCTTTTCCTTCATAGACTCCAGTAATTGTAGCAAAAAGGTCAAGGAAATCCTTGCGTTTCTGCAACGACCACCAACGATTGTCTTGATTTCCACAATGCTGAGCGAATCCGTAAGGGGCTTCATACGTTCGATACATGAGTCCTTCATAGCCTTGGTCTTTCCATTGTTTGTAGTAATAATCTGCTTCTAATTGACTTGATACGAGGTGGGTTTCGGCGACGGAGACGTGTTTCCAGTCCTTGTCTTTAATGTAAGCATCGAGTTTTGTAAGGATCTCCACACGCTTATACATAGGTTGTGAAGTCGGCACATCGTAAATTATATATCCAATTTCACATCCTTTATCATGAGGTTTAATCCGTTTAACAGCAATCCGTGAGTTAATTTGCTGAAGAGACATACCGTGCTTGTAGAGTTCTCCGTCTGTAACGAAGTTAAGACTGGTTAAGTGGCTTAACAGATGTTCTACGACGGAGGGTTCCCATAGGATTTCCTCACGCGATTGAAGGGTTTTATGTTCTGGGAGGTAGAGTGCACGGACTCCGTTGTATTTGGGTTGGATGAAGACAGGGTAGGCAAGCTTAGACGGCTTGGTTTTGAATGCGAGCATGGGTTTCATAGTTTGATAGTAGATTTAAATTTCTCCAAGTTTGTCTCCCCAGGAGTTTCCGTACTCTCCTTCAAAAGGAATTGTGATATCCTGTTCGGCGATCCGGATTGTAAAATTAAAATACCCTCGTAGTTTTTGTATGGCCCACTCGACTCGAGACTGTGGAAAGGACCCGTTGAGCGCATCGTGAACTTGATGGTGAGGTTCGATGATAAGGGATCCGTCAGGATTTCGGTTTTCAGGATCTTTCCAGAGATACTGAATGGCACGGTTGGTTGCATAGGTGGTGTTATGTTGAGGTTCGTGTGCATAGGCTTGGCGAAAGGTTTCTGAGGAATTACGACGTCCGTGGAAGATGCGGGTATGGCCGGAGGCTGCGGTTAGGGAACCGTAGGCTTTGATTTGACCCTCGACCCAGTTTTGCCACCACTTGACACCTTTATATCTGGCAAAGTAAAGGTCTTGGAGGGCAGCACACATGGAGGTGGAGACACGGATGGCTTGACCAAGTTGTTTGTAGGAGGATTTAATAATCAACTGTGCCATTTTAGCATGGCCAAGGAAGTAATTACTTCCATGTTGGACTTGCTTGCATGTGAAGTAAAGGGCTTCATGTTCTCCAACACCAATGATCTTACTCTCTTCTTTAAGTTCATTCCGAGATAGTTGAAACACTTCCGCACCGCGGATATGCATAAGGCCAATGACCCGCGCAGGCTTGATACCCGCAAGGTAATCGTTAAGCATAGTGGAGTCTCCCAATTTATTACAATGTGCGGCAACGGTCCATCCGTCCGCACCACTAAGGTCAATTTGGAAAAAGAATCTGGGCTCGGGCGTGTGTTTGGAAATGGAAGGACCAGCAGAAAAAATAGTTCGTAGCTTTTTGGTGACCGTCTGCAGGTTCGCACCATTTCCAGTTGGTGATTTAGACGAGGATAGCCGATTAGTGTCGGTGCCGACAACATTGTAACTGCATCTGACTCGCTTGTCACGGTCAGTTCGAAGTTCCAAGGCGGTGCGGAATTTTTCAAGTTTACGCCATGCCAAGATTTCATGTAGTATAGGGAGGTCTAGTTTTTGTGAGATGTCGAGGATCGCGTCGACGTTCGCGGTGAGACGGGTCTTGTCTATGCCATAGCCAACCTTTTTGGGTGGGTGTTGTTTTGGTAGGCCTAACTCTGTATAGAGTAGGTGGCACATTTGTTTGGGTGAATTGATGTTGACCGCACGACCAAGTCTAGTGTTGATTCGGGTTTGGACTTCGTCCATCTGTGTCATTACACGACCAAGATATTCGGTTGCTTTTTCTTGATCGTAAGCCATGCCGCGAAGTTCCATGTAGAGTAGGATCTTCAACATGTCCATGTTAAACCGGAAGTGGTTTAGTGAGTCGGGTCGGCCGGATAGGATTTGAAAATGTCTCTCGGCGATTTCGTAGGTGACACAGGAGTCTTTACAACAGTAGGAGAAGTGAATTTGCTCATCAGCAACCGTTCGTTCATCTTTGTAATACGGTTCATTAGTGTAGAGTGAGGTGAGGACTCCCAGGTCCTTGGGTAACTCAGGATAGAGTTCAAATGCTGATAGCATGGTGTCCCACCAGATGTTAGCGGTATGAATTTGAAAAAGCCACGCCAAGGCGAATGTGTCATACATAGCGTTCTGGAGGATTTTTTCAATAGCGGAGTTGGCAAAGACTTCACGTAATGTGAGAATAATGCGAGTGGTGTCTCCGACGGAGTGCTTGAGGAAAGGGATAATAAACGCGTCGTAGGGTGAGGTTGCGATAGAAAGACATGTAATTCCTGTAGGAAATCGCTTATCAGCAACTGTTGCTGTTGGGTTTGGAACTCCTCCTTCGATATCAAACGCGATACGAGGCGGTAAATTTTGTAATCTGGCGATGCTTTCATCTGGGGTGAGATTGAGTTCGAAGTTACGTTGCGGGATGGATGCTAGGGAATTGTTACTGGCTTCACGAAGTGCCTTGGCTATGTCGAACTTTAACAATGGCATGTTATCATAGCAACGTGTCATTGTGTCAATGATGTCTAAAGTTGCGAGACATTTGAATCCGTAGAATGGGGAGTTTGGGTCTGCACATTTAAACAGCGATCCCCGATAGTTGGAAAGTTTTTGGCCGTTTTGGGTTGCCGCTCTAAAACAATCATTGCCAAACAGTAACACAAGGTTAGGTTGGAACGAGAGCAAGTCTCTTCGTAATTGGGCAGCAGAAATTTGGGCTTGATCGGAGGAAGGATTGTAGTAGGTTTGTGTGACATATTGGTTAAGGTAACCGAGTAGACAGTGTTGTGGACGAACGTTGTTTTGTTGGAGAATATTGCGAAGGAATAATCCATTGTTTGGATCGTTGAACGGGGTGCCGACCATGGCGTCTTCCTTGGCCGGGGAGGTTAGGATACAGGCCAGACGGAATTGGTTAGAGTGAACTGGGACTTGGTTAAGAACTTGCATTAAAATGGTTCATCTATTGGTTGGGTGTAACGGTTTTTTCTACGATTATTTCCTTTGATTACATTTTCACTATTAGTAATAACATGAATATTGTGTATAGTATAGCCAAGGTTATCATCAACTCTGTCAATGGTAAGTGAATCCCGTGTAAATTTTGGGGACATACGATAAAAATCATTGTCAAAACAGAACTCGATAAATTCTCCATAGTGAAGGTCAAAGTAAAGGCCACGTTTTTTAGCTGAGAGCTTCAATTCGCAGAACATGTAGTATAAAGGATTGTTATAACGCCAACGACGCCTAGTGCATTTACTACAACAAGGACGTCGTTTGAGGACACGTGTTTTATTTGGGCCACGTTCCCATCTAAGCTCCGCTGGATTTTGACAACCTCGCGTGATGCACATGTGAATGGTTGGATTTTTCTTCTTTAACCATTCCCACTGTTTAGTTACAAAATTCCAGTATAGATTCTTATGTCGCCAATGTCTCATTTGGGTAAGGACGAAACCTTTTCAATCAACATTTCTTTCAGGACAAAAGGAACTTCTTCCCACTCAACTACGTCATAGTGTGTCGAACCACCCTCGAATTTAATCGTGTGGTTTAGATGAATCTCAGGTGCTGCTGATAGGTCCACAAAGAACCGATAGCAGTCACCTAAGTAGACGAAGTTAACGGGGGAGAGCGGCATTAGGGTGGAAGTTGTGTTGCAGCAAAGACAGAGTCTTGTTGGCTCATGGCGCGGATGGATTGATGGCGTTCTGCGAAAGAAATTTACGCGCCTTGTGCCTCAATCGGTGGGCATCGTCTTGATCGTATTCAGGCATTTCAGCGATTTCACGAAGCTGCTCCGTGAAGTCAGCCATCACTTCCGCGCAGACGGCAGCCATGAGACGACCGTTAGGCGTTTCGGGGTCGTATACCTTGGTGTCTGGTCGCGTCTCGTATCCGAATTGCGGGGCTAGTCGCTCGTAGGTGTCGTGGAATCGCCGCGCCAACGAAGACGCAGAACAAGGCATCGCATCCGACGCCGGGGGAGTTGGTTCTTTGGTAGTTGAGTTCATAGCGGTGCGAATGGATTGTTGGCGTTCTTAAACAAACTGTGCTTGACCGTTGCATATTTCGTTCAACTTCTTCTTGATCGCGTTAAGCCCTTTATAGAAGTGGTCGGGATCAAGCTCAATTCCCATCGGCGTAAGTCCCAAGTCAATTGCGGCACGGATGGACGACATTTGTCCGCAGTAAGGATCCAATACAACTTGCCCTTTATACGCAATAGCCTCGTAGATAAAGCGCCATACGATAGCCGGTTTGGCAAACGGATTGTCATACAATTTTCGTTCGGCAGTCGAATCTCCGGTGACAACACAGGATGACTGGGGCTTGTTAAGCACAGCTCCGCCCTTACGTAAGACCATAGCGAATTCGACATTTTTAGTGTAGTTTTTAGTCGCCGCATTATTACGGCATGGATGTAGTTTGTGCCACACGAGTGGCCATCTTTGTGGTTTGAAACCCACTTGCTTTGCCCAGTTGTGCAACTTTTCGTGGTGTTCGAGATCATACCAAAACACACAAAAACCGTTTGGTTTGAGCAAACGGAATGCGTTTTCTAGAAACGGAAGCATCATCGAAACGTTTTGTTCTGCTTGATGAGTTTCGACAACGGTGTCAAGGTTCTTGATCGTGTCGAGGTTGTCCATATCGATTCCGTAAGGGATATCGGTAATGACATGATCGACAGATTCCGGATTAAACTGTGGCATTATTTCTAAGCAGTCTCCAATGAAGTAGAGTTTGGAAAGCTCAAAGACCTTAGTCTCAAGGATCTGTGTTTCCGAAGGTGTGGCGAAGTCGGAAAGATTCAACACGTTCGGGTCGTTTGGTTCAATGACCTGCGGCTT